>WLWI01001287.1_pt1 | contig 21894 bp, 12 predicted proteins | sample 6701501 | NCBI WGS metagenome assembly WLWI01 (sample SAMN12718690, study PRJNA515312) | sponge metagenome | isolation source: marine sponge | host: Mycale hentscheli | place: New Zealand: South Island, Marlborough, Capsize Point | collected 2014-11-01 | reverse complement strand
GGCAAAGAACCAAGGAACCAAAGAACGTAGAGATTCAACATAAAGAGGGAAATTAGCTTCACGATGAGCCCTGATGAAAATTAGCCCTATGATCTCCATTCTGAGCACAGAATCCCAGAACTGAAACATAGGGCTTTTTCAACCATTTTCTGTCTCCAAGCATCTTTATTTTCCTCATTATCCAATGTTTCCAAGGAAAGGAAGGCATCTTGCTGAAGCTTCGACAGAGCTAGTGCACATACTTGATGACCATGTCTTGTTCTTGTGAGGTGTGCAGCCTTTAAGAAGGAATCAGCAGTGCCTGAAGAAGCAATCCCTGCTTGGGTTAAGGCAGCTGTCCACCCTGAATCTTCCAAGTAGTCTCCAAGTGTGCTCCACACAGCCATTTCAATGTGAAGGCCACCCAGCATCACTACATGCCTATCTTCACCATGTGTGGCAGGCCATTTCCACTGTACTTGTTTGGCTAGAGCATACAAAGGAGCATCAAAGGCTGTAACTAGTATTTTCCCAGGATTGAGAAATTCTGTAGCACAACGCTGCACAACCATGCCATGCTTTACCATGGTGTGTAAGTTGCCAACATTAAAAAATGTATGGGAAATATCACTGTTCAATTGAAATCGCACGGGGAAAGTGAAATAGCGCATAACTACTTGAAATAGCACAGTAACTAAGTGGAAACTAAGTGAAATACCACGGTAGCTAAGTGAAATAGTACGGGTAAGGCGCACGTGTGCAGCGTTAACCTTGGACAGTTCGAGTAGTTTTTAGTTGGAGACAATGTCATTCTTTACCACAGCCATATTAGACGGAATGTTTTTCAACAGATTAGGAGGACCTGTACGTTGAAAACGAAGTTCCAGTCAAAGTTAATCCTGAAAGGAGATAGTGAGTGAATGATACAGTGTAGCTACAATTGCAAATGACTTTATAAAAAGCTGGCCCACTATTAGCGAGGGATAACACAGGTAACCTGTGCTATTAGGGATCAATAGCACTCGTAAAGCAATTAAAATAGCACTCGGCTTCGCCTCATGCTATTTCAATCGAGTTACTCATACTTTTAATCCCGAATAGCTCGGTTACCATCCCATGAAAGAGAGAGAATACATCTAATTATTATTATTATTATTATTATTATTATTATTATTATTGTTATTGTTATTGTTATTATTATTATTATTGTTATTGTTATTGTTATTGTTATTGTTGTTATTATTATTATTATTATTATATTATTATTATTATTATTATTATTATTGTTGTTGTTGTTGTTGTTGTTGTTGTTATTATTATTATTATTATTATTATTATTATTATTATTATTATTGACACTTACATGAATTGCTGGACATGAATTTTTCTATCTTTACAAGGTTGCTATAATAATGATGTTACAATTAATTAAAAAAAAAAGACTCCCAACCCAACCCCCCCCAAGGCCCCCATCCCCAAAAGGTTTCCTCCCCTTTCCCAACCCCCCCCCCCCCCCCCCCCCCCCCCCCCCACCCCTCCCCTTCCTCCTCCATACTTCCCTCTTAGGGATTCTAAACCCCATGGATGTTTTCTATAAGCAGACTATTTCACACACTGGGTTAAATCTTTTCAAATACACTTGTCAGCAAATTTCCTCTATTACAGTTCTTGCTTATCTCTTTCACTCATGGATTAATTTTCAATGAAATTAATTACCATTATCCTTCACATGACACCTTAAAGATTATTAATCTTTTTGTACTAAAAAAGCAGCCCCCCTACTTACTACTGTAAATGACTTGGTTTCATTCTTGCTCCCAGAAATTTGGACTGAATAACTTTTGTTCAACTGGTTCTGTTTCCCAATAGACTTTATGTCCACAAGGGCCATTAAACTCCGTACTGCCCACTTTTGTATAAGTTCCTGTGCACAAACATTACAACAAGTCAACTACTGTTATTTTTCTATGGATACCTTGCAATAGCTGCCTGGTGGATGATTGTAAACTTTTCTAAAGTGCATTAGTTCTTACAGCAGTAGCTAATAATGTCCTCAGTTTTCTTTTTATATAAATAACAAAAAATGTAGATATATTTCATGATATAGAAGTTGATTTGATGTGCACTGAAATATACTTACATTTTTACTCAGAATGAAAGGCATCAAAGAAATACCGACTTCATCATCCTCATCGTCTTGGCAAAGTTTTTCTACAACTTCTATCAAGTTTGAAAATGTCCATAAGATGTTGTGGCCTCTTATAATGAAATCAAAATCGCTGTCAATTGAGTGGGGTTTGATTCTGCACTCATTCACTTTTGAAGCTATATATTTTCTTCTGTGAGCCTTCCCATATCTTACCAAGTCTATATGATGATCAGTTGCTTCTGTCAGACTTTCACTATCAAACACATTGTCCATGCTTCCTGATATGACACAACTGTCTATGGATTTGGTGGGTTCATACAAAGCTTCTTTAACTTCATCTTGAGTGTCAGCAAGTACATGTTCATCTCGTATTCCCATTAATGATGTATTTTCAGTGTCTATTAGAGATTTGCCCAGAACTGAGGATGCATCCTCGGCATCTAAAGATTTATTCAACACTAAAGATGTGCTTTGGGTATCTAATAGAGATTTGTCAGGAGTAGAGTCAAGAGCAGCAGATAAGTTGTTGAATACTTGAAACAAGTCTTCTTGGAGGGAGGAGATTTTTTCATTCATATCGATTACTACAGCATCATTACTCTGACTTTGATTACTGACATGCTTGCTACTTTCTGTCACATTCAAATCTGAATTCATCTTTTCTTTTTTCATTTTGTGAAAAGGCTTCAAATCTTTAGCAGTACTGCTATAAGATTTCAGAGGACCACCATTCTTAATACTTTTAGATTTTTGCTCCTTCCTCAAACTGGGCAGACTCTTTACCTTCTTTTTCACCTTTTTCTTAATTTTACATGTTGAGCTAGAAATTAACTCTATTTTTGTTATTCCATGAATACTGCTTCTTTTAGACTCCAATGAGTGGTTACTTGCACCAGAATTTGCTGATAAAACTGGCTCACTTAATGAACGTTTCAGTGAAACTTTCCTTGACAATTCTTGAGTTTCTCTTTTAGTCAGCAGCCCTTCACTTTACATAAAGTTAATTAAGTCATCATTATGTGTATAAATCTATTATCATTATTATTAATAGGAGTAGTAGCAGTAGTAGTAAATATACACAGTAACAAGTAATGAAAAGGTTTTGTGTATATTACTATACTATTTGCTGGTGAATGAGAAGGACATCTGATAAATAAAAACCTACCAATTTAATATTTTGATTTATTTTCATGTTATCATGAAGTTTCAGTCATTCTCTGCTGAAATAATTATAATAATAACAAATTTTCTTGTTCTAACAGCCAATATGTTAATAAAACTTAATCTGACGTATTGACTTCTTTCCGAATTCCTCCTCAGAGGTCAACTGAGGTCGAACTCTCCATGGTGATATAATAAACACAATGTAAACAGCAAGATTACTGGAGGGTACACATAAAATCCTCAAGGGTGATTTGCATACAGCATAGACAGCCAGCATCCTGGACGCTCTAAACCTATGTCTCTGTTAAACTTGTTGTTGTCTGGTGTCATCAACTCAGTTGACCCCTGAACAGGGACTTTGGCAAGAAGTTGAAACATTGGGTTCAGTTTTAATTAGCATAATATTGGCTGTTAGAACAAGAAAATTTGCTATTATTATCATGAAGTTGTACTTTCTGTTTGTATTGCCATCCTTAACCAATTGTTTTATGCGAGTTCAACTGAAACTTAGATTTTGTTACACAACTAGCTATGTACCTCTCTAACAGTTGAAGAATTTTCAAAACATCATTTACATTTTCTGAAATAGACTCGTGATTTTCTAATGAATGAGCTACAAAAAAAAAAAGAGAGAAATAAAATGAAACAAAGAAAAGTACTACATTATAGAAACTTACACAGCTCACTGTACAGTGTGGTTGTAGTGGGAGGCTTCTCTGGCTTTGTAGGCTCGAGGTGTTCTCTATCTGGAGCCTGAACTTCTTCTGCATCCAGCAATTGAAGTGAATTATTTGTTGGTTCAATTTTATCCTGGTATTGGGGGGACAAAACTTCTTCAAGAATGTTGTCATGATCAGAATGCTTCCTTGATTTTTTTCCTGGTGTACATGAATCTACTTTTGAAGGAAGTTCAGTTTGATGAAGAACAATTTTTTTCACTTCTGTATTTTGATTACTCTTAACAGCAGTCTGTCTGGACTCCGTCACCTTCTTGTTTTCTGACGTTTCTGAAACAACTTCTTGTTTCGTTTCCCCATTCTCAAGTTTCAATTTCCTTTTGAGCTTCATTTGAGATAGACTATGTTGGATCAGCAATTGTTGTGTATTACCATGGGTTTGAGATTGGCTGTATTTTATTCGAGTTTGCCGAGTACGAGAGCGCCTGCGATCTCTATAGGTATCTCTGGCAGACTGTACGGGTTGTCTAGCGGGTTTATTGAAAGTATTTTTGGTTACGGATTCAAGCCTTGATCTTTCAAAATATTTTCCAAGTCGTTTTATTTTCTTCTTCTTGGTTTTCATTTTTGTCTCAGCATTTTTAGATTTTGATATTTTTTTTACTCTGAGTTTTATTGAAGCTTGATTAGCACCTCCTTCCTTTACTTTGTAAAGTTGTAGTTCTGACACCACTGTTCTAACATCATGGGCTGATAATTTGGCTGTTATTATGTTCTTTCTCTTTTTTGTTTTTAATATATAAGGATTAAATTTATCCCTACTATTTTTCCTGAGTACATCAGCAAAAATAGGCCTTTTTCTAGACTCAACTAGTAATTCTTTTGAAAGCATTAAGTCTCTTCTGGTAAGTTTGTGTTTCTCCAAAAATGTAATCAATTCTTTTCTGATGACTGAATTTGGAACAAACCCTACAAAGAAAAAAGATAGACACACAATTCACCAATTTTTAGTTCAAATTATATGCATTGTGTAGTTTGATGGCACCTTCAATTTGTTTTAAGAATGTCATTTTCAAGATCAACTAGGAGGACATAGGATTATAGACAGATAAATGACAATTCTACTCATTACAGATGTGTGTGCTGAGGCTGCACAGTGGTACAAATGCACAGAAGTATAAACAATACATGTAATGCGCTAAAACTAGCATTTATTTGGTCTTTTAACATGCCACTTCACGACTCAATACTCACCATCTGGTGGAATTGGTGGAGCATCAGCTGAATTCTTGTCCTCGTCATTTGTTTTCAAACTAGTCTGTGTTATTGCTCCTAACTTCATTTGCACAGGTTCGGAATGTTTCACTTTCAGTTGACTTCCATCAGATTGCTCTTTTTCTCTTGTGAATGTCCATTGAGTATCCACAGTGTGCTGGGATGCTGGTATAGACGAAGCCACTGGATGTACAATGTGAAACGATTTCTCCGTCATTAAAGACCTCCTGGTAGCGAGGAAGCAAATGTGTCTTAATTTTTCAAAATTGCATTTCTTCACATCAATATCTTTTTCAAGCTGAATGCTGGAATCTGATTGCTGAAATATAGACACTGTGGACTCCCTGATACTGCTGCCCTCATATGTTGAAAAAATATCCGATGAAATGGAAGGGAACACATCTAGTGTGGGTTTGTTATCCTTGTCTTCAGCAATCCTTTTGTGCTGAGTAACTGCTCTTTGGGGAATTAATGATGCATCAAACCTAATATAAGTAGAAAAGTTTAAAGAAAAGATGACAAACTTTTGCATGTGTAAGAAGCATCAAGTATAAGAAATCACTTATTGAGGCCATGCCACTATTGCTCATGTGCTCATGCTTTGTTTAATGACACTTTTAGCCACTGATAAAATTCCATTACTGAACTGAAAGTTCATGAAATAATTATTCACTGAATTGAAATATCCAGGGAGTCAATACTTTTTTTACATAAGCAACTATTTTAACTAGGAACACTTTTCACAGTGACATGTTATGTCCCATACTCACCAGAACTTTAGGTTTGGGTTAAATGGTATTGGCTTGTCCACAAAATTACTTTTTGTAGTTATTATACCAGAGGTATATTCTGAAGGAAGGTAGTGACAGGATGAGAATTGTGTAATAACATTGTGGTGACTAATCAGTAGATCGCCTATCTCATTAGCAAACCCTACAGAGGAGACGGGCCAGCCAATGTCAAGATCCGCAACTAGTTGATTGTCGATATCCCAAGCTTTAATGACACCATCATTGCTACCAGTGATAAACATTTTCAAGGCAGGGAAAAATAAAAGAGAGTTAATGTTGGACTTGTGACTATCTTCTGGTTCATGATTTCTTTGAGGGTAGTCAGTGAACAAAATCTGCTCATTTCTTTGTGGAGTACGTGGAATGTCAAGCAATGCCAACCTCTTACCCTCTACAACAATGGCTAGAGTGTTGTCTGTAAGAAGAAACCTGTGAGGGTAGATGCCTTTTAGCAGCACTGAAATGTAGCATCTTAAAGTGATGGTCCCATCAGATTCTGACACGCTGAGCCCCCACACATGAAAAATATCTTCCATGTGATGCTCATAGGTAACCAGTGCAATGTTGTCAGGCTGGTTGTTGTGAATGAGACTTGTAGTTGCAGCAATTGCTGTGATACTCCACTTGTGAGCAAAGCAGATCACCGGCATCTTCAACGAGCATTTAGAACTGAATAAAAGTGCCACATTCCCATCCATCTGACCTCCAAAGATAAGTGCATACACTTTGTTGGTGGCTAAAGCAACATGACACTTATTCACAAAAAAAAAAGAACAAATACAACAAAATATTCCAATGTAATGGAGGAAGAACACAGAAATTAAACATTTTCTTAAAAACTTCAGCAAGTCTGGATTATTATAATCTCACTTTGTTTAAGTCATTTTTTTCCAAAATTTGATATAATTAACTGTACATATCGTAAATACACACTGATACCCTGCTTTAACTCTTTAGTGGAAAAACACTGCTGTGTTGGTGTTTTCTATATACTACTCTATTAGAGCTGGAGGTGATGGATACAAATTCACACTTTCAAGGTAGTACCCACATGCTAATTTATTGCACTTCTCTTTCACTGATTCACTCACCATGGCAAAGCAGGTTATTTTTTGAGATGAAAGAGATGGTGTCCAAAGTTCTTTCACCTGACATGGATTGCAATTGGTATCAAACACCAATACATTTCCAGTTTTTAACAAAGTGAAAAGCAGATTGTCCAACTGGCTATACGCATAATCAACTAAAACCTGCCATAAAACAAGGCAAAAATAACTAAGTCATGCCCTTAATTTGCATTTACTCACTTCAGTTGTGAACATTGGAAATAGAATAGTGATTATGTCACCGTTGCTTGATAGGATCCTTATACTCTCATCCTGCAGTGTTAAACAATGAGATAGAATATTACATTACTATGACTAGTTGGCACACATAAACAATTGTGTATTAATACATGATACCTTATTGTGTGACTTTCAATATTGACTGCCTTCAATGTCATACTCACAAACAGATAACCAGATTAAATCTGATTGGAGTGCCTGGTCTTGTGAGAGGGAATTTTTTGAAAAGGTATCATGAATTGAATTCTCACTGTATGTAGGATCCACCAGTCACTATACTCATTCTTACTTATTGGGGACTCATTTCACACCTTACATATCATCCCAACATAAATTTGTTCTGTTATTGTCCTGTGTGTCTATTTATAGCTGTGTCTGACTCCAGATAGAAAAATAATGCATTGTATGTCAGCTACTAGGAAAGAATTTGCAGTGAAAGTTTGAACTTTTGTGTATCATTTTTACAATAAATGCTGTTAAAACAATTGCTGTTTTTTTGACCTGTTCAGTGCTTTAATTGAGTGATGTTCACACATATAAAAACTGGTGGTAGGGTTTCTCTACTTGCCTACATGACTGAAATTCAATACTTACTTCTCCCAATGCTAGGATTTTTGGTCTCCTGGGATAAGCAGTTGCTCTGTAAATGCTCAAGGATTTAGTGTAGACATCGGCAAACAGTCTGAGTGGTTCACTCACATTCCACATGATGACATTCAACTTGCTGTAACAAGCAATCCTTGGATAGTCACTGCACATGCCCAGTAGCCCACCCTCACTCTGGGCACTGTACATCTACATGATAAGTAAATAACATTATATTTGGCTCAACAAATTTTGAAGTGTAGGTGTGAATTTCCATTCTGTTTGGCATTGCATGTAGGCTACCTTGGTCATGTACTCCACGTTCCATACACATACTGTCTTGTCTATGGAGCATGAGATGATAGATGGACAAGTTGGATGAGATATAAGACCTATTGAATTCATTTACCATATAAACTGAGTTATCTTAGCACAATGCATACATACCTGTGACAGGCTTTGTGTGGGCATTGAAGGAATGAACAAGATAGTGATACTGGTACTTCCATACCTGTGAAATTAATTTTACAGTCACTACAGAATGGGTAACTTTCACCTCTGAATAAAATAGTGGTGGGCAATCCAAGATTTACCAGTACACTATTGAAGTGAAACAACAGACAAGAAACTCCTTCAATATATCTATCATTGTATGTACTCTCTTTCCTGGATTGTGAACGAACAGTATGTAGAGAGATACACAAGGTTTGCGAATCATTACATGTCACGTAATGATTTGCAATTTAACTGGTAAGCAAGCTGCAGGCATATAGTTTCACATGTGGGAAAGAAATAACAATGGGCTTAGTTAGTATTATTTAAGCTCACTATATCTTCTGGTGTAACCATAGACACTCGTTAATACCTTTATTACTCCCGACTGTAGACCAATCAGTAGATATCCTAAGCTAGGAAGAAAAGCTGCACTGCAATAAAAAACAGTACAATGTTAAAATTTTCACATCATCTTGGCTAAATCAATGTAGGGTATGCTAAGATAATCAACAAAAATGTCTCATTATTATATCCAAATACTGTAATTTTTCAATGTTCTTCTAACAAATGTTATAGCTATACCTGGAAATAGCTTCACTAGTACTGACAAAAGCTCCAAATACATCTTGTTTGGCAGTGTTGATAAGATAAATGAATCGTCTAGTACATACCAAGAGAGTACTTGTCTTCTCGTCAAATCTCATCATAAAAGGATATTCAGTTTTTCTCAATGGGCAAAGAAGTTTAGATCCTCTTATTAATGGTTCATAAAGCTGCATCAAAATACAGCAGCCTATATCATATTACAGTTTCATAACCTGGGGGACATAATAACCCAGGAAAATACTGCTCTGAGAAAATTCCTGTTTACTTTAGTGCATTCCTACGGGGCAACAGTTATTGACACAATTCAGTACACAATAAAACTTCATAACAGGCACATCTGTCAACCTCAGACGTGTTTTCAATTTTCTCCTATAAACTTAATCCATTCAGTAATGACAATAAATGACAATACGGAATTAGGAATATTATCTTTGATTGTCTTTGAGAGTGGATGGATAGTTGTATTAAACTATGAATAACTATACAGTGATAGGCAAACCCAGAGCATACGTAGCAAAGAATAGTTTTAAGATTATTTGAATGTTATCAATACTTTTATTTTACAAATGAAATATAACTAGGTGCCTACTCTTATGAAATGGCTTAGCCTTAAATTCAGCTGTACATGTAACAAATGATACTGTGATATACATATTAATGTAAATGAACTCTCTTACGTTTTGTCGTAGATGCCATGTCATAACTTGACCTGTTCCATAGAGTTAGTTAAGATAAAATTATATTGATTGTTGGCTCACTCACCATATTCTCCTACGTACAGTGTATGTTCATTGCTGTTAAATTCAAGGCTATACAGCAAATTGAAGATTAAGCATAGTTAATTACAACTACAATTATCTAGTATTAATTTTTTTTCATTGTCTGATTACATTCACAACTAAGATATGCAATAATTGGCGAGTGAGTGTAGTTAAGTGATTCTATCAGAGCTGTCTACATTGGAGCCAGTGTAATATAGTGCCAAAACAGTAATGCATGTGATGAGTTAATAACTCGATTGTGCTGCTTAACATTACAGTTGGGTCCAAGAAAATTTGAGCTGAAAATTCTAGTCCTCAGGGCTATCTAATTGATAAGTACACTTTGACTTCATATACTTGGGTTTCAAAAAACTAGAAATGAAAAGCTATAGCTTTTAGCTAATAAAGGGTTGTCGCGCCTATAATGAGTTAATAATTTGATTGTGCTGCTTAACATTACAGTTGGGTCCAAGAAAAATATAGTATGACTTCTCTTCTTTTTAGCTCATTGTAGAGTTTTTTTTTTTAGAAGATAGCATGGCTAACTAGCTGTTTGTGCTGAAACCTACCACTAGAAGAGTAGAAGAGCCAGGGTTAGTTGAACTACCTAAACTATTTGGCTGAGGTGGTAACGGTGATGTCCTAACTAAATCCCTGCTAAACAATGTAGCATGATGATACTACAAATAGGTAGGTAGGCTGGAGGACAGGAAGATATTTTTAATGATGAAAACAGAAACAACTAAAAGGTAACGATAACAACAATGGGTAACGACTATTGCCCACAAGCACAATATTGAAATACAGATGCAGTAGCTAATGATAATAAAGTATTTCATGATAATGTTTGGTGGATGACATAGGTGTTTCTGAGGCTGGACAAAACACAAATGTCAATGGAGGAGTTACATCAATGAAAACTATTTTGCTTAGTGGTATTTTACATTAGTATTGCAATAATATTGTATATAAATTTATATTCTTCACTTCCCAACAACTATTCTAGTGACCTCTATACTATGTGGAGAAAAGTAATTATAAATGTAACTAACACTTCAAAAAGAGTTTATTTAATGAATAATTACTCCGTATTTATTCCCACCTGGTAGGAAATGAATCCACTGAAACTACGGCCATCAAATTGAACTCTTCATTAAGTAATCTCAGAGTCAAATCTGAACTGGCAGCAATGTAGACCTAATAATAATAATAATAATAATGATAATGATAATGATAAACGATAACGATAACGATAACGATAACGATAATAATAATAATAATAGTGGTGGTTATCATTATTATTAGAGAGTATGACAGCGCTCTCAATTTTGATCAACCGTGTACCAAAGGCACAAAAAATTCACACCTTCCCTGCTATTTAATCCAGGGCTGATGGATTTCAAGAGGGGGGGGGGGGGGGGGGGGGCTGTTTTTTAGCTACTGAAAGTATCACACTATCAGTACATGATCCCAGGGAGTGGTTTAAGTAAAGGATCTTAATGTAGAAGGAGCAGCAACTGGTTTTGACTATGGTCCATAGGTAAAATTGTAGCATCTAGTTGGTATAATTAGCTAGATAAAAGATGGGGCTTGAACGAGCACTGTCCAACCCCCCCTCCCCCTCTTAAATCATATACCGTAGACTTGGGTTGTTAAGCGCCCCCACTTATAACTCCAAACAGTAAGGAAAATAAAAAATAGGTGCCTAACAGCCTAAAAACTGGGACTGAGCACCCATCAGCATTAGACGAGGCACATTGAGGAGGGCTAATAAAAAGTGTAAAAATCCAGGAAGAAAATGGGCGCTTAACAAAGAGGGCACTCTTAACAACCCATGTTTATGGTATTATAGTGCGATGACTGCATGCTTTAATAGTGTACTAATAAATATGTCTGTTGTGAAAAAGAGAGTTGAGAATTAGGGATTAGGGTATACTGTTTCCTATGTTACCAAAACATCATAAAATAAGTTGTATGAAAAGAGTTAAGTGGACGTTTTACATTCTGTGCATTTTATTATAAGTTCATATTTTATTCCAGATGCAAATATGGTCAATATAGGCTTACTCTAAATCACATAAATTGACTATAATTAGATGGCAGGGAGGAGAGTTCTGAGAGTCTATTTACTGAGGAGATACTATTTAATAAGTGCTTCTATTGATTTATTCATTTTCATCTGAAATAATCGTAATTTTTTTCCTTGTTTCAGCCACATTAAAATGTAAGAAGCTGAAACAAAGTGGATGTATTATAATTAAATCAGTTTTTTTACTCTTAGGTAAGTATTTATTTTTGACTTTTTATTTTACAATCTTCATTAAGATGTAATACCTTCTCTCCTTTTGCATAAGTCAGGTGAAATATGTCATAGGGCAGGGAGAACTGAGTTGGAGCACAATGCTGTCTGAAAGACAGAACCTTCACTGTGGTATTATGCTTGTTTGGTGGGTGCCTTTTGTATGCAGCAATTCCATGTCCTAATATTATATATAATAATATATTAGTGAAATAATATCATATTAACTTACCTGGAATCTCAGTAGCACCATAGACATAAGGATAATGGTATTGGCATAATTTCTGCAAGAAACATAAAAGTTTATATTAAATTTAAATAATTGTAAAAAAGTTTGTTGTTTTTGTGTTGTTGTGTTGTTGTTTTTTGCTTGAATTTGTATTTTTAAAACAGATGCTGAACCCTTCCTGCAACATAGTAGCACTACTAAAGAACAAGTTAACATCACATGGTTACAATTGTTCTGCTTCATTCAAGTCAGCTCTTCTACTTCTCAATTTTGTTACCTACTTCTGCAACGGTCAAGAAACCGAATGAATAAAATTTTAATTTATTTTGTAACCTTTCTTCAAGTATGAAGAATTTCTGAGTAATAGCTACTGCTGAAAGAAGCAAGAATAAAAACATACACTGTAGCAAATTATAGAAAAATGGAGTGCATAAAATAAGCAGTGAGTCAAACTCGAGAATTTTTATGGGGCATCATCTACACATCTAGAGTCTCTACCACTTTTCTCTTACTGAGCAGTCACAATGCTTACTAAGTTGCAGTATTCAAAATTTCTATTTGGTAATATTATAACAATAGTGATGACTATGATGATGGTGATGATCACAAAACTATAACAGCAGCAGAAAACTAAATTATGTAATGCTCTCATGTATAATGCTCTCATACAAACACACACACACACACACACACACACACACACAAACACACACACACACACACACACACACACACACACACACACACACACACACACACACACACACACACACACACACACACACACACACACACACACACACACACACACACACACACACACACACACACAGTCTTGGAAAAAAGCTTTGAACAATATTGATATTGAGGACCACCGCTTTTTACATAATTAACCACATTTTCATACCTGAATCCCCAAAGCGACTACTCTGGGCTCAGCATCCGACATTTGAATCAGCGCACCAAGTTCTCAATTAAATCGTGAAACGCGCTGTGCGCAAAGATTTGTGAGAAAAAACGTTGGAAGTTGTCAAGACAACCGTAAACAATCAACCGAACATGACGTCATGGGAGGTGTTACTAGTGACACTCCTAAAGTGTGTTATAAGTGAGATATTATTGGTGAAATGCCTTTAGTGAAGGGTACCAATAAAAAGGAACCTCTATGGAAAGACTACGAGAGGAAGGCAAAAAGGGACGGTCTTAGAGCGCCTATTTATGAAGTGAATTTAGACGTCTACACTGGAGAATGGAAGAACGACAAAAAGCACGGTGAGAATGGCCTACCGTTTTACTCTGAGGTAGTATTGGCTAACCTGCACGAAAAAAAAAGGGACTTGCATGGCCAAGAAAAAGTTGTTTTGTGCATTACTTTTGTTCTAATGCATAATAGGGAAAGGTACACAGGAGTGGAAGTCCAAAGCATTATATGATGGAGACTGGGAAGATGGAAAAAGAAGTGGATTTGGAATTCTTAGTGTGAGAGATGAAACCAGTGATTTTAGGAAAGTGTATACTGGTGCTTGGAAACAAAATAAAAAACACGTAAGTCTATTTTTTCTTTTAAAATAGCTATATTATTTTATGTGGTTTACATTACAGGGATATGGAACATATTTTTATAGTGAAAAGTCATATTATGAAGGAGAGTGGCATGAAAACAAGCGAAGTGGTTGGGGGAGGATGTATTACGAAGATGGTTCTGTTTATGAGGGTGAGTGGTTTGGTGGAATGAGAAGTGGAAAGGGTCTTCACAAACTAGAAAATGGAGACAGGTATGAAGGCTCCTGGGAGAACGGCATGAAAAATGGAGGAGGAAAATTCTTCTATATGGAAAGAGGTCTTGTGTATACTGGTACATGGAGAGATGACATTGCAAAGTGTGGCACAATGGAGCAATTGGCAATAAATGCCCCACACCCCCTCACCTATCCATTACCCGAGGTAGCTAAGAGTTGAGTTTTATATTATAGCTTGTTGATGTTTCTGCTACAATTGGAACTACTGTTATTATGTTTATTTTGTTTAGTGTACACTTCGAGCACCAACACAAGTTCTTGAAGATGCAAAGACTGACCTTGGTTTATCTGAAAATTCATAATTCTTCGATTATAGTTGCAAAACTAATCATAGTTGCTAAAATTGATACTGCTTACCAACATTAATTTTAAAAAATTTCTGTTGTTCATCTTTTTGTTTCTAATAATCATGATTAATTTAACTCCAAGCTTCACAAAAAAATAGATTAATTAAAATAAAAAAGCTTTGCTCTGGTTAGTTGGTAGGATCACAACTCGGCTAAATGACTTCAAAATTACTTGAGTTAAAGACAAGTTAAAACAGGATTTTCACAAACAGCAACAAAATTAAAAGAAAAAGGAGAATGATTAAACAAAAAGCAATCACACCAAGAAAAAAGTCTCTGTCCTTATCCCTTCGAGACTGGAAAAAGCTTCTTCTTTTAGAAATGATACCTCGCTCTGCAAGTCCTTCATATATTCCTTCCGAAGTACTGCATAAATTGTTGTTTTTTAACTCATCAATAAACAAAACAATGTCAATGTAACTTACTCTATCACCAAGTCAGCCACGCCCAAGAAGAGCTTTGTGAGACAATCAGCTGAAACTGCTCTATATATCAGGTGAGTTTACATGTATTATTGTCAATATAATGTTCAAAACTATAATCCAGGACATGTTATACCACAATTATTAACACATAAAAGCTTACTGGTCATTTTGAGATTCACTTTGTGTTCTTCTACCCTGAGAATCACACTGTATTCTTCTACCCTGAGAATCAAGCTGTATTCTTTTCTAAAATATTTCCAAACATAAATGGTGTACAATGAAATATTTACAAACCTCTTTTCTGTTAGCCAGCTTTTTTCTCAGATCATCAACTCTGGAATCTATCTCTTCTTCATCAACCAACTTATCCAGTTCATTCCCTAATGCCTATACATACAGAAATAATATAGTAAAGCAATTGAATTTTTCCAGTTCAAAGTAATCTTGTTGGCTACAGTGGTGTTCCCAAAGGCCAACTATAGCTTTTAATCTTCCCCACAAATCAGGGCCGTAACTAGCATTGAGGCATTAATGAATCCATTCTTCCAGACAAAGTTATAAAAAATCACTTCACGGTAGCTAGAATAGAACAACTCTTGTATTTTTGCCTCTACTCGCTAAAATAAAAAAATTAAAAAATGTGATGGAGAGGTTAGAAGAGACTCTATTCAGCATAATCTAGATGAGATCGCAGTCAAATTATGTTAACAATTTTTACCAACTTGGTGATGGATTTGTATGTTCCTTAGCTATATGGCTAGCATCTCATTGGTAGGGGTCCTGTGAAACAGCCAGCTACCGCAAATTCTCGCGCATTTACTTACTTCTCCCTGTTCACTTAAAAAATTGGACAGAGCTCCCTGTCTCCTTTCGTTACCCTTTTGTTCACGCTTCTTTTTGAAAAACGGCATCGCTCCTTTTTCATAACAATCTTAAATGAGAGGGTGTGGCGAGCGAGTGCTATGACGATTCTTACCTAACAACGAGAGCCTTTTATTTATTTTTGCAATTCTTTCTAATTTTGAACACAGAAAATGATTTTGTCCTATAGGTGCAACATAAATATATTGAAATTTTGAAAAGAGGGGATGTCATCTCAGAGCAAACAAGAGGAGAATGACAACACACACAGCAATCACTCCACCAAGGATGAGAGAGTCTCTGCGCTTTCGAAAATTGATCTTCTGGACAACACTGTTGATAAGAGGAAACCGTGCTGTTGAATAATGACTGTTAAGGAAAAACGAATAGTACCCATTCAGAAAATCCTAATTATTTCTGGACATTTCTCCCTTCTCCCTGATAAAAAAATAAATTTAAAAAAAATCAACTTCACAATGCAACATTTTACAGCCACATGCAAAATAGAATACTACTTTCAACAGCCTAATATGAGGATACTTGTGATGTCATTAACTTTAGACATGATTCCAGTGAAGTGGTGCTTCTGGTGGATAAGGTTCTCCTTAGTGCTCATGGCAATGCTGATAGCATCTTCTGTTAGTTTGTCAGTGCTAAGAAAATAAAATGATAATGATATTGATGATAACATAATGGAGGCTTCACCCTCCCATGCTCAGGGAGATGTAACTGACATACATACATACATACACTCGGCACTTAATAGTTTATGCATAGTTTTGAAAATCTGTACCGCTTCAGTCATAATGACTAAACCAGGGAGCATTTTTTTTGTTATAGCCTACAAATTTATATTTATACTTGACTAAAAAAAACAATAGCAACAACAAAAACAACAGAGAAAATTTATCAGGTTAAGTTTTAAATTGGCTGTAAACAACAACAACAAAAAAAAACAGCAAACTGATATTACATCCTCCTTCATTGTTTGTGTGAAATTCTGGAATTCACCACCCACATGTATATATGGGTGTGCCCTTTATGTATGTTGTATGAGTCAGCATAAAATATGGGAGTTATTTCACTTTGTTTTCACGAGGCAAAGGCGAGTGAAAACACAAGCGTGAGGGTAAAATGCCATCCCCACACTGAGTGTAATAAATTGTTCACTATACATTGGATTTTTTTTTTCAAAACGGTAAACATTTAGAGGTAACTCCACCAGACTTCTAAAAATTCAGTAAGCATTCAATATGGGAAATTTTTAAACGCTCACATGATGCAGAAATAATCAAGGCAGAATATCAAATGTATAACACATACAAAACACACACACTCGTACAAAAGTGATAATGTAAGTAACTATATCCAGTCAACATGTAGTCTTCAGGAAAAAAGGAAGGGGCATAGTTGGGCTTTATTTCCAAAATGGGTAACAATATTTGGGCCTAGCCATGGGACAGACTGAATGGTTTGATATTGTTTTCATCTATCGTATGAAATGTATCACAGCGGCCAACATGCTAAAATATGACACTACTTCTATTCAGCATACCATACAGGCAATTACATTTCGTCTTCACTGTCAGTGGTGCTGGAGACAACACTGGAGCTCAATCATTGAGCAGCTTTAGAATTTAGGACTATTTAATGTACTTAATGAATATATGATTGCGAATGGAACAAACATAAATCCTTAGTGCTAAACTAGCTAGCTCACCATTTGTGCTGAAACACACTATTACATACCATATACAGGCTATTAATACAGAGAATATTGTAAGTGATATTATGATCAAGCCAAACTTTGACTGAATAATAAATAGCGACTAGAAAGATAAAATACTGCACTCCTACCTTTGTATATGGTCATGTTCTTTTAGGTATAATTCTGTTCTTCTATTCAGGCCTGAAGATGTCTTATAACTACATCCACAAAAATTGATTTTTAAAAATTTAAAAATTTCTAATGGCTTACTCTCTCTTAGCTTGTCCTAAGAGTTCTTCTCTTTGCTTCTGAGCATGAACATTTCCCTATTAACCAAGCAACCAGTAAAATTATACTAGTATAGCAGAATAAACTACCTTGACTCTATTGAATTCTTGCTTGTAGTCTTGTAGTATAGAATTATGTCTCTGCAATGTATGATAAAGTGTTGCCGACGGTTGCAATCCTGTCAAGCTCGACACATACACATTCAGGTTCTCATTCACATGTTCCAACTAGTTAAGAAGGAAAAAAAGCTCAGGATTTGGCAGGGTCATTGCTTCATTACCTTAGACAATAACTGTGATATCTCCAAAGACATTGTATCAAATACAGGTCCAGTTGTACCAACTGCATCACTTTATAAATAATAATAAACTTAAGAATGATTATAAAAAGTTTCTAAAAACTCACCCTGTTTCTCTCTGGGCATAATTAGAGCCAAGTTTGCTGAAAGAGAGTAGTTTTAAGTCAACTTCACTTTCCAGTTTTCTTGACTGTTTGTGCAATTCTACACCACAGTTTTTGTAATAAGTAAGAGCAGAAAATTCTTTTCGCGAATTTACCTTCCCACTGAGAGCCTTGAAAAGACATCTTCGACGTTGTGTTGTAGTAACCACTTTTGATGAATAAGTGAATGTCAAATCAGTATGGCAGCCACGTCATCAATTTTTTCTAAGTTTTCTTTTGTGGTTTTTATGCTGGCGTAGCCATTCGTTTTATTGGAAAGTTAGCGTAAAGTAAATAATGTATTGTATTGAAACATACTCGTAGATAGAAAAATCGAATTAAAATGAAATGGTTGCAACTTAACATCAGTAACGACTACAAGGTAATTGTGGTGAATGTTGTATGTTGTGATTTATGATACCAAAGTTTTCTTCCAAATGCTACAAACAAATAATAAATACATCGATATACATTTAAGCTATGCAGCAAAGGAAGTTAAATTTTACCTGTACGTATAGGATTCGTCTCTGTCGTGCTGCAAAATAAGATTTCTTATAGTAGGATCAGGATTCAAACCAAAATTTTTAGCCCTTTCCCAACGATCTATCCTTGACATACCTAAAAAAAAAGGATGGAAACTATAGTTAAAGCTAAACCGCTATACCTGCAGCTCTGCACTAAGCTCTTACCAATCGCTGGTCCATAAGCTGGGTCCAAATCAAAATTTCTCAGAATCTTTAGTTCAAGATCATCATCACTTTGAATTTCTATCGATAATGAAGTGTATACGATAGCTACATACTAACAGATTTAATTCCTCTCACCCCGCTCGCTAACTGAGTCATCAATGGGCTCCTTTTTCACCCTTTGTTTCTTCGGGGAGTCAGTTTTTCGCTTCTGGTATCCGTACTGGTCTAAAGTTAGTTGTTTGCTCATTTTCGTTTTAACCAACTTTGTTTACAAGCTCATGACGTCATCAACAGTACGTCACGTTGTGGTCATTGGTTAACCCTTTACCAAATTAAAAAGATCGTTTGTAAGATAAAAATCATAAACTGTAGTGTAGTATAAATGGCTATTGCTGATAATGAAGAAAAAGATGTATTCAGAGAAATTCCACTTCGCTACTTAGGTAAGTGAATTTTGAAAGTCAAAACAAGACATGTTTTTATACAAAACAACTTTTCTATGGTGATAGGCTATGCCAATGAAATTGGAGAGGCATTTAGAAGTTTGGTACCTGTGAGAGTTGTAAACTTCAGCTATCTTGTAGCCTCAGTATATGTCATCTCTCATGCAGTATCCCGTGGAACTATAGAATGGAGAAACCAGAAAAAGAACTTGAATCCAGAATCCATTGGCACTGTGGTGAAGCACGATTCACTCCAACCAACACTAAAAACTACTATGGACACTTTGCTGTGGCAAGGATTGGCATCTGTTGCTATTCCTGGTTTGGTCGTCAATCGTACTTGTGTTTTATCCAAGGTCATTCTGAATGCCATCTTTCAAACTAGAACCAATCCTCTTAAGCGCTATTCCGTGACTGCCATTGGACTTTGCATTATCCCTTTCATCATCAACCCCATTGATAAGTAAGCAAGTTATTATCAGTGATTTATATTTACCTTTTTACATTCCTGTTTTTTGCAAGCCTGATTCTCTATAGCTAAGTCTCAGTGCCAAGCATGACTGTTGTGGAGCTGTATGAATTAAGACATGCTAAGCTCTTTGTAGCTCCCTGTCATTTATGAGTATACAATACATTATACGTAATATATTTATTTTATTTATTTGATGTTTTTGTTGTTGCTTTTTTGTTTTTGTTTTTCAGAAGTGTGGATAAACTTATGGATAATTTTATTCGCCCCATCTACCTTGTGAATAAATGACCAGAACAGTGAAGTAAAAAAAAGGAAAAAAAAGAGAGAATTTCACCTACTGTCAAATCATAAATTCCACATCATTTTATTTATTTATAACACATAACACATAATTATTACGATAAATACTAAAATGACCAAACTTGTTGAACAATAATTATAGTATTTGTGCCTGAAAGCAGTGGTAGGAGGAGGAGCATTAGCATTGTGGCTATGCTTATATTTGTTACCAGGCTGTCATCCAGTCTACTAGCCTTGACTGTCATCAAAGAAGCTGGAGAAACAGCTATGGTGTAGCTGTTATAGGCTATTGGAAGAAATGTATTCATTTCTACTCGATGCTTCTTCCGTGATTGGCTACTTTGTGTGTTGCCTGCAATACCATTAGCTTTGTTTATGACATTTTCCATTTATTAAGCTTCATTGCTAGATCAAAATAGCAAAGCAAGCGTCTGCCATGAATACTTGCATGGAAGTGAAGGATTAGTCATGAGCTGTTAAAAGTATAGATACTTAAAAAAAAAATTTAATGCAAGAAAATTTGTTGCATTATAATACAAAGCATAAGAATAATTAAAACATGTGCATCTTCTACTTTTTCTAGATAACAGTACTGGTGCAGTCAGGGCCCTAGGTTTAATTTTAACTTTTTAACAGCTTTACTTCCAATAATTATAACAAAGTGCACAACTTTTTACATACATACCATACAGACTTTTATAATGTTGCAGGATTAATTAAGAAAGTAGAAAAATACAAAGAGATTGCCATACGCTTTGATAACTGATATAGCCATGGATGTTTACACTTTTAATACTTCAGCTTGTGTATAGTGGTGTGAGATAGTATTGAATATACAAGTTCTTATGTACTAATTTTGTTGTTTGCAGTTTTTGTTTGTTGTTGCTTTTGAAGTGATGGGGTGTGAATTTGTAATAGTGTAGACCATGTGTGTGAGTTTCTATTGAAGATACTGTGGGTGCACGATAAGCTTAAGGGTAAGTTGTGGTTGTAGGTGAGAGTTAACTTCGTGAAGTCCTCCCCACTGGTAGTTTAGCGCTGCCACCAGGTCCTTGACTTATCTCCCTTACTCGTAAGCAAGCCCTCTTCAATGAATTGAGTTGGATTTGAATATAATTTTCAATTGGAGAATGACACAAGAACTGATGACAAGAACAGAAAGTGACAATGCTTTTATAGGAATGACTACAAGTACATAATAAGAGCAAGAGATTGCATGCCGACATAAATCCCATGTGACTAAGAACATTCTTGAAGGATTAGATGAACACACAATCAACAATTAATTTACAAGTAACATTCACTTACGCATACATACATACACACATACAATGTTCTATTAGTTCTTATGTAGGCATGTGCCTACAGTACTTAATATATTATAGCAACACAGGGATTTGATATTAGCTCTAGTATTTTTAATTTTTTTAGAGTAATTCTTACATGGCTCTATACAAACATTGTCACACACATAGACATTGATTAGCACTTACCTCTAGTCACTCATTTCCTATCGCACTCTCAGATAAACAACTCATGTATATCATCTCCACATGGATAGTCGAAACAGCCATTCTGTTGTTTTTTTGTTGTTGTTTTTTGTTTGTTTGTTGTTTGTTTTGTTTTGTTTTGTGTGTGTGTGTGTGTGGGGGGGGGGGGGGGGGGGGTGTATATGATTTGGTTTTCTTGGTATGAGCACTCACAAACAATTACTATGGTAATTATAGGACATTTGATCTGGCTGTGTTCCCTAGTCTCTCCTTTC
>WLWI01001286.1_pt1 | contig 21901 bp, 15 predicted proteins | sample 6701501 | NCBI WGS metagenome assembly WLWI01 (sample SAMN12718690, study PRJNA515312) | sponge metagenome | isolation source: marine sponge | host: Mycale hentscheli | place: New Zealand: South Island, Marlborough, Capsize Point | collected 2014-11-01 | reverse complement strand
CGCGAGGGTCAAAGTACAAAATGACATACGTACGTCCATACATATATCTAAATAAATAAACAAACATCCCCGATTTTCGATTGTGTTACCCCTGTAAGTGTCTCGCTCGCTACGCTCGCTCGCCAATTACAGCTTTCACTGACTACCCAATAACATCATCACTGCAGCTGCTTTATGTGACTGGCTCTGAGTATGTTTGACCGGCTCTGAGTATGTTTGACTAGCTCTGAGTATGTTTGACCGGCTCTGAGTATGTTTGACCGGCTCTGAGTATGTTTGACCGGCTCTGAGTATGTTTGACCAGCTCTGAGTATGTTTGACCGGCTCTGAGTATGTTTGACCGGCTCTGAGTATGTTTGACCAGCTCTGAGTATGTTTGATCGGCTCTGAGTATGTTTGACCGGCCCTGAGTATGTTTGACCAGCTCTGAGTATGTTTGACCAGCTCTGAGTATGTTTGACCAGCTCTGAGTATGTTTGACCAGCTCTGAGTATGTTTGACCAGCTCTGAGTATGTTTTGACCGGCTCTGAGTATGTTTGACCGGCTCACACACATACACACATAACCTCCTGCATATGCATAATAGCAAACGCACACACATACATACTCAGTACACACACACACATAGCAGTGGCACTGGGGTTGGAACTTCTCTTCCCATAAATTTGGGGGCACAGTTTAAAGAGAGATTTGTCCAAAATCACAATCAGTTTCCCCACGTTGTACCGAAATGTCTCTACATTGCTGCAAGAAATGTGTTTAGATATCTATCCAATAGACAAGTACTCCTAAGATAATTCTACAATATGTATGTATGTGTGTTTGTATGTTTTGCTGTCCATTGAAAGTACTGGGGAAGTCATTCATATGAGGGGCTTCCATTTGTAGACATGAACCTCTGAACCCAAGTAAAACTGTTCCACTGGGATTGATAACTGTTCATTTAGCAAGAATTCTTAGTAGAAATAACCAGCAGGAATTAAAACACACACACACACACACACACACACACACACACACACACACACACACACACACACTGCTTGCTTAGAAGTATTTGATGGGTGTGTTTTAAGACAATGGTAAACTTATTTGTTGGAATGTCCTTGTGCACAATACATGCTAAGCTTCCAAGCATTTAGATAATCAAAACTAACAGAATAAAGAGAATATCACAAACACTAACGTTTGAAATACCGATCACTTCTTAAACTATCACTTGTGAATATCAGTTTACAGAATGTTAACTAGTTGTAAAATAGAAGCAATTATTCATAAGCTAGCTTTGGTTTACACTTGTTGTCATGCCACTGGGAGAGTGGCATTAGCCAGCTCCCAAACTGCCTCGATAACCAACTCATAGTTTGTGCTAGCAAGACAACTAGCAACGAATTAGTGGAGTTGAAATAAACCCTACATTTACACACACATTCACATGCTTCCTCCCCCTCCTCCCCCTCCTCCCGTCCTCTATCTCCCTCCCCCTCCTGATAGTGTCATCGCAGTCTCCCCTCCTCTCTCCGTCCTCCCCCTTCTCCCCTCCTCCCCTCCTCTGTCCCCCTCCCCCTCCTGGTAGTGTCATCACAGTCTCTCCAGTAAGCACTTGCTGCCTCTGAGACACTTGTCTCCTCTGTCCTTCACTCACAACTAACAGTTGTACGCATCTCTGACTGGAGGGTGGGGCTGACTTGACTCAGACTAACCTTCAGTGGAACACGTATACTATAATAGCAGGAATAGACTACCCAGCCAATGTGTGTGTGTGTGTGTGTGTGTGTGTGTGTGTGTGTACTTATCTAATAAATTGTTTCATTCTTTAGGATTTTTTACATAAATGAATTCGTTTATTGTCTATTTAATGAATGGATGCTTTGAAGATACTTTGCAAACCAAGCAGAGAGTTGTGTGTATGTATATATGTATGTATGTATGTGTGTGTGTATGTATGTATGTATGTATGTATGTATGTATGTATGCGTTAGTGAAGCTACCCGAGTCAGAAATTAAATGATTGAAGGCATTTTTATCTCACATTAATCAGACAAGTCATAATCATAATCATTCAGTAAGCAATGGTGTATGTTTGTGTGTGCGTGCAGACTGTGAATACCCTCAAGTCTCTGGATAGCAGTGTCAGGTTCAGTGAGAGGATGTTCCAGTCTTCAGCTGGGATAACAGAGCTCGGAGCTACCCCATTTGTAAGTGTGGTAACCATGGCACCAAGCTGGTTGACTGTGTGTGTGTGTGTGGGTGGGTGTATGGATGTGTGGGTGTGACAATCAAGCGTGAGTAGAAACTACACTGCACATGTTCATCTATAGTGTCTTATAACATGTACATAAGGCAGTATTGAGTCCCACTGGAAGTTTGTTTAAATAATGTGTGTAGATACATTGAAAATATGAATAGATGGATAAAGTGTTAGTGGTGCTTTGTGTTATTATTAATAATAATGATAATAATGATATTGATGATAATAATAATAATAATATAATAATATAATAATAATAATAATAATAATATATTAATAATGATAATAATGATAACAATAATAATAATAATAATAATGATAATAAACGAATAAATGTAATAATAATATAATCACTCATGTAATTGGCGAGCGAGTAAAGTGAGCGAGACACTGCACAGTGAGCGAGACACTGCACAGTGAGCGAGACACTGCACAGTGAGCGAGACACTGTACAGTGAGCGAGACACTGCACAGTGAGCGAGACACTGTACAGTGAGCGAGACACTGTACAGTGAGCGAGACACTGTACAGTGAGCGAGACACTGTACAGTGAGCGAGACACTGTACAGTGAGCGAGACACTATATAGTGAGCGAGACACTATACAGTGGTGTCAAATTGAGAATCGGGGATATTTGTTTATATATGTGTGTGTGGACATACACATGTCATTTTGTACTTTGACCCTCGCATTTTTGTGTTAGCTCTGTAGTCGACCCCGTCCCCATACTCCACTAAACGGAATCCTCTGGTTTAGCGATCTTTACCTGTATCATCAATTGTTCACCCATTTGAGTTAGGTTGTGTCTGACATATCTGATTTGTGCGGACACAATTATGTCTTACAAGCTTAGGAATTCTTTTCTATTCGAACTAGCGGCGGTGGCAAGTTATCTTGTCTAGTAACACTGTTTGCATAGTTATATAGCCCTAGCAACAGTATTGTTCTTACTTGAAAATCCATTGTCTTATAGTCAAGACACGAAAGTTAGTCTTATGCTGGTATCCTATCAACTAGTGTGCGTGTGAAAGTATAGAGTGTTACAGCTACTACTCAGCTAAAGAATAGCACAACTTAAACTAACTACCACCACTCAAGTAATCCATTCACCGTTAGATGGTTAGGCACGCTCCTTCACACACACACACACACACACACACACATGATGCCACACTGCAGGACAAGCCATGAACGAAGCCCCACTTACACAATGTACTGTGATGCCATATCCACGTGGATCCACATCATTAACTGCATCTTTATGTTGTCACTATACAGTCTTTACACAGCTTGTTTCGGCCACTCCTGTAGTAAGCAAGTCACCATATAGGGCATGACTATAAACTGTGTGGTAATTCCTTATAAATATATATTTTTTAAGTCAAATACTTGCGGGGAGAAAAAAACCCTTACCACTTGTCATTTAAAAGCTCGGCCTTTTTTCAGTAGCTGGAGTGTATTTTGTCAGTAGCACGGGTCATTTGGATGATAAGCTATCACTACTATAAGACTAAATAGTGAATGATGCCTTCTAGCTAAAGCTAAGTGAACAGAATCTAAGACATTAGCTTCAGGCAAACTAAAAGAACGTAGCCTTAGTGCTACTTTGTCTGCAGATTCTGTAATCAACTTTTATCAGATTTTACCTTGTGTGAATTCCTTGTGTACAATATCTCGCTCGCCATTTATGCTGATGCACATCACTAGTATTATTTCTATTATTATTGTTGTTAATATATTTGTTGTATTTATATTACACTACAACAACTCGAACTCTGAACTTCGTTTAAATCTCGCTCACTGTATTTAGATCGATGCATGAAGTATGTCATGCCCACACACAGTATGTGCATGTGTTAGCGTGTTAGCCCCCAACAATTGTGCAGCAATGAATAGTAACACTCTCAAACAGAACCAACAAGTCCTTATGCTGCTCTAATCACACACGCACACACACGCACACACACACACACACACACACACACACACTGCTCTTCTTCAAGTGGACTAAATATTTCACACACTGATATGAAAGTTCACTGAGGTCGCTAAATTTTAACAAAAATACACCTAACAGTAGCTATTTGTAAAACCTTAGTAGTGAAAGAAATTTCCTGAAAATGTTATTTCTAAAGTTCCTTGCCATTCATACATGTGGCATCAATTCTATCCAGATCTATTGGTTCACACATACACATGTACGCACACATACATACACACATACACATGTACGCACACATACATACACACATACACACACGAAGGTACTTTAAAAGAATGTTTTGTTGGTCTATCTTCATATATTACCATTTGACTATGAAGTATATTGAGAAGTCAATTGAGGATTTCTAGCCTAGCACATAGGCTGAGGTAAACACGTTAAAATAACTTCACTAGAAGGAAGAAGGCCATCCTCCACGAGGCGTTCCGAGTATCAACAATGCTGTCTCTATGATACTTGAAGCAATTTACAGAAGTATGTTTTTGTTTTTCGTAAGAGTTACTTGTGTACTCCCATCAGCTATCAGCTGGTGACCACGGTACCTGGTACTATCCCAGACTAGCAGTGGCTGCTGGAGTCATCACAGGTTATTCAAACCAGTGACAATCGGACGTCAGCTATGCTTGTGCTCTTGTACCATGCTGTGAAAGAGAAACTCTAGGTTTGCTTATTAAATATTGAAAACTTCTGATTGGACTGATCGATGTGTTAACTGTGGGCGTGTTTTCATCAGTACATTCCTGTCAGAATGGAGAATGTTTTGTTGGATTTGGACTTACCAGTTGTAAATATTTTCGTACGAGTAGGACTACCAAATCAAAATCCAATAATTTTCTGTCAGTTTTTTTTAATTGCCACAAATCATCACCGTATACACATTGTATATTTTATTTAAAGAAGTGAATACTTCTTTTTATTTCTGGAAATCAACACATGCCAACTTCTCAACAAAAAAGAATTAGAATATTTTATACGCTGTGAAAATATTTTTTACATACTTGTATTTTGTTCTGTGGTGTTACATTCGTGTGCTGGCTGTTGTGTTTTGTGTCCAGGATACCAGCCATCGTATCTTCATCCTCTTCACATATGCTAGTGAAGCACGCGCCCTACTGTGTAAGGTGAGAAATAGGCACACCTGTGACGTGACAAAATTATACTTTTGGTTTGGCAGGGGACAGGGCAAGGGGTGGGGCAGGGGGTGGGGCAGTGCAGAGAGAGCAGAATATTAGTTTAGTTTTTTTATTCATTGAGTTCATTTCTTTGAGCTCCACTAACTTGACTAGTCTCATTACAGGGTAGAATTTTACGCTTCTTTTTATTTTTTAATTTTTTTAATTTTATTCAAACGATGAGCTCTGTGAGTGCATATTAGTGTGTGCATGTGTATGTATGCATTGATATTATTGATATGTTTGTGTGTGTGTGTGTCAACTAAGCAAGTAGTCCTAGGTTAGATTCCCGGTGGCGGCCAGATATTTTTAAATTCTGAATTGTTAGGAAAATAAAAACCTGTGAAAGAAAGAGAATGCATCTAATTGTGTCAACTTCTCGCCCTCCAGGCGCACGAACAGAACATCCGTCTCCCTCGCTACCTCCTGCTGACTGCTGGCTGGTATAGTCGGCTGTGGTGGAGAGAGCAAGAAGAAGGACTCACCTGCTCAGTGGCTGACAGAGAGAGAGTCCTCAGATCCTCTCTCGCTGGTCTTCACTTCGAGTTCCTCGACTCATCATCTCCTCAAGATCTCAACTTCACGTCTACCACTGGAATTGTGAGTTTACGGCCGCTTGTGTGTGTGTGTGTGTGTGTGTGTGTATGCGTGTGTTGCCAGTAAAGTTGATTAAAGGTTTTATATAGAGGGCACCTCGAAATTTCCCCTGTTCTCCGAAATTGGAGTCTCTCTCTCTTTCTCTCTCCCCCCAGAATTTTTCGAAGATATTAGCTAAAGTTGAAGTCTATAATTATATTAATCATGTATGTGACTGAACAGACCAAAGACCAAGTATACACTTTCATTTAGGCATGTGCATCAAAGTAGGGTTGGATTCATATTGTGGGTGTGGTTAGGTACACGCCAGATTCTCCCAATCCCAACAAAAAACAACAACAACAGCAACTCCTGTATGAGCCCCTGTCATCATAGTGTGTTAATTGGTTGCTAGAGTTGCTATTCGGTTTGATGACAAAATAAAACACAAACATACTCGTTGAGACCAACTCCATCTCCACATGGTCCACTGCATCATGACAACTTGCAAGTTCAGGCCAGTAATTGCCACAAAAAATATTAATTATATTATAATAGTACGGCGCGTAAATTGCCCATTAAAAAATGTATGGGAAAAATCGCTGTTCAATTGAAATCGCACGGGAAAAGTGAAATAGCGTGTAACTAATTGAAATAGCACCATAACTAAGTGGAAACTAAGTGAAATACCTCATAGTGAATCATAAACTTAAGTTTAGTGGTCAAGTTATGTACATACATACACACACACATACATACATGAATGGGGTCAAGGCTGTAGGCTATTCATCCAATACACAACTAGTGATGTACGTACTTCAGCACCACTTGTAACAACCGTTTGACTTGAAAACAACAACAACAACAAAAGCTTTTCTAAAGAATTATAGCACAGTTTTGAGCTTGACCCTAACTCACTGCTAAAGTAGAGGATTTCAGCCGAATGACTGAATCATCATTGAAAACAGTTACTATCATTTAGTCAAATGATTACTTTGTGATATTCTTTAGCTAAGCAGTAGCTGTAACACACAATAATTTCACACACACACACACACACACACACACACACCTTGTCACACTCACACACCTATATATTACACACAGACAATTGTCACATCTATTGCTGCTTATGCACTCAATTTCTTGTTCCAATTTCTGTAGACTGGAAGTGAGTTCTTGCAAGAAGAGAAAGCTTTCTTGGGCTCGCCACCTTTAAACCTAACTCAATTAGAGTACTCCCAGTATTGCTATGACGCTACTTGGACTCTGGCCTACGCCCTCAACAACACCATGAACAGTGAGTGTGCCATGAGGTGAATTGGGTAAAGGGTAATACAGGACACAGACTCCTAACTGGTTGTTATTTAGGCAAACGACATATTCTGAAGGGCACAGTTTTTTACAATGTATGTACATTAGCTGATGCCACACACAAACAAACAAACAAACACATTCACACACAAACACAAGCAGAAACACACAAACAAACACACACACACACACACACAAATCACACAAATACACACACGTCACACACACACACACACACACACACACACACACACACACACACATGGAATGTCTCTGTTTTGATTTTCTATATAATGTACCAATCATTAACGTCATTGTTTCATTGCTGGTATTTCAGAGATTTGGTTCATGAACTTGTAACTGGAGAGCTACTTCTAATTTAAGGCATTTCACCGTTGCCATAGGATTGTAGCCATAGTACCAATAAACAGACTATTTTTTAAGGTTTTTTTTTCTAGAGAATTTTATTTTCCTCTTTCTAACGCTAGATTAATTGTAGTCTTTACCGTGAGGTGTGTGTGTGTGTGTGCGTGTGTGAGAGACAGGGAGACTGACTGAGTGACTATTATTAATATGCTACTATTACATATACAATATCAACTATATATGGAGTCTACTAGAGGATGTTTTTCCACGTTCATGTTTTTGAAATCACAAAGAGTAGCTGCGACTGGCTATGGCTTTGAAAACCCTTTACCATACATAACTTCAAAACTTCGCCATTTTTGCCGTTATTTTTTGGGGGGCTGCTAAGTGTCACTTGTTCGTTGTCAGGAGCCACTGGTAGTCAGAAAGCTACCACTACTCGGGGGGGGGAAGCTGAGGTAAGGACATAATTCCATATTTGTTAGCTAAAATTACAAAAATAACTCAGGGCTTTTGCTTTTTTGTAGCTGAGAGCTTGTTGTCAAGAGTGACTGGTAATTGAGGTAGTCAGAATGGTTACTACAGAAGTTACCATTACTCAGGTAAGAGAGTAATTCTGTATTTGTTAGCTAAAATTAATGGTCAGCTGCTATATACTGTTTTGCATGAACTAAGCTACTGTAGTTTTATGTATGCAACATAACTAGGCAGGCTCGCTTGATATTTGTGCGCAAGCACACCACTAGTTTATTTATGTGTGTACGTATGTGTGTGTATGCACGCATGTGTGTATGTATGTGTGTGACTGTGACAGGTCTATCCAATGTCTCCATCAACCAGGCTGTGTTGCAATCCTTCAACCTGTCTCATTCCGGTGTTTCTCAGTTCACTCTGGCCGACTACTCCTACGTTAGAGACGATGTAGTGAGACTCATGGTCGAGCATCTCTCTCAGACTAACTTCACTGGCATCACTGTAAGCTTCCTCTCACACATTGGGGCTAACGGGCGGGTTTCTATCTAGGGGAGGGACATGGAGAAGTTTCTCCCTCAAATTTCCTGATCCCCCAAAACTAAGAATTTTGGGTGGAAGGAGGGGCAAAATGCCCCGCCCCCTAATTAGGCCTACAAGTCAAGTAGTTTGGTATGTTAAGTCCTTTTAGAAGCAATGACTATTCTAATAGTTATAAACAATCTATTCATTAATGCACACATTTGTGTAGGTACACTCAATTCCCTCTTATCCGGGCACCTTGGGACCTGAGGGTGCCTGTATCTCAGAAATGCCCGTTAATCCGGGAAAGACATAGTTTTCTCCAACTGCACGTTGAACCAACCTTATTCAATAAGTTTCAGACTTTTTTTTCAAGCTTACGCACAGTCTTCTTTCACTTGCAGCCCTCAGTAGGCTTCTCTGCAACTAGAAATAACCAGCTTGTGATGCCGCAATTGGTAATGGTCATCAACTTAGCAAAATCATGAGATTAATTGAGTGGCTAACTTGGGTCTATCTTGTGCCTGGTAAAGAGGTATCCTGACTAGATGGGATTGTATGGTAGGAGATAAAATAAAGTTCCGATTTCCGTTCCATAGTACGGCCGTAAAACGGTAGTTTTTTTACCATAGTTTTTATCGTTGTGTTTTGACTAAATGGCCGATACCATTTACTAAAACGGTTAAGCTTTTCCGTCAATTTACAGATATTTTCTAGCTAGAAACTCTTCCATAGCTACAATCAGCAAGCTAAGGCCTTGTATTGACCATTTAACGCTACCGGGATAGTCCAAAAAAAAAGATCGTACAAAAATTTAACTTGCTTCAATAAAGCTTGAAGTTCCGACGGGCACAGAGCTAAAATGAGGTCCGCACTTCGTAGGTCTTCTGTTAGCTACTGATGGACCTCCAGTAGTAAAAAATCTAAGCCTGAGGAAGCCCTAACATCGAGAAAACATCGATACTGTATAGTAGTCAAACTAACAATTCTCCGTGAGACAACTTCAAATAGGACGGCTTCAAAAATTTTTAACCCGAAAAACTCCGCCTCAGGAGCCTGTAAACAAAAAATCGGAACGTTTTATTGGATAAACAATTTTTTATATTGCCTTGAGCGAGACATACGTGAACGAGAAAGATTAAAACGGTAACGCGGTCGAATGGAACGACCGTTTTTTACCAAACTGTGTACCGTTTTCCCCAGTTTTTTTATCATGCGACGGCCGTTCTACGGAACAGAATTCGGAACTTTATTTTGTCTCCTACTGTAGTAAGACTATGAGTGGGTTGGTTGTTTGGTTGTCATGGTAGCAATACCTTTCAGTAGAATATCGCATGTTGCTGAAACATCATGTGCTGTTCATTCTATTTTATTTATTGTTTGTATGTGTGTGCGTGTGCAGGGTTCAGTGAACTTTGGTAGTCAAGGTATCCGGAGTATCAACGAACTCACCATCTTTCAATTTAGAGACGTCTTAAGCAGTAAGGCAAGATCCATCAGTGTATGGAGTTCATGTGTGAAATGGAAAAGAGAATATGAGGGTTAACGATATCGTAGAGTCTTGCAATCTAATTAACACGGCACCACATTGTTTGTATGTACGCAACTGGTGTCAACTAGTTTTGTGTTTAGCTAGTTTTGTTTTTGTTTGTTTGTTTGTTTGTTTGCTTCATTTGTGTTACACTTTTTGTGGTGTTTAGTTACTAATAATTGGCTCAATTATACATTCTTTTGTTAGTTTGTTGTTGTATTTGTTGTTTTTGATGGGAGTTTTTCTCTGGGTATGCGTAATGTATAAAGATAGCACTGTTTACAGTGGGTGTCAACAAATGTACTGGTTTTGACATTGTCGCCATGAACTGGTCGTTTTGTCCCAACTGTGAACATAAATTGGTTGTAAATTAACGTTCCATTTATATTCAGGATGGTATCACCTTTTGAACCACATGCTTAAGAAAAGGTGAAGGAACAGTGATTTTGGCGCTGAGGTTTTTCAACGCAAATTTAAAAATCTGCTGTTGCCCATGGAAAAAACAAGCTACCCGTTATGTTTTTTTTTGTTGCTGTTATTAAGTATAATGCAGTAAAGAGCAGTTGCAAAAATCTTCAAAAAATATATATATATGTGACCGTCTATAGGAAAACCAGGCACAGGCAATTCGAAAAATTTTTTTTGCACTTACGGAGTTGTCGGCGTCCAGATATTGAGCTCTCCAAGTTTTATCGTCGTAGCTTAAGTCGTTCCCGCTATAATAGACCTAACCGTTCCCTTCCGCCGGCTTGAAACAATACATTTTTAAGAAATCGATCGATCTTTTCTCGATATTTACGCACGCCACGTTGTGCCTGGTTTCCCGTAGACGGTCACATATATATATATATTATATGTATGTATGTATGTATGTATTTGTTTACTTAATGATAGTTGTATAGCACTTTTTGATGCCTATTGTACCATCAGGTATCATATTCCTTAACTTTCTAATGTTTGTTGTATGCATTCCTACATGACACCGCAATGCGTGTTTGTGTGTTGTGTTTAATTTCGTTGCCCACAGCAACCAGTGACGGAGTGGACTGGGTGAGGATCGGGAATGTGACACGATCTGAAGAGGCGGGGTTCACCTTCTCTTACGTCAGTGGATTTGATGACCAGATAGTTTGGGGAGGTGAGAGTTAGATGCAGTAGTTAGCATTTACGTGTGTTTGTATGTATAGAGTTTTCTATCTATAAAATTTTGTTTTGGGAGGAAGCTCGGGTAATCCACTGTCCTCAATGTATATAAGTTAAAAGGGAAAGAGGACATTTTTTTATTGCCGAGAGGAATTATCACGAAATTATTACGAGCTTCGTAAATGTTCTAATTACCAGCTCAGCCTCAACTGTATACACAGTGCATACAGTGCATATAGCATGTCTCTGTATGTAAGGGAGAAGACAGGGATATGGAGAGGTTAGGGAGAAAAGATTCCCCCGCCCACCTGCCCCTCCCACTAGACATAACTCCGATGTATAATTTTCATTTTTGTCATTGCAACTGCTAATTAGATTATTTTCTGTTGTTGTTGTTGTTGTTGTTATTTCAGGATTGATACCGTACGATGGTCAGCCCACGCTGCAGTGGGTGTCCATACATCCAGCTGTAGTGAGTGTGTTTGTGATACTCTCTTTGGCAGGCATTGTCCTGGCTGTAGCCTGCTTCACTTTCAACTTCTACTTCAGAAATGCCAAGTAAGTTATAACTTACCCAATGACCAAAATGTTGCGACAACACCAACACTAATGTTTTAGCGACTGACTTTCTAAAGTTGTCAAAAGTTATATTCAAGTAACTAAGAAACGAAAATGATGCGCATGGCATAAAGATTACGTAAAATGATCGCCGATGATGAATGAGTGAGCATGCGTACAAGAATGCTATGAGAATGAATAAAGTGAATGTATACAGTACCTAACAATACTCCCCCTCTAGTAACTCAAAGAACATATGAGGACAGATGATTAGGAAAATGTACTTGTCTTCCAGAGCGTGTTGTCGAAGATGAAGACGTACATAGGCTGACCCTAAATATGCCCCTAATTTCATACCTGAAAAATAGGTGTGGCTAGACGTGGAGTTTTTTATAACTTGCATCATTTTCGTCTAGATGGATATGTTGACTCCATGTGTTCATAAAGCCATAGTAATGTGCTGCACACTTTGATGATCCTGTACCATGTTTGATCCTAGTGAAAATTATAGTGTGTATGTGTAAATGTGTGGATGTGTGTATATATGTGACCGTCTACAGGAAAACCAGGCACAACGCGGCACCCTTCGAAAAATTTTTTTTTTGCACTTACAGAGTTGTTGGCGTCCAGATATTGAGCTCTCCAAGTTTTATCGTCGTAGCTTAAGTCGTTCCCGCTATAATAGACCTAACCATTCCCTTCCGTCGGCTTGAAACAATACATTTTTAAGAAATCGATCGATCTTTTCTCGATATTTACGCACGCCGCGTTGTGCCCGGTTTTCCCGTAGACGGTCACATATATGTGTACATGTGTTATGTATATGTGTTGTGCATGCCTTACATGCATGGTGTGTGTGTGTGTGTTTGTTTGTATGTGTGTGTGTGTTTGTTTGTATGTGTGTGTGTGTTTGTTTGTGTGCATGTGTTACTATGTCAACAGGTTGGTGAAGCTAGCCAGCACTAAGTTGAACTGTCTGATAGTGCTGGGTGCCATAGTGCTGTACATAGACATCATCTTCACTGTCATTCCCTCCACCAACAGAACAGTCATTAGTGTCTTCTGTAACTTCACTCCGTGGCTGTCGGCCATTGGCTACTCCCTCTGCTATGGCACGATACTGGCCAAGATGGGAAGAGTCTATTACATCTTTAACAATCCCTCTACCAACAAAAAGGTAGCTGAATCTTCAGCAAGCTTGTGCATGCATTCTTAACGAGTATTGTTGTTGTTGGTGTTATTTTGATTTGTTTACTGTTTGCTTAGCTTCAGTGTTGTTGATAACAACATTTTTATTTCGATTTAATTATGCAGGTACATTTAAATCACTAAAAAATAATATTTTCTTCCTTCGTATTATGGTATTTGTTACTAGTTCAAAATGTGTTTCAACCTCGAGATATGTATCTTCATGTTTGGGTCGAAGCATTTTTTTTTTAGTAATAATTAAAAACCAATACTACAAGAGAAAATTAAGAATGGAAGTATTAGACTTGCATTGCCATTCTGAGTAGTTATGTAGAATATATTAACCAGTAGATATTTCTTATACAGACATGTACCATGTGCATGTGTAAATGTCACTTTAAGGTAGGATTCATACAGGATTTTTTGCTGGGGTTTTTAGACACTGTGTGTATTTATCCACCCATTATATAAAGCCCATACTAACTTTGGTTTGCATGCATGAGACAGTATACAGTACTTCACACTAATCAGTGCTTCTGGTTCAGGCGAACTTGTAAGAAAATTCCGGGGGAGGGGGGGGGGGGGGGGGGGGGGGGGGGGGGGTTCCAAGGTTCCCATAGTTTGTATGAAACCCTGATGTATTTTACTAGACAATAGGTAGCTTGCCTTGCTCCATGTGTTCAAGCAGTCCAGATGAAATTCATGTTTGCATCTGTTTATTTTCTTAAGCACATCACCACTCATGTACTCTTCCATACAGATGCTACAGCTGCAATTCAAGCACAAATATATAATCAATTCTATTATATGAACTTTTTTTACTAAAATAATAAAAAAATATTTAGACCATGCACAATTTGAAGGTGCAGTTTATTCAAGGAAATAGCTACAGTATGATTCATGGTATACATAAAAATAACTTAAACTTCATGTAGTTCCAAAGTTTAAATCTATATTTTCCCCCGTGAAATCATTAATCTAAATTGTTATTTATGAAGGAGTGCAAGTCAGTATTGTCAATTCAGGTGTACGCAACAATGTGTAATTATAAAACCAAATGAAAATATCAATTACAAAAACAAAACAACTACATGGCCATGCCATTATGTAACCAATTGATGACAACAAACTAATGGTGTCTAGTACTTACCAGTTGTCAACATTAATTCCTCCTTCGCTAGCACCACCATATGTTCTTATGCTTACTTGCTTCATAACTATAATAAAATATGATTCAGTCATTCTCGGCTGAATAATAATTTTCTCATTCTAACAGCCAATTATGTTAATTAAAACTTAACCCGACGTTCCAACTTCTTGCCAAAGTCCTCTTCAATAATAAAATATAATATATAGAATTATAATATTTTCGGATAATTAAATGTAGCCAAATCAACAAAGAGCACCTTTTACCCGGTCTTACTGTAATTGACATGCCTCAACAAATACTGTATGACGTTAAAATATGCCGTGAAACAGGTTCAAAGATGTCCATGCCGTCACAAGAGCATATGGAAGAGCTAGTGCCAACTTTGGCAACTGGCTACTATTTTACCCATAATTATATCATATTTAAATACCATACACCAAATAATTCATTGAGTAAATAACAAATGCCTCTCTAATTAAAAAAAATTAATGCCAGAAAGTGGTTAGATAGTAGTGGACAATTAAAAGGGGTAGGGGGTGGTTGCCCCAATTTAGTGCAGTCAAATGCAAGTGTGCATGTGTGTATAACAACTACAAGCAATTGCAACCTTTATCTTGTGAAACTTCAACTACTTGTATTAGATGATTTAACCTATTTAGAGTGTCCCGTGTTGCATTATAAAAATATTTTACACTAGATTACAGTATCAAATAGTAACTGACCGAAATTATAAATAATGTTCACTAAGAAATAACTAATGAGCTGCGGGTGCAATGTCATCAATTTTATCTCAACTATAACAAGATGAATATTATAGGCAAAATAGACTCCCTGGCCTATCACCAACTGACAGGATAGTGCTGTGGGAAGAATCAAAGCAATTTTTTTTCAAGCTGAGAAGATTTGAGTTCAGAGGCTACAATAAGAAGTCATATAGTGAGACTATCATTGCCATAGTTGTGGCAAAACCAGTCACTAAAGTGTTGAGTGTCATTCTAAACCCAGTGAATATTCCTCTGTAACTCACCATGAGACTATTAATTACGCTTTACATACAGTGTGAAGGGCAACGAAAGTCCTGTGTGTCCCATAAGAAGTGGGAATAAACATTACTGGGAAACTTTTAGAAGTATTGACAGTTCCAGTTACCCAGAGAGAATCATCATATATACTGTGATCTGACGGCGGCAAGAATTACAAGATAAAAAGCTTTTTTTCTAGTTTTAGCCTTGGACTTTGTGTGTAATGTTGGGCTTATGGATTCCCCCTCATTATTAATTCTCCCACTTACATATCAACAACCTCTGAATAAAAATTGCAGTTTTATTTGTTTATTTGTAAATTACACAGTTGCAAGCAGCCACGTTCACATCACTTCAACCATGCATGACTTGCACACCCCCACACCCCACCCATGAAAATAAGTTAAGGACCTAGTGGCATGCTAAAACTACCAGTGGAGGAAAACTTCACAAAGCCAACTCAACTTACAACTGCAACTCACCATCAAACTGATCATGCATCTACATTTAATATCCATGTATGCCAAATTGAAATAATCTAAATGAAAACAATGATACACAGTTTATCCAGCTAACTTACTAAAAACATCCACAAATGTTTTTGCTATATGGGGTATTCCATTTTTTAGACCAATGCAAATGTAGAAGCCAGCAGAATCTTTATCCATTGTTTTTTTAAACACGTCGCTTTGATATGTATCACCAAAAGTAGCCGCGGTGTTTCTCAAGTTAGTAGTTTTTGTAAAATACCACTTGACGGTACCAGTATAGTCGCACCTTAACGTTACAGATTGAGATATCAATAGAACATTGCCTGGGACGACTTCCACCTCTCCGCCGTAGTCTCTCACTGCAAACACAATGTATTGCGATTTTAAGACTGATAAAGTATACAATGGTCAAAATATAAAGAATTATTATTATAATAGTGCCTAATTTAGCTTTATAAACCATGCTTTTATGTGCTCATATGAGCCCAAAGCACATAGGTCCCAACTTTTGAAAGCAGCCTGTAAGGGACAATTTGGCCGGATGGATGGGGGGAGTATGAGGGGGGGGGGGGAGGTTCATCTGCTATTTTTTTATATAATTTTAATTTCATTGAATTATTATGAGACAATAACTGCTGCATTATGATAGTATAGATAAATGGCATGATATAAATATTATTTTTATAGCAAAAGTAGTTGCTTTTTTTTGCTGTTTTATTTTTTTTTTAATAAATTGTCACTGGAAGTTCACAACATTATTTCTTCCACCATGTAAGATTCTGTAATCATAACCACAAGCACTGCACCTTGCATAAAGATTTAATTTAAAAAAACAACAATTACTACTACTAATAATAAAACTTGTGGGTCTAGAGGCAATGCCAGAGAATTGTTACTCGCCATTTTTATCAAAATGGCATTCTCTCTTGGCCTATAGCTACATAACAACAAAAACTCACAGCAAAATTTTCCCACCACTCGAGTTGGGATTGAACTGTTCTTGTGCATTATATTGTAAATTTTGCACACAAAAAACAAAAAAAAACAAAAAAAATTCCTGGCAATGAACTACTTACTTTTAGAATATGAAGAGTAGCTAAATTTGAAATTTTAAAGTACTTGTCAGGATATTGACTAGTGTACAGTGGGACTCGGGACTAAAGGTAAGATATTGGGAGAGTCCCGCTGAAATCGGTGCTTTTACTACACATGCATAAGTGTGGTTTGACTGAACCCCCCCTTAGGAAAGGTTTAACTCAAAGTTTATAAGTGATTAACGTCTTTTCAATCCACTAATTATGGCTCCTCTCTGGAGGGGGAGGTGTTTCCAGTCGACACTGGAAAGGTGTTCTGATGGCACATAATTGGTTTCTGTTGAGTATGAGACTGCAGCAAGCGGTACTACTGAACCGTACAAAGGAAAAATGTGAAGGTCTTGGAAGAAGTCATGGGTTGTCGTAGCTCAGTGGCTAGAGTACTGGTGGCTAAAGCCAGAGCTCCTGGGTTCGATCCCCGGCGACAACTAAGATTTTTCACATTTTGCCTTTGCTTCTCTTTAGACTCCTTTAAATGAGAAAGTTTCAATCAAGAACAATACTGTTGCCTAGGGCTGTAACTATGACAAACAGCGCATTAGCCAAGATAACTCTAAGTTTGTAAGGCCTTGTGTCCACAAAAATCAGATATGTCAGACACAAAGGGGTAAACAAATTGATGATACGGGTAAAGATTGCTAAATCAAAGGATTCCGTTTAGTGAAATATGGGACAGGGTTGACCACCAAGCAAAGACAAAAATGCGAGGGTCAAAGTACCAAATGACATATGTACGTCCACAAACAAGTATCCTGTATAGTACACTGTATAGTACACTGTATAGTGTCTCACTCGCTTCGCTCGCTCACCAAAATATCAGCTGTAAATGTAGGGAGCCCCTAGAGTTTTACAGCCAACTGTTACACTGAGAGGTACAAACTACTTCAGTGAAGATATCTAGTGTGGAATAAACCACTTATTACACTCGTCAGAGTGATATGGCTAGATATTTCACTCTCAGGCTATATTTTCACTTGCCTCTGGCATGTGAAATATATTAGCCTGCTCATGAAATATTTCGCCATATCACATTCTGACTCGTGTAATAAGTACTATGTATAGATAGGTACTTGATTTAGTTATTAGTAACAACTGAACAAAAAGATATCATTTTTATCATTTTATCAACACTAGTGTACTTAGAGAGAGAAAGTGAGAGCAGTTTGACATTTCTTTAGAAACACATGTGTTAACTTTGGCTGAAGTAGCCATGTTTTCCAAATTCACTCGCACTTGATGGAATCCTCCCCTAAAAATTTCCTCCTATACCCCTGAGCAGGGACGTCAGAACAGGTGCGACCGAGCGGCCATGGCCGCACCAATATTTTAACATAAAGGGGCATATCTTTTTTTTCTACTCTTAGCCCAATCTCATGGTCATTATTGAATTGGGCTGTCAAAATCGAGCAATCGAAATGACTTCTGCCGGGATTAAATAGCTAATATTGAGCCTTTTAGGAAACTTTGGACCTGCCTGGTGTTCGGTCACTATTCCAAAGCAATCTTTTGAAAAACAAATGTAGTTTGGAGATCTTTCCAGCAAAATGGCCATTTTTGACTCTTCCCATTTTTAGTTATTTGCCACACATACTAAAATGTTTGAAGAAAATAAAGCTATGAAGGCCACAAAAAGTGGATTCAGTTTTTTAAGTTTTCTTGTGTTGTTTGCTTTGTATGTCCAAGTAGCTATAATTAGCTATAAAATATATATACACACGTTACATAATAGATAACTTCAATTTAACATTATTTATTTGACATGAACCTACTGATTGTTATAAAAATCATTTTCTTTGTAATATAATAAAACAATAGCTTGTACTAACTTTTTTGGTGTGATTACAGTGGCACTTGAATTTATTAGATACGCAGAGCATTGAATTAAACTCTATGGTTTATTTAATTTAAAAAACCACTGTATTGTAATGAGTGGATATGGTTATAATAGCAGCACCAATACGATCTGGCTTCCTATTCCCCTGAGAGTATATTAAAATCATTCAAATGTGCTACCCGGTTTTAAAGTGAAACAAGGAACTACATAGCCCAAATGACATTAAATACCATGATAGCTTCCAGTTGATTGCTGCGAGCTCGAAGAGAGTATAATAGTTAAACGATGATTTAGTTATTGGCAAGCGAATGTGGCAAAGCAAGACAATGTCAAGGTGTAAAACTGCATGCTGTGTCATTTATGTATGTACAACCATGTCATTAATATGATGTAGTTTAGCAGATTCAGAAGAAATAAAATTTTTACAGGAAATCTGATATCTGTATTTTGTGCTATCATCATCACCAGAAAAAAAAAATCATCTTGGCTGGAATGAACACTTAAATAGTGATTATGAGAAGCTAAAATTGTTTATTTAGGGATACTAAATTAATATACTGCTATAACCTTAGAAAAGTTTGATATACCTCCTACCACCAGTGTTGAGTCTTTAATCCACTCCTTGATATCATTATCCATGCTTAACCATCCTGCACATGTGTATATTCCTGCATCTTTCAGTTGTACATCTTTGATATAAACAAGAAGAGTAAGATCTGAAGCGTCTGGATCGTACCCTCTAAGATAATATGCGGGCACCTTATCCCCTTCTTTGTACCAACTTGTACCATTCAGATCTCCAGCACAAGATATGGTCACTGAATCACCAACATAAGCAATTTGATGTGATGGATGCACTACACCATAGTCTCCAAAGACAGGATTACCTTTAAAAAAAATAACAACAAAAAATAATAGCTAAAGATAGAAAAACATTGAAGTAGAAAAGTAACAACAGACATTTGAACAGCTAGTGGCTAATAGTCTGTCTCAATCAAAGCAGTAACTCTTCAATTTGCACCACAGCTATATTAAATTATCTTAGCAGAATTGTTAATAGATACATTGATGAAGGCTCATGACCTATATCACAAGCCTTGGGTAAAAACATAGTGATAAGTCTAAGCAATTGAAATTTGCTAATAGTTGTATTTTTTTCTTTATTACAACATAAAAATTCATTGAAATTACTATAGGAATAGTGTGCTCACTATCGTTTACTTTTTTCATCTTCAGAGTAAGCGGAAGTACTTGCAGCCACATGAACAACATATTCAAGAGCAGTACTTCAGCGAAGAAGTCATAGTTTCTTGCTATTTATGACCAATGAAAGAAGCCTCCAGTAATAGCAATTCAAAATATAATTCAGTCCCTTGAAAAAGGTATCAAGATAAATAACAAGTCTATAGGACCATTACAAAGACAGCAATACGCCACTTTAGGGACGAAGCTGTACTGGAGGAATGTGAAAATGGGTTTAGCCTGTGATCTTTTTTTTTTTGCGGTAAACTATCCGCTTCCGCTTCAAATTTGCAAGTACGCACCTCTGTCTCTCAACAAATAGCTAAAGGGATAGTAATAACAACTCGTAGCAACCAAAAATTTGAAATGATGGATGACGAAACTAAGGGTCAGAACTAATAATCAAACATATACACTATAATATATATTCGTAGGGAATTGTTATAAATATACAATACACGAAGACGACAAATAATACTCGCACTTATATTTCTGAGTAGCTATACATTAGCTAATTGTTACGCCAATGAAAAGCAAAATATATTATTTGTAATTATATTGATAAGCAAACTTACCCCAGAACAGAAAAAGAGCTGCTACTAGCGACAACATGCTGGTTTTAATTTGTAGTATCTTAGCGTAGCAATCTCGCGTCCAAATGTATATTCAATAGTATACGGAGAGGACCAATTGAATACGGAAGAGTCCGACAGTATACGGAGGGGGCGACATAATAACATTAGCGATGGATAATCATTTACTATGTCTTTAAAAGTAGCCGACCCCGGACATTACAAGTAGGAAAGTGAAATTCATTTGATTCTATCAATTAATTCAAAACTTCATCTACACTTTAAAATCGGTATTGTAACTATATTTGACTAAATCATGCAACAATTGCAATTGAGTTTATCATAATAATATTAACATAATTATGTGTTTTGTTTGAATTTTTCCGGAGTCTATCATTGCTTTCCGTGAGGTTTTTTTCCCGTTGTTGTTGTTGTTGTTGTTCTGCTTGTTTGTTTGTTGGTTTTTGTTTGAGGAAGGCTGATGGCCACATGGCATTATTTGTATGTTATGTTTGAGAGTCAAATTAACGGTTCAATCCAACACTGTGCTTAAAAGTACCACACGCTCACTATTAAAATGGCAACATTATACAACTGATCAATTTTTTAATGCGCAAGAAGGCATTATACAATTTGTTCTGAAGCAACGAAATGGTATTCTAAGTTATGAATTTGTACTGTAGTTTCAGATACTGCACAACCTCCAATTTAAATAGACCTATGAATCATAATCTCTTGCAATTATTATCTACCCAGGTGTGTGAAGTAAAAAAAAGTGAAGTATATTATATTAGCATTTATACTGGATATTAAAGAACAGACAAAAGTACCCATTTTGAATCCTTCATGTGACAATCTAAAATAAATGTTGCATCATACTAAGCATGCATTGTAGCAACACAAAATGCCTATAATGTGATTGTTTTTGCAAGTGATTATTACATTATCAGTCTCCCATGGCCAGCAAATAAATATTAAAGGGGGTCTGCCCACGAGACTAATATTGCTGGGAGTCCAAATTAACGAAACAGCAAAGTGAAGTAGTCTGTAGTTATTTAATGTTTCATGAACAAATAGTACTTACAGAGTGTGATATGACAAGATATTTCAAGAGCAGGTGAGTGAAAATGAAGCCTAAGGGTGAAATATCTTGATATGTCACCTCTGACGAGTGTAATAAGTGTTTTGTTTTTCTATGCTAGATATCTTCAGGTAGCCCCAGGTGCAAAGTTGGTTGTATTAGTTCAAAGGAGCTCTCCCACTCCAGCTGATATTTTAGCAGTTATCTGGTTGGATAGTTCTAGTAGAGACAGAGACAGTTGAGAGTAGCTTCCCATCCCCCCCCCCCCCCCCCCCCCCCATATTATTATACCCCGGTGTGGTCCTCCCTTCACCTGATCC
>WLWI01001283.1_pt1 | contig 21914 bp, 9 predicted proteins | sample 6701501 | NCBI WGS metagenome assembly WLWI01 (sample SAMN12718690, study PRJNA515312) | sponge metagenome | isolation source: marine sponge | host: Mycale hentscheli | place: New Zealand: South Island, Marlborough, Capsize Point | collected 2014-11-01 | reverse complement strand
ACCCAACCCCCACTCACATCCCAATGGTAATGCTTCAAATACCAGCAGTGATAACTCCAACTGACTTGCTGATACATCATTATTAGTAGACTGGACTTTTGCATAATCTAGTGAGAAGAAGTTGCATGTATTATGAATATGCATGTGTTGTAGGGAAATAGTTAGAGTTGCTGATAAAATTAATGCACTAGGTGACCCCAACAAAACCTGCATTGCTTAGTTCTGTGTACCTAAATTTATAGGCACTTCAGGATTTCTACGTTCTGCAGTGTCAGGAATAATGATGCAGGATAACTAGTGACTATTATTAATCATTCAATCCTATATGTCATGCAGTGTCTGATTGTGTACTTAATCTGCAATTCAGTTATTCATAGTCAACTCAAAGTTAGTTTTGAAGTTGTAGTTTTGTTTAAATTGTGTCTTGGAATTATTAAACTTCAATATTTCATTGAATCGAACCTAAGCTACAACAATGAAATTGTAGAATAAACACCGTAATGAGCTCAGGCAGCTCAACTTAGCTATACTGTCCATCTACTTGTGTGTGTTTTTATTGCATGTACACTATGTAATATAGACACATGAGCATGTTGCCATGATGCAAGATGGTGCCATATGTGGGTGGCTGGGAGGGAGCATTCAAATCATGCCACCATCATGACTTGACATCTTACTGTGCAGCATATCCACTCCTTCAAGTGTATTTTTGTCTTTGTCATTTTGTGCCCCTTTCCCCCCCATCTATCATCATTAATAAATTATCTGTAGACTTACTATCTGAAGTAATATCAGACACTATTGGAATCCGGCACTGTTATTACTACTATTACTCTCTGATGTAGCTGCACAAATCATACTAGTAGACAGAATAAATCATGAGTTTCAGCATACTCTCAGATAATGTGCATAGGCTAGTGGATGACAAATTTTTAATGAAATTTCAAGTACCTTTTGATCCCATCATTAGTCTTCATGAATCACAAAATGTTCAGCAGTAAAGAGAAGGAAAAAAAGTGAGGTTTCGCAATTGCAACAGTAAGACAACAAAGTTGTTTTAAAAGTAAGCATTTAGCTCAGGTATAATATGTGCTTGTTATATTATAATATAGCAGCTATAGTTAAGTGTTTTTAGTGGTAATAACATATTAGTTTATTTAACAATTGCTTCATACACATCATGCATGGACAAATGGGTGGCGGGAGGGAGAGGCACTGTTGAGAGTGGGGAGGGACTGTCCTCCCACTCCCTTGTCTCCATCACTGGCATAAATCTTGCATGATTTCTGCTGAATCCTTGTAAGAATCATGACTGAGGTTGCATATTATTCAAACACTTCTTGGATGGTCATGATCTATCTAGGACCTGCAATGATCTATCAAGAAATGTATTACCTGATCTACATTTTGGTGATCTTAAAAACTTCCATAATTTTGAGCAAGATTATATTCTATGAACAACTTTCGACCTAAAGTTAAACATAACTTTTAAATAAAACATGCATGCACACTTGCATACATACTATTACGTGTTTCATCATTGATAAACACTTACTAATGTTGTCATGATAAAAAGGAAGTATATCACTGATATGAAACCACTTACCATATCATTAACTCGACGTGATGTACACTTAACGATATAGCAAACTTGAACACTTTTTAACAAACTTACTAGATCAACAGAAGAGTTTACATTTTCAACACATGCTCAACTTCAAAACATTTAATTTTGAAGTCATCACATGCTCACTACACACCTAATACATGTACATACATCTCTGATATAGTTATAACTGTATATTAGATAGGATTGTATTTCAATTATCCGAAAATACAAATGCGTTATTTAGCAACCATGTTCCAGGTGTACTTCAAAGTGATCCTAGTATGATAAGTGCCTTTCACATTGCAGTGTATAGTGCAAGTTATAATTTGTATGATAATTCTATTTAAAGATTTAAAGTGTTATTTCTTAGATTTTATGGCAAAATTTTGTAGCTAATTAAATTTTAAGTTGAGAACTGAGAAATATTCTATTAATAAAAATTATCATTATTGCCATCTTCATGATCATTACCTGCACTCCATTAGTGGTGGTGAGCATAAATAGTTGCATGTAATCAATCACTACCATAAAGCTACTATATGGTAAAAAGCCTGAACATATTTGAAAACAATACTTGGCACTTCATATAATACTTTGTACAAACCAATGATAAATTGAGGATTCATATGACTGCGCTACTGGCATTTAAATGTCTTGACATGTCATGTGAAGCATGAATAAAATTATGTACATGAATCTTTTTAGTTCAGATATTTTGCTATCGTAAAGACTGGAATGTTTTGGAATTCATTTGTTTCAGCAAAACTTCTCTATTAAAATGATGAGTGCAGCAACGTACTTGACTGAAACCAAACGGAAGATTCCTCTTGTATTAATTCATCCCCAAACATCATTCAGTAAACTATTCAGTGGACTCTGGAGCCCACCTCCTCCAACCTCTCCCCTCCCCATGATTTAAAGGCACAATCTGTTGAGGTGATTTCTCACATATACAATTTGAACTACAAACACATGACCTTTCATTCCTTATTTGGTTTAATTATATTCACAGCTTCACTGGAGTCCATATTTGGTTTAATGGTATTCATAGCTGTGATGACCACTAGGATAATTGAATTCAATAAAAAATATTTTTAGCAAACCCAAATGCTAATCAACTAAAGCATTTTTTTCATGAACCAGAGTGTGGCTGTTTGCAAGATATCACTAGACATGAGGATACCAAGTACATTGGTGGTTCTTCCATCAGGTGATAAAAAGTCTTAGTTTTGACTACTTCATAGCCAATAGGGCCACTTGCATTTACAAGCTGCTGGTCATACACAACCCCGCAAACGAACACGTATGTGTGAGCTCTGTTTTGTACTATTTGAATTGACAACACAAAATCAAGTAAAACACTGTCAATAGTACCACTTGTAATAAGATCTTCGGACTGGTTTCTTTGAAAATTTCTCGTTAAATAATCAAAATCACTTGTACATGTCACTTGAAATTGACGTGGTGGTAGAATGACAACACTAAAACCGAATCCAGAGTTTCACTTCTAGTGTCATTGGAAATTGGCTGAGACGACAACAGTGTAGTGGTGTAGTTGAAGCCATGATCAGCTATTACGTAAATTCGACTCACTTCTCCCATCTAAAAGCTCTAAGACCATAATGACCATATTTACACTGCAGCTGAAATTTACATAAGAGAGGTAAAGCTTAATTTGAAATAGTAAAGCCAATATTTACTTTTTAATTTTAATTGTTTTGTATATTCATTACATACAAATACCACATCTAGGTAGACATAATAATCATTTGTTAATTTTTTTGATAAGAAAGCACTACCACATTAAGATTTAATTGAAGCTTGTGACTTATGATATCAATAGTTACTCCTTCAGCATTCTATTGTTACAGTTTTTAGTTATTGAAATCTGTTAATTATATAGAGCCTAGTATCCCCCCCCCACCCCCAAATAAAAACAACAACACTATCTTGTGTAAGATTAGATTAATAGATTAATATTGATGAAAACATGTTACAGTAATAATAGGTCATAAAATTACATAAAAATATAGTAGCAGAAACAATAATCACTATGAAATTAATACTGGATTATTGTACATAAAATTAGTGTTGCAACTGTAACAAATATTGTCTGTTTGTTTGCAGTGTCACTAGAGTTCATTACTACGTCATCTATATTAGTAGACATACGATTATTTTTAGTGGTTGATATATTTTGTTCATTAGTTGCTACAAAATGTGCTATCAGTGACTCCCTCCACGGGCACAGTGTTCTGAGTCTCATATTCCAGATTGGAATGTTCTCTTCTTTCATTACCCTCATAAGAACATGTAACTTGCACATCTGAATTACCAGTCACAATGAAAATAGATGTTATACATAGTTAATAATGGTTCTGTTAATACATATAAAGTTTAATTAAGTTAAGAAGTACTGAAAGCTAGTGCCATCAGAGTGTACATTAGACAACATTATTTAGAAACTATTATTTTTGTAAATCCTAATTTCCCTGCCGGATAAACATTGAAAAATAAAGTCTAAAAATGTTTATTTACAGCATGACTTTTTATACTATTATATAATTAGATTGACACTTTGCCACCTAAATGGGTCTGAAAAAGCAAAGCAAAAAATGTGAAGAAATATTAGTTGTCGCCGGGGATTCAAGCCCAGCCAGTGGTCCAGGGTTCGAATCCCCAACGACAACTAAGATTTTTTCTTTTTCCTTTGCTTTTTTCCAGACCCCTTTAAGAGAGAAAGTTTCAAATCTTTTTTTTTATGAATGGTCAGAATTTGATAACTATTATAATTAATACACATTTTAATAATGCATGCAAAATTGAGTTGAAATAAAATCCCAGATTAATAGTTGCTATGTGATTTGAGTTTTGAGATTAAAATGTCTTTGTAATTAACCTCTTCATCACTTCCCTAGTCTACAGAGTAGACTCGTATATCATGTGCACTAAAAGTGCAAAGTGAGTCTCAGCAGCCTGTGTGACATGCTACAGAATTATAATGGAGGAGGACAACATGAAGGATAAACATACATTACTAGAGACTCTATCTCATCCTGCTACTAAACATAAACTATTTTTGCTATTTCATTTGCCAATGCTGTGATAATTTCTTACTGCAATTGCAAAGCCGAAAAAATATCTACTAACTTACTATTATATTTAACCTCAATTGGATTTAATTTGTTGATTCTATCACTGTGTTTTGAATCTAACTTTGTGTAGTAGCACCAATGCTTCCTAATATAGGGCAATTAAAAACAATTAACATATTAAGTAAATATGTAGACGGATATTATTATTACGAATGTTGTGTCTTGAAGTTTTGGAAACACTGACTAATATTATTAGGAGGGGCTGACTTAGTCACAGTAACTGTCAGTCTCAAAAATTACTTTCTGAAAAAAAAAAGTCGAAACATAATATTTTGGCACATAAAGGAAATTAAAATATCGAGTGCAGCACTTTGATGCTTATTTCAATACTTAGGAAGCTTCCATCTTCGAGATCCGTGTGACAGAATGAGTGACTGATTGACTGACAGACAAACTGAGTAATGAAACCCTCTTTCTCTGCATGCTGAGGGCTCATAATAAATTATTTACCAAAAGGAAAATTAGAAGCTTACTTTATCAGAAAGAAGTGACTTCTGGTGTAGTACATCATTATTATAATGATTTATGGAAGTTTGTGACTTATCAATTCATTTGACGACATGCACATATGAAGCCACACTGATAAAAAATGGTTTGTGGTTTCTTCACTAAATATCTTATCAGATGCAATAACTCACTGTCAGTGAACAGGCTGGGACAGTGACTTTTAACTTCTATAATTAAATATTACAGTACGATCGTTAAAAGTATATCTAAAAGTATCGAAGTCTCTCTGGCAGACTGTTGACCTATTTAGACTTAGCAAGTTAATTATCTTATGAAATTCTTTATACTCAGATTGTTTATAGAAAACCTTGGTTCACCACTTATAATCGAATGGGGATATTCAAGAGGTGCTGAAAGCTAGTGCTGGCAGAGTGTACATTAGAAAACTTATTTATAAAAACATTTAGTATAATATCATGACTCCCCTGACTTAAGTACACTGAAAATAATGGCTACAATATCTATTTACAGCATGCCATTTCTTTGCTATAATTATTACACATTTGAATTATGCAAAACATAATAATTAAAGTAGGCTTGAGTTTACTGAGTATTTAGGGTAGTTAGGATGTTCATAGCATATCCAAGTGACCAACCATTGTGGTTAGTAAGCATGATACAGCTTATATAACTGTGCACAAATCTATTATATGGAGTTCACTGGAATACAAAGATCAACGGTCTATGCTGTCTTATTGTCTTAGCTCAATTGAAACGATTTTGTATATTGTTCTTTATGGAGTATTTTGATATAATATTATTGTTATTATTATTATTATTATTACTATTATTATTATTATTATTATTATTATTATTATAATTGTTATTGTCATCTTCATCGTTTTCATACACGTAAAGCAAGAATTCTAAATTAACATCAATTCAAATAATAACCCTTTACCATGCAGTGAATAAAAGCACACACACACACACACATACACACACACACACACACACACACACAAACACAAACAGACACACATACTTGCTTATACTTATGGTTATATTGATTAGATGAAACAATTGTGACATTTAAAAATGTCAATCAATTGCAAGGTTCACAAAATAATTCAATAGAGTACTGAAGCCATTTCTGGTCTAGGAGAAAATTGTGTTGATACAAGTGGAATCTTCTGTTGGGTTATTTATTATACCCTCATCAATTTATAGGATTTCACTTAAGTTATCGTGTGTAGTGAGAAATGAATTCAGTCTTTTATTATGAACACGGCCTAACACCGCCACATAGGAAATGCATTAAAGTAGCAGGATGTAGCTAAGGAAATATTTTCTGATATCACCAGTGTTCAGAGTTATCACATTGGATTATTATGTACCCCCAGGTTATACAAAGATTACACAAATACTATTTTTTCTATGGTATTTTTAAATCCAGATGTTCAACTAACGTATATCAATGAATAATTTTGTTCATTTGATAATGAGAATATCACGTCTCGGTTAGCTAAGTATTCATGAGAGCCTCAGGCACAAGTGTAAATATGGCCATATCAGACGAGTGGTTGTGTGGGGCCATTCAATGAATAATATGTACTGCTCATGTGTGAATACGCATTATATTTTATTCATTCTCGTAATACAAGACAATGGAAAGTCTGCATCTGTCGTACATGAACCCTGAATTTACTAAGAGTAAATGTACAGGTGTGGAAGAATTTCTTAATCGATTGAAGGGAGGATAGGGGGGGGGGACACTTCATGACCAGAAGCTATCATTGAGTGTATCTTATGAAATATTTTTTATGCGGTCATAGCTACTATTTTCAAATGAAATTAAGAAAATGCTCATTCATAAATTAATTTTTAATGTCAATGCTGTCTCTTGCAGCTATAGGAGCATGCCTACTGTTAAATTCATTGATGTCCTCAGTGCCCCTCCAATAACCTACAATAAAACATATACCTAGTGCCAATGTTCTATCCCACTGCCTCCTCAGTTCCAGCGAGGGTTGATTGATTGTTATGGCTTATTACATCACATATTTTTTTGTCCATGCACAGCAGACAGATTTCCAGCCTTTACATGTATGATTATCTGCTGTGTCATCACAAATTACCAGTTATCCACATTTGGTATTCATAGCTCTTATCTGCTGTGTGTCCACATTTGGTATCTGGTGATGGGGACATGTAAGGGATTGGCGGTGATTATTGATGAGCATATACCACAGCTAGGCTAATCCACCTTGGGCTGAGTAGTATGCAGTAAAACAACAGTTTGTCTTGTTTTCTAAAAATAGGATCATTTTGATGTGTCTTGTGTGTTACTGTCCTATAAGGTTAGGGTTACTAAGCATTCGCCATTTGGAGAAGCAGACTAATGACATATTCCTGGCCGTAATTCGCAAGAGAGTTAACTCGTAGCACGTATTGAACTGCTGCTTAAAAATAATTCACAAGAATATAGGTGTTTATCTTGACAGATGTTCTGCGAGTCTATAGTGTGTGTGCATGACACTTATGGGATGTGGGTAGATGGGGTGTTGGTGAGTGTGTTTACAACGGGTGGGGGCGTTTGGCTATAGCTAGGACCCACATTTATTATTAACCCTCTTCCTACCAGCCACAGAAAAAATAATCATATTATATGATCAAGTTTTCCAAAAATCATATAAAATTTTAGGTAAGGAATCAATCATCATAAATGCTTTATTTGCGCCGTACATTGATGCTATTACCTATAAATAGAGAAAAAAATTACCTTCAGATTGAAATTTTTTTTTAAAAATTGCTGAAGTTTTAGTTCTAACTGTTCGAGTCAAAGTATCGATAGGCTAGGGTAGCGGTAGGTAGCGCTGTACTGTATAGCCTTCTCTAGAATGGATAACCCACTAGAAGGCCATTCCAATCGGTATGATGCTGCTTCAGTATGTTTCAAAACTGGAGTTTTTCCTGACAGGTATGCTCTAGCTCATCTGAAGACGACTTTGACCATTTTCTTCATATGATCATGATTTTTTCTTTAAAAAAATTATAGCGCAAAAAAGAGCGAAATTTGTGGTTTACGAAGTACAGGCTGAGTTATGACAGCTCTCCCAACCATCTTTGCTATAAAAACAAAAAAAAGTTACATAATCTTATGTGACAGTTAACTACTGTCTAGGTGGCAGCTATTGTGATAGTCTCTATCTCAAAATTAGATGTTTTCTCTTTCTTCTACTGTTACATCTTCTCTATCACTGAAGACATTTAGTGCATGTGCTATCATCAAGTTACAAAAGATCACATGATATTTAACCAGTGTGAAATTGCATCCTTGTTGAAGGTGTGAAAATTACCAATGCATGCATAGAGGAATCCTGCACAATTTTCAAGTTTCACAAGCAGCAAAACATCCACGATTATGGGAAAAAAAAACAACAACAATAGGTCATAACAACGCACACACACTGGATCTTGTATAATTCTTAACAAGATCCATAGGTAACAAAACAAGTGTAGAGAATCCAAAATTACTCACGGAAAATACATAAGAAGTTTTGCACAACTTTTCACAATTGTGACAGAAAACAAACATACAAAATCATTGGAAGAAAACACAAGATAAGTTATAAAAGATGCACTAAAAGATCTTCATAATTCTTAAGATCCACAAGTAAAAAACATCATAGATCATGCATAGAAAAATCTAAGGTCATTCCACATAAGAACTATTGTATAGTTATCGTCAAGATCCATAAATATCTGCATGTAAACTTACATAGAATCTTGAATAAAGATCTACAGAATCAGCCTCCCAAGATTGTGAAATGAAAACCCATAATATATCATGGACTATTAAAGATCTTGCATATATTGTATTCCAAGATCCATACAATATATAACCACCTAGGCCATGGAATAAAAAAGATACTCAAGTGATCTCATGGTATATTTCAGGATCCTACAAAAAATATTTCAAGATTTACCCAACAGAATATTTAAGATAAATCGTGGAGAAATATTTTGAAATGTAATATGGATTGTTGGATACTAAAACTTCACCAACCAAGATTGCTGAAGAAATATTTTATCTTAGAAGTTGTGATACATAAGCAGAGGAGGTAAGATTTGGCAATTGATCTTGCCTAAATTTTTAATTAGGGGCTGTGACTACAGTGTAGTAGGAGAGTGTGAAAAACTATGATAATTGTTTAAGGACATGTGTTGTGCTAGGTATGCACCTATTAAACATAACTTTGTAGTTATATTAAGACTTGATAAAACAAAGTATATAACATCTGCTCTCCAGCAATGTTTAATCCACAAAGGGCCTAACAGTTAGTTAAACAGAATGCATAAAATGTGACCAGGGTGTTATATATAATTATATTAACCCACTATAGTGAATTTCCAAACCATTATGTGCTCATATATAGTTATTTTTGAAAATTTATCAAGCAAGGTTAAGCAGTACTAGATTGAACACAAGGTAGAGTAGAGTTGCTGCCACCGGGCTGATTATCCTTAATCACAATTAAGCTAAGCATTTTCCCATTGAGTTTGATTTTAATTGAAAGAATCGCACATGCACAGACCCCAATACATAAGAATAACATCAATTGTGTATGCAAATGAGAACAAAGGAAAATAAAAAGCACACATACTTAAAATATCTGATTTGGAAAAAAGATGTGAGCGACTAGTATTAAAAAAAATCAACACTCATTACTTGTATATTACTATGACAACGACAACCAATGACTAAAGTTCTTTACATGTAGGCATGTGCCTACAGCCATTTATAGATTCAGAAGTATACTTGCGTGATCACATGACCCTTCATATTAATTCACTGTTGTGGATTTGTGTTTTTCCCCACTACTAATGGCTCAGACGAGTGAAGTGGATTCCCAATTATATTATCAAATTTTATCATTAAAATGAGTGTCACGCCTGATTTTATCAGTTGAAATTTATAAAATCATAACATCTGTATCATCTGTAATGTTTTGTTGAACAACATATTGGCTTGAATATTAATTACGCTCACTACGTATGATGTGCTTGTGAGATGACGGGGTTTTACTTACTTGGAGTGGTTCAGTTTACTTCTGTTGATATGCACAACATATCATGTGAACATTCATGCACATGCAAGCAGTCTTGACACACGTGCATATTATGTACATAAAATAATGTAATCGTTCAATGCTTACACAACTTCATGTTACAATTGTTGTTGACATTTTAATCGAACTATAAATTCAAGACAGTGCAGTCATGCAATTATCAATCTGATCTAATCAAAGTAAACATGTGTATGTGTGTGTGTGTGTGTTCAATAACATGATTACATAATTGACCATAATTAAAGATAGATTGATTGCAAGTAAGTTACAAAACCAGAATAACATTATTGTGATTTTGAGGTGGGGAATATCTCCAAAGGTAATTTTTATTGCAACTAGGGTAACTCCCACAAAACCAACTACAAGAAGTGTCCACTTTGTAGCCAGCACCTTCAAACAAAAAACTGTGGTGATAGAGCTATATAGCTATGATATCCAGAGTGTCCCAAGACTTGACTTCAGATGGGATTCAGTTCGCAAAGCTATCAGTAAACAAAACAGAGGGTTTCTCCCGTAGCTGAAAAGATGACCTTCAAATAGCTTTATAATAATATTTGCTTTTTTGTCATTTGTGTCATACAATAGAAACACTCTCTTTTCTCTTTGTGTACTTTGTTTTCTTCACTGGCGATTTGGGATGGTGGTATCACTTTTTTTAGTGATATCACTTCACATGGCAGTTACTAAGCAACTATTGCATAATACACACTATTCCCAACCCTCCCCCCATACCACCCACCCAGATACACACATCCAATAAACATAAACATCTGCAATAAGCAAGAGATCAATCACAGTGATGATTCTAAAATTATTAATAAAGAACACAAAATTAAACACCCACACACACACACAACACACACACACACACACATACACATACACACACACACACACACACTAATAGACACATTCCCACCCATAACAGCAGCTTGGTTTGACCATAGCAACCACGTCATGAACTTCTCATGCTGTTGTTGTTGTTTTGAATTTTATTTTTTTATATATAAAAATTGCAGCCACATAAACAATATAAAGGAAGACAAAAAAAGTTACATGCAACTAAAGCAGGACTAGGCTTCACATTTATAGTAGTGAGTACTTACAATTCATGACTATGTACATCTCAATGTACTCTGTGCTTATGAATGCTATAGGTTTCTTTGGATAACAAAGGCATAAAAATGACTCTTTGATGATATTTTTATGGTGGGTATCATATAGTTCCACTACCAAAACCTAATTATAGCTAGTATATTTTAATTGCTAGGGTTTTATCAATTTGTTTACAACAAGCACATATGCCTTGTATATTTGCATATCATATAATTCACATTTTGAATTATAAGATATACCAATTAACAAATAATTTTGGTCTTAAAAGTGCAAGCTAAGCAGCTTCCGTCCATGTATGACTATATACTATCAAGTAGTAGTGTGTTTATGACAGTAATTTGAGTCACAAAAAATTGTCATGATCACATATAAATCAATTCAGTGCTATAAATTTCCTTCATTAGTATGATATAAGTAATAATACACCAATTAATGATCAATTAATTTATCTCACTTTTTACCTTTGATGAAATATAACAGATCATGCCATAATTCATACATTTATATCCAGCTATACATTATTCTGTTATTTATCTGGTGTCAAAAATAAAAAGAAGATCGGGAGCAAAAAAACACATACACACATGCAGCACGTACAAATAAACAAAAAAAATTGAATAGCTTTCGAATACATGCAAGAATGTAAGCTCATGTAGTAATATCATTCAATTGGCACGTCTAAATTGCTATTATAGATTCAATACAGCACATGTCATGTAAATTAATTACCAGTGGTCAGTCAAGCATTTGTGGTCTTTCCCCTAAAATTTCTCTTGCTGAGCTTTTATACTAAAATGATCCTTGAGTTAGCTGCATAACATCCATGCCTAATGGTTATGGCATGCCTATAATGGTTATTCTACAGCTTATCGTCAATGATGATTGCTAGGTGGCCTGTGTCGCTTTACAAAAATCTTGCTTGACAACAAAATTGAACTACAAGAGCTGTTTCTTTTTATTAATATGTTCAGGCACATTGTCCATATTATCTCTATTCTTGTTAGGCTATCATAATTCTCACATGTGAAATATTTAAGATTTCAAAGAAAAGGAAGCATAAATAATTTGATACTCAAACCCGTGATTAATATATCTGGATTTTGCTGCATGCACACATATACTTGCATCCGTACCAGGGGGGTTCAGGGGGCGGTCGAACCCCCCTATTTGAGTGACCGGAAGTAACTTATTTAGCCACACCTCACATCTAACTTATGCTGGTATGTCGACTTCTATGGTCGATCGTGTCTAAATTGCAATGGAATATTCTGCTATTTAGATATAATATCCCCAGATATAGTTCATACTCTATATGTGGACGGCCTAGTCTAATTCCAAGTTTTCAAATAAACATTGAGCTCCTTGACTACAAAACATCGCTCTCGTTATGGCACTGATAAAGCAAGCTACACTACAACTATTCTTTTTATGGTGTGCGTAATGTACTTATATTTAGATAACTTATAGTACGAAAGGCGTATTAATGGTTCACTGTTTGTGTACAGCTCACATTAATGGTTAGAAGCCTGGTTACACGAGAATAATATAGCAACTAGCAGTTTACCGCTTATTGCTGATAGTCAGCAGTGTTCAATGAATTTATTAATAGTGGCAGACAAATTATTAGTTTTGGTATATTTTCCCAGAAAACAAAAGTAGATGTGGCTTTCTTGCGTTTCTATGAAATCTGAACCCCCCTGTGCTCCTGGCCTGCCTTGAATATATACTATATTGCACACATGCTGCATGCATTCACTCTGCCATTTGTGACCTGCAGATTATTTTATTTGCAGCTGCTTTTTGGCTGGCAGATCTACTTGCAGCTGCAATTAATTACTATGGACGATAGTAACAACATTATAGCTAATAACAACACCAATAAATAACCACAATGTACATTATAAAAAAAAGAAAAGAAAAAAAAAGAGACTATCAGCCACATCAGTTCACTACACTCAAAGAAAAGTACAGAACAATCAAGAGATGTCAAGGAAAAGGAAGATTGTATGATGAAAACTGCAAAGAAACTGAACATTGCATCATGGACTACAATATTAGATCTGCCTTACAACTTTTATCTAGCTGTGCCAATCCTGATTTACCTGTTGACAACCCCTGATCAAGTCACCTCCATTCAAATGTTTGAAGCCAGCCAGAGACACAGAGGGATCAGGGGGATCCCCTTTTGCTATTTATGTGCATCAGCAATAGTCTCTGTAATCTTTTTTTGTGTGGCAAATGGTATGAGACAAAAGCATTGGGAGGCTTCCCTCAAACAGATGTTCATATCGTATCAGCTGCAACATTTGAGGATCTGCTTTGAGGCACTTTTGTATTTACTTAATTAGCCACACTTGTGCATTTTATGTGCAAGTATCTACAAAATTTACAATTTACTTATTTGTTGAAGTTCTATACAAATGATTGCTTTGTTGATGATGCAATTTTATGAGACAGATTCGTACTTTCCAGTAAATTTCAATTTTAAATTGGTCTTCAAAGTGCGCCAATTAGCTTCCATCCATATATGATTATACTTCAAGTCTGCTGAGTGTACTTATAACAGTAAAAATTGTCATGATTGCTTATTAATCAATTCAAATTCTAAATTTATTCATTGTCATAAAAGCGTATTATAGCTCAAGGGCACAAGAAACCCTTTGAATATGACCTTAATTACACAAATGTCAGCACTTTATGTCAATTCTTTGCCATACTAAAGCTCAAAGCCCCTCGATGTTGGCATCTAAAAATTTAGTCAAAGCAAATAACCACACCCTCATACGTGACAGTTGCAGACCACAAGTACCAATTAAAACATATTATCCAGCTCACACTCATCAAACTTACAATCTAATCATAATGCTGGTCTGAACTTGTAAATGACTCATTACTTCCAACTGAGCAACCTGCTGGATGGTTACAGCATCAAATAGTCAGTTACTGATATCATAGACCCAACCTGAACATATTCATGGCGGCAACCTCCTTCATGAACATTGCAATGTATTGGCTTTGAGCAAATGTAAACACGCAAACATACATGTATATTTAGACCATAGTACTTTAAATATAACTGAAGTGTATAGACCATTGTTGCCATATGATGATATTCATGATTGGACAAAATGTGTGAAGAGTAGTCATGTGATTTGCATGACTTTGTATGACATTCCAAGTCAGCAGTTCCTTATTATACTAGATCACCCTTCCCCAAAGGAAGTTGCCTGTAATGAAAATGTCAATCATGTGACCATCTTAAACCATCACCATGCATAGAGATGACAATGAAATCATACTAACACCTTAATTGTTGCATAATGGCTTTCTTCGGCTTTATACATGCAGAGGTCATAGTTTTACTTTATAAAGGAATAACTTCCATCATATTGATGCTTAAAATGTCAAATAACTGTTATTGGGATTTCTGAAATCCATCATCAATGTGTACAAAAAAAAAGCACCTGTTGCTTTTACAGTTATACTTATGAATAATGCATCATACAACACAATTGGCACCAACAAAATGTATTCATGAGAGAATGAGAAATTACTCTCATGAATACATTTTGTGGGTGCGATTGTGCAACATTGTGAATGATGTAGTGATCAGACTTCTTATTGATGCCCTTCCACGATGAGTCTATGCTTCGAAACACCAGCAACACATGGTATTTTTCAAGATTTGTCTTCTATAAACTGTATTGCTGTTAGCTATAGAAGACATGTAGATAAAAGAATGTGAACTGGTACAACTTTTGTGTGATTGATATTTACTTGTGTGTTTATGTATGCATCAAATTCACGAAATTTTTGATTAATAGTTGTGATGTGAGTGCAGCACAGTAATGTATATGTGGTGTGTTTATTTGTAGTGTATGGATGTCTATTGTATGCCAATTAAAACATCCACCTTAGATGTCCTAAGAGATCATGAGTGGATGAACGTATCGTCACACGTGCAAAATATTATGTTTATTTCTTTCTCAGCCTTCTTTTTCTCATTAGATGTATTCTCTCTCTTTCACAGGTTTTTTTAAAAACAATACAGAATTAAAAATATATTTAATTAAAAATATTTTGTAGTAGCTCAGTGGCAGAGCGCTTGTGTGTTAAGCAAGTGGTACTGGGTCCTGGGTTTGATTCATGGTGGCGACCAATATTTTTAATTCTGTATTGTTAAAAAAAGCCTGTGAAAGAGAGAAAATAATTATGTTCCATTCATTATAATAATATGCTCCTATGAAAACTGGAGCACCTTCTTTTTGTAAATGAGTTAGACGGATGGCATACAAGTTAACACTCCATCAAACCCCAAAATATGCCCTTTGAGCCCACCCATACAGAAACACATTCCTACACCACTGCTTCACAAGTCCACTTCAATACCTCACTGAAGTTTCCAGTAATACAAAGAAGGCTGGTACACAAGATACATTGTTTGAGTGGCAATTGCAGGCAAACCTGGAGTATAAAATGAGGAAGTGCAGATAAAAGTGAGTAGTTGTTGTCACCATTTTTCACTTATATATGACTTGTACAAAAAACAAACCCTTTAGCAATCCCTTCCTCTCCTCCAAACATGAAGACACCACCTAACACATATCCCTCTTCCCTTCTCCTAAAAATAATAATTGCAAGTGCAGTAATTACTCAAAGTGCTGAACAAATGAGAAATTAGTTTCTCTTGCTTCACGTATTAGCTAGTTCAGGAATTGACAACCAAGTCAACCAGACATTCAACTATACTGAGAACTAATGACCATAAGGTAACTAACTATAAACACTCAAACCATCCACTGACAAAGTAAGCGTAGACACTACTCTCCAGTTTGGAATGGGATATCTGTTTACACTTATTTGGTTGTGAGTGAAACAGTGTTGATTTTGGGTACATGCCAATTTAAGCAGCACTGTCTTTTTATAAGGAAAGACAAATATAGTGGTGTTGGCTCAAGGAAATGAAATAACTATGTGACTCAGAGATGAGAACCTCTTATGGCATTCATGCAGCCTATGCAAGTTCCATCAACAACTTGGCACAAAGGATTCCCTAGAATAATGAATAATGTTTAATGGCTTGTGAAGTAGAGTTGTACTCCACTACTCAGGTCTGAAAGATTAAAGACTTCCTTATGCAGATTGCACATACATATCCCCCCATGGCCTGACCACACTATTGCTGACATATTGGTGTATGAATGTGGTCTGTGGTGAAGCCAGTGGTACAGCACTGCAACCTGTGTACTCCCCCCAAAAAACACCAGAATGATGACCTGTCACAGAGTATGTACCTAACTTCTAAGAACTTATCTTGCAGCTGGTGGTATAAATAGTCAATACATGTACATGTAAATACTGCTGGAGACTTGCATACCATCAGCAGCCCTGTGCTAGACCCCCAAAAGCTCATTTCAGCAGTATTGGTTATCAAATTTTCTTCCTATAGCAGTTGCTGGTCACAGAGTATATTGCATAAAAGGATTTAGTGATGGTATCACAGGCATATAGCTGTTGCACTGTAGCTGTGTGGGTGACTTATTAAGCTGCATGCTGAAGGTATGATGCAAGGCTCCCTAATAGCCTACTTAATCAGTGAGAGACCTGAAACAGGTCAGTTGGGAATGAAGTTAACCCTTTTGTTCCCAAATTGTTTGGACTCGCGAGGAAAAATCTAATCTTCTACCACGGAATAGAGCATTACCGTTTTATTTTTTTAACTCGATGTTGGCTGGGAAATCCCCATAGCAACCATATATCACTAAATAGACCAAGAGTTTGGGATTCCCCTCATTTTTTGATTGAGAAAATTGAATAATATTTAGGCCCTCTACTAATCCTTTTCCCTAAAAAATTCCACTTTTCCCTTCAATAAAAATAAAATAAAAAATAGAAATAATATTGTTTGATGTATTTTATACCAATATTATATTAAAATATGTTGTTTGTTGTGTTTGGTGCTGATTGTCATCATGTAGGAGACATCTATGAGTGTCCACAAGGAACATATCCCATCAGACGTCGACTCCACTACAAAACAATTTTATATACACAAAAACACAAACAAAGATATTTGTAATACAAACAACAAATTATTCATGATCCTATATAATTGCAACTTTATGATGTATTGTATGCGGTTTCATACAGGATTTTTGTTTGGGGGGTGGGGCTCGGAGTGTACTTCGCCAGGTCAGGCATCTTCTCTCTTCATCACTGGAAGACTCTGCTCCTGTTGCCTCATCTGCGTCCTCCTCACAATCGGGTCGGGTCAGTGACTGCATACAAATCTGGTCCTAATAGTGACATGTGGTAAAAAAAAATTAAATTTTTTTGAAAATTTGAAATTGTTAAAAAACCACAACCCACTTTCAAATCTCAAAACTCAATGAAATATATATATATATTATAGCTAAACAGCTTTCTCTATCTCAATATAGCTATAAATAAGTCCTTTCCACAACAGAAGGTTGCTAGTTTTCAAGAGAAAGACAAGAGAAAGACAAGCTTACATCGATCATCTTCTTGACTCCCATTGTCAGTATCAGAGTTGACGGGGTCTGGTCCACCAACCCTGATACAGGGCCTCCTATAGCCCTAGATGTCGTCTCCCTCCTCTCCGCTTGATCCTGAGTCGCTAGAGTCAGTATCAAGCAAGTCTAAAACTTCCACAGCACTGTAACCGGTAGACGCCATCTTTCCAAACTGACTTCGAAATTTTTTTTTTTTTTGCATAGTTACCTGGATCACACGACACGATCACTTTTTTCCTATGATGTAATAAGCATTACCTAAGACTGTACGTAATGGGAAGGCTGTTGAACGGGTGAAGATTTTTAAAATTCGACGGAGAACCGATGGTGTTGTTTTTTGCCGAGGAAGAAATACACGCAATTACTGTGAGGTACTGTCGAAGTGCTCCTGGCTGAAAGCTATTTTAGATGCTTCTCCAATGCATTGGGCACCTGTGTATGCAATCTGAAGGTTCTAGCTATAAAGTAACTATTTTTAAAAATTCGGAGAAGCCAACCGGTCTTCACCCGCTTTAAAGCGGATTGGGAACGAAAGGGTTAACAAAGCAAAAGTCTGAGATTAAATAGTAAGATTATACAGAAATAGAGTAAGACTACATAAAAAAGAATAATGTATATTAACAACTCAAAACTGCTCATGTTTGCAATCATAGTAGCTCAACCGGAAGTCCAAAGTGGTTGTCTACACTGATGAAACCCTGGAACTGTAAATGATGATAATGGTTGATGAAAGAACCCTGGTACACAGTGTAAGTCTACTTCAGAAAATTCAGTCAAACTTCCCATGAGTGCAAACATAGCTCCTCTATAGTATCAGTAGAAACGAGTAATGGCAGACTTTTTGAACACTCCAGAGAATAATCTTCACATTCTTTATTATGTTGTATTTTTCGCATTGTATTTTGCACCATCTGTGGTATTTGCGAGCCTGAGGAAAAATAAATAAATAAATATGCATGACAATAAAGAGCAGACATAGCATTACTGCAATAAAGACACACTTACCATGTGCCTTGACTTTTGTCACGCTGGTAGGTAAAGTCAAAATATTCACCATCACCTTTAATTAAAATCCTTTTTGAAAATCTTCCCTGCTGGATTGTTGCCAATTGAGATCCCCCATTTTGTAATTGATAATCCTTATCGTTATGATTTCTAAATGAAGGGTATATCATAATAACATGACCGGAACTACTAGCAGGGTTCTCCCTTAAATTCTAGAAACATTTGAATTTGTTATTGAACAACCCTTTTTGTCTCAGGTTCACTTTTACTGTAAAACCAAACAAAATTTTGTTAAGTGAAGGCTACTGAACCAATGACCTCACTTACCTTGGCTTAGTCACTTCAGAAAAATCTTTGAGAAGTGGTTGCCTATACATTTATAATATACTGTTAACTTATATTACATATACAAGTAAAATATAACTTGCCTTTCCTCAGGACACTTTTCTGCCAATAGCCTAACCACAAACAACATGTAAAATAATGTCACTAAATTTAAAACTTCACCATTTTTTTTACCTCTCTACATACCTTGTATGTGAACCTGCACAAAATTCTTCATCCTGTAAACCTGCCTGTGTTACATATATTTTTTTCCTGTATATAAAAACAACAACTCATGTCATATTGAGAATATTTGAGCATAATAACATTAGTGTCGGTATTGTTGTTATTATGTCAGTAGTAAAAAATGCCAAAACGCACCGGTTTAACCAATGTATTTGGATATAAATCTTATAGGAATCCCCAAAGTGATAATACACAAGTACATACAAGTTTTGTGAGACATTTTACAAGAGATAAGAGATACCATCATAGCTATGTATCAGAGCAAGATTAACAACCCACTTACATGCTTTTTAACCCAGTTCGGTACTTCCAAGTCAAGAATATGGTAGTCACTATCAGACATAGTCCAGCAACTATGCCAACAGTTACCGCTGTAATAGCAACCACAGTCGCGACATAATTGAAACCGTTGTCCTTGGAATAAGCAGCAGAGTCTAAAAATAACATAACAATTATACTTTAATTCTAGCTAACTTGAGCCTATGAAGCACTCAAACCCTGGAAAATATGACTTGCAGAACAATGTGACACACTTCAGTTGTGGTCACTGACTAGTTTCTATTTTTATTAATGCTTATAACACTTTCTAATACCTTCATTCATGCTACTGCTACTTGTGGCAGAAGTTGAGAGATCAGGTAGAGTTCCTTCAGATACAAGTGGTTCAGTTTCTACATCATCAGTGGGTGTATCTTCAGTCATAGCCTTATGCATATTGGATGCCAAAGTAGTACGCTGCTGGGTATCATAGAAGCAGGTTACATTTACATCAGAATTACGAGCCACTATCAGCATTGATATTATTGTGAATGGTGTACGAGCTATCACAATTCCTTGGACATCTACTGTGTCAATGCTTGAAGAGCCAGCCCTGTGAACTCCTACATGATCACCTTCTGTAAATGCTATTGAAAGTCCATCCACTGATAATATTTGGGTACTATGCTGTACTCCACATACAAATATGTGAGTTGAGATATTTCGCACTATATTTGCAGATGAAATATAATTAAGTACGATGTCACTATTATTGGTCCTTGCAGAACTTAAAGCAGATTTGGGATGTTGGGAAGGTTCTGTTTCGGAGACAAAGTCATTGGTACAGGTAACATTAAAACTGGCATCACTTCTAGACGTCACTACTACAATGGAATCCATGTATCTGTTGTTATTGTCGGCTGGTCGAGAAGACAGAAGAGTTGCAGTATATTCATAATTGGATCTCACATTGACCAGTGAATGGCCAACATCATTAGGACGGAAGGCAGTAAGGGGTTCATCTTCATATTGCCAGTGTAAAAAAATTCCTTTAATTTGGCAATAAAAATAGTAATCAATGTATTCTTCAGTGTTTAGCCTGGGCACTCCTCTAACAAACTTCAGTGTCACCGGTTCCTGTGTGAAGGCAGTTCCGAAATTTGCAATAGCAAATAATATCACAAATTTCACAAAATCTACCATGCTAGAAGTAACAAAAAAAAACCAACAACAACAAAAACAACAACAAACACATACAGAACTAAGTAAGGCATTCAATGGCTATGCAAAGGTATTATCAGTAAATGAAAGTAGTGAGTCAAGTGCCTGCAGAACCAGAGAGAAGAGAGGCAAAAGCATTGATTAAAAATTAGTACATACACAGATCAGAGTCATCATTGCTTCGAGTTTGTACATCCAAACTTCTGTATCAGTAATTTAAGCTGTACTGGTACTAGAACAGCCAATGTCATGCTATACTACAATGAGTAAACTTATGTGCTGTATATTAATATCTCCGCTAAGTATATACTGGTTTTCATATGATTAACATAATTCATAACATATTCTCAGAAGTAGATTTATGAGAAAACTCTTCACAAAGACACTTCACAACTGCTAGTTATAGTGTTATAGTGGCTAATAAAGGTCATCTTCAATGGTGTATACAACATACAGTTTTATTTAGAACAACTCATAATTTGGTATATTTAACAATAAAATACTGTTGCTTTCTTAGCATGCTGGGAAGACACATTACGATTGTTGAGCAACTTTTTTTTTGTGTGCATGATGCAAAGGTTGCACTAGAGAGCCAGAGTTAATTCAGGCCTACAAGGCGAAGCCTTTGGACAACCTTAACTTCCCTGTGAGATAAAGCATTGATTTATTTCACTAACAGAACTAGCCAGCCGCCTAGTTGGGCGGAGCCCGACCTCTGCTGAGGAGAGGTCGGGTAACAAGCCTATACCCGGGTTTGTTCCCTGCTGCAACGTACGTTGCAGTCCAATCAGATTGAAGTGTGGTTAAAATGCTAAGGAAATTAGCTGACTCAGCAGAACAAACCCGGGTATAGGCTTGTTACCCGACC
>WLWI01001282.1_pt1 | contig 21927 bp, 17 predicted proteins | sample 6701501 | NCBI WGS metagenome assembly WLWI01 (sample SAMN12718690, study PRJNA515312) | sponge metagenome | isolation source: marine sponge | host: Mycale hentscheli | place: New Zealand: South Island, Marlborough, Capsize Point | collected 2014-11-01 | reverse complement strand
GTGTCCAGTGTCTGCTTGCATTATTCCAGTCAGGTCAATGTCCAGTGTCTGCTTGCATTATTCCAGTCAGGTCAGTGTCCAGTGTCTGCTTGCATTATTCCAGTCAGGTCAGTGTCCAGTGTCTGCTGCATTATTCCAGTCAGGTGTCCAGTGTCTGCTGCATTATTCCAGTCAGGTTAGTGTCCAGTGTCTGCTTGCATTATTCCAGTCAGGTCAGTGTCCAGTGTCTGCTTGCATTATTCCAGTCAGGTCAATGTCCAGTGTCTGCTTAGATTATCACGGTACAAATGACAAGGCAAAGATCTACAATATAAGCCACATACGTAGCTACACACGATATTTTGCATAAAAAACATAATAAAATAATAATAGTCTATAATTATTTATGTCTGCAATATTGCCGCAGTAATCATTGTAATCAATTACAAACTATGATCAAAACAACACTGGTGGTTATACCCCATGAGCTGGCTGACAACAAGCTCTGGAACTGTTTCGAAGTGGTCATCCTGGAGTCTCAAGGATGAAAAGTGTCACCAGAGTCTACATTTGGTGGCTTGGATCTGATGCTGGTTTAGAGCCATTTTCCATACCAATGAACCCGAACTCTCTACTACACCTTTTCCTTTAACCTCCTGGAGTTTGCCATACACCCTCAGCAAAGACCCCATGCCAATTTTTGGGTCCATATGAAGCGAATTTTTTCCCTTCATATATGCTCATACATGTGCTCACTCTAAGTGGTTCCAATGACAAACACATGGCTCATTAGAAATGTTCGTGTCTGACAGGAACAGAGTTTGAAAACTATGGTGTACCGCCATTATACAATCAAGCTACAAATGGCTAAGCTAAGTGAGCTATAAAAGAAACATGAAGAAAACACTGAAGGTTCGTCAAGCACTCAAGTCTTGAGAATCCTGTTTCTATATCGACGAACACCGCACACAATAAACTGGTATCCTGCCGAATTTCTGGGAAGAGCTCCAAGGTCTTGTTTGGATTTGCTGACACCTCAACTTACAGAGCGAGTTGAAGACAGGGCACAGCAACAGCTTAAGTTCAATAAGAAGTTGTACAATCCTTACCAGTGACTACTCAACCAAGAGGATCTGCTAGAAATGTCCAACTTCCGCATTATTTACAATATGGAAATATTTTGAATCTAGGAGGAATTGTAATAAACTGTTATTTGTGTTTGTATCTTGGCAGCTAGCTATTATGGTTTATTGTATTTGGTTGTTGTTGTTGTTTAATACTTCCTGTTGGAACATAACTAAATATATCAAAGTTGCAAAAATAATATTAATTCTGTCTTTATATTATCTCTGTTCATTTCATTCTTTTCTATATTCGATATTGATTCATTAAAAATACAAGACTGAATTAGCAGTACAGCAGCAAGTTACAATAATCTTCATCTTTGGCCATAAATTTAGAGTGATGTTAGTCAAGTCTTTAAACTAGAATCACGCCTGTTGCCCAAACACAAAAGTAGAGTAAATTATTAGGCATATCATAAGCGTCCTATTATCGACCGGTACCTCTTATAGACAATCTGCATTAAATAATTATTTACTGATATATGCAGAAACACACTACAATAACAACACAAAGCTAGCATAATACTTACTGTTATTCTACATAAATCTGGCCAACACAACAATTCTGTCATATTTCTCCGGTATGAAACAATGAGCATTTAAAGAATAATCTTAGCTACACTTCAATTCCAATTGAGGTATTAACATTAATCATGGTCATGTTTACTTCCCAAGGCAATGGGACCCGCTGTGGAAACTACGCTTTTCTATAAGTACCATGTTTCCTGTTTGCCTACGAATACAATTGAATTGCTTCATAACGAGCGATTCATAATAGTATTGTGATACTCTTTGGTTGCTCTGTCCAATAGAAAATGTACTGTTTATAACCTTCTAAAGCAAACAATCCCTGATTTGATATCATAAAATCCTCTGGTACCAAATTGTTCAGAGTTCAGAGGTTTGACTATAGAAAAAAAATTAGCTATGTGATCGCTACAGGCAGAATGCTTGGTTGTAAAATCCAGAATTTTAGTTGAGTAAAATATGTATAGCTAAACCATTAGTATTAGTAAGTGTTTCCAGTCCACCTATAGGACAATATTTCTTTGGACAGCCTGCACATAGATATTTATGTACTAGTTAAGAACTATTGTGTTGACAAAGAGAGCTTCACCAACAACAAAGACTATATAAACATTTTTTTATCTGCATTAGCTATGGCAAACATTGACTTGATGTGCAAGGTTATGAACTACAGAAAAAGAGAGGAAAACAAACATGGCTATGTTTATACATGATATTTTAAAATATGGTCTTTGATGTCAGAGCGACCCACTGTCTCACATCCCATTGCATCAGCAAGGACCTTCCAAGTTCTGTCATTAGAAGAATTTAGCCAACAACTCAATACTTCTAATAAACATCTCCTCACATTTGCCTTGTGATCTTCCTCAATTACATTAAGAGTGTCTGCTGGTACATCCAGTTCTAGACCAATAGAAAACCAATCTTTTGCTGCTTTTGAACACTCTTTATTAACTATTTTTAAGTTGTCAATGGAGAGTTGTTCAATGATCTTTGTAGAACATGCTGCTTCTGTTTCCTGTCCTGTAAACACAGCAACAAAATGCATACTAGTTATTTAATTTCTATCCCAGTCATAAAGTGATTAAAATTTTTAGACTAAAACTATTGTATTTCTACCAGAGTTGTATGATTATAAGTGATTTAAATATACAGTGAAGATTCAGAGATTAGGGCAATTCAGGACACTTAGATTTGACCCATTCTCAGAGCTCATTGTCTTGATCTTCAAAAGTTATAATTTCAATGTAAAAAAAGCATAAGGAATATTCTTGAGTAGAGAGATTAGTGCCATAAATTTGCTTAAAAGTTTGGCAAGTTCCTTTACAAAGTTTAAGTGAGTTACTGTATCGATTTGTGGCTTGTAATAGGAAACTGCTGACTGAAGACCCTGCAGAAGTTGAAATTCTAAATTAATCGCAATGATGATGGAATCAAGGATTTTATCTATCATGCAATCTTAGATGAAGTGCTTTGCTTTGATACTCTTTTAAAGCCTTCAAGGAGTTAAACAATCTTGAGGTCACCAAAGACACCAGCTCCACATGTCCAAAAAAAAAAAACACAAAAAACTCGGGCTTCTTGAACAAGACAACTGAAGTACAGCCAGGCCATTTTATAAAATTCTTGATGCTGAATAACAAGAAGTGCTTTGAAGCTTTGGTATTGCCATAAATAGAAAGGTGGGTAAGACACAGATGATGATGGCCTATGAATTTCTCTGGCTTCTTGACAAGTTTGGATAATCCTGGATGACCCAACTTGATGTCATTTCTACAAGTGCATTCGTTCTCTTTCAAGAAAAACATCCAACATCAGGTTGCTAACTAAACAGAACCATTAAACTTGTGAGAAAAATTGTGGATACATCACCGTATTGCTCACTTACTCCATATAATAACTAACTCTCATTATGCAAATTTATTTCACCAATGTCATTAAACACACACACAAAAAAGACACACCCAAAAGTGAAATACTCATGTAATTGACTTGGGCCAACATGACTAGTACAGACAGTGAATAGTACAGACAATGACTAGTACAGACAGTGAATATTACAGACAGTGACTAGTACAGACAATGACTAGTACAGACAGTGAATAGTACAGACAATGACTAGTACAGACAGTGAATAGTACAGACAATGACTAGTACAGACAGTGACTAGTACAGACAGTGACTAGTACAGACAGTGACTACTACAGACAATGACTAGTACAGACAGTGACTAGTACAGACAATGACTAGTACAGACAGTGACTAGTACAGACAATGACTACTACAGACAAGGACTAGTACAGACAGTGACTGGTACAGACAGTGACTAGTACAGACAATGACTAGTACAGACAGTGAATAGTACAGACAGTGACTAGTACAGACAGTGACTAGTACAGACAGTGACTACTACAGACAGTGACTAGTACAGACAGTGACTAGTACAGACAATGACTAGTACAGACAGTGAATAGTACAGACAATGACTAGTACAGACAGTGACTAGTACAGACAGTGACTAGTACAGAAAATGACTAGTACAGACAGTGACTACTACAGACAGTGACTAGTACAGACAGTGACTACTACAGACAGTGACTAGTACAGACAGTGACTAGTACAGACAGTGACTAGTACAGACAGTGACTGGTACAGACAGTGACTAGTACAGACAATGACTAGTACAGACAGTGACTAGTACAGACAATGACTACTACAGACAGTGACTAGTACAGACAGTGACTACTACAGACAGTGACTAGTACAGACAATGACTAGTACAGACAATGACTAGTACAGACAGAAAGTGACTAGTTCAGACAATGACTAGTACAGACAGAAAGTGACTAGTTCAGACAGTGACTAGTACAGACAGTGACTAGTACAGACAGAAAGTGACTAGTACGGACAATGACTAGTACAGACAGTGACTAGTACAGACAGAAAGTGACTAGTTCAGACAGTGACTAGTACAGACAGTGACTAGTACAGACAGTGACTAGTACAGACAATGACTAGTACAGACAGTGACTAGTACAGACAATGACTAGTACAGACAGTGACTAGTACAGACAATGACTAGTACAGACAGAAAGTGACTAGTTCAGACAGTGACTAGTACAGACAGTGACTAGTACAGACAGTGACTAGTACAGACAGTGACTAGTACAGACAATGACTAGTACAGACAGTGACTAGTACAGACAGAAAGTGACTAGTTCAGACAGTGGCTGGTACAGACAGTGACTAGTACAGACAGTGACTAGTACAGACAGTGACTAGTACAGACAGTGACTAGTACAGACAGAAAGTGACTAGTTCAGACAGTGACTGGTACAGACAGTGACTAGTACAGACAGTGACTAGTACAGACAGTGACTAGTACAGACAATGACTAGTAGAGACAGTGACTAGTACAGACAGAAAGTGACTAGTTCAGACAGTGACTAGTACAGACAGTGACTAGTACAGACAGTGACTAGTACAGACAATGACTAGTACAGACAGTGACTAGTACAGACAGAAAGTGACTAGTTCAGACAGTGACTAGTACAGACAGTGACTAGTACAGACAGTGACTAGTACAGACAGTGACTAGTACAGACAGTGACTAGTACAGACAGTGACTAGTACAGACAGAAAGTGACTAGTTCAGACAGTGACTAGTACAGACAGTGACTAGTACAGACAATGACTAGTAGAGACAGAAAGTGACTAGTACAGACAATGACTAGTACAAACAGTGACTAGTACAGACAATGACTAGTACAGACAGTGACTAGTACAGACAGTGACTAGTACAGACAGAAAGTGACTAGTTCAGACAGTGACTAGTACAGACAGTGACTAGTACAGACAGTGACTAGTACAGACAATGACTAGTAGAGACAGAAAGTGACTAGTACAGACAATGACTAGTACAAACAGTGACTAGTACAGACAATGACTAGTACAGACAATGACTAGTACAGACAATGACTAGTACAGACAGTGACTAGTACAGACAATGACTAGTACAGACAGTGACTAGTACAGACAGTGACTAGTACAGACAGAAAGTGACTAGTTCAGACAGTGACTAGTACAGACAGTGACTAATACAGACAGTGACTAGTACAGACAGTGACTAGTACAAATTATGACTAGTACAGACAGTGACTAGTACAGACAATGACTAGTACAGACAAGGACTAGTACAGACAATGACTAGTACAGACAATGACTAGTACAGACAATGACTAGTACAAACAGTGACTAGTACAGACAGAAAGTGACTAGTTCAGATAGTGACTAGTACAGACAGTGACTAGTACAGACAATGACTAGTACAGACAGAAAGTGACTAGTTCAGACAATGACTAGTACAGACAGAAAGTGACTAGTTCAGACAGTGACTAGTAGAGACAGTGACTAGTACAGACTATGACTGGTACAGACAGTGACTAGTACAGACAATGACTAGTACAGACAAGAACTAGTACAGACAATGACTAGTACAGACAATGACTAGTACAGACAGAAAGTGACTAGTTCAGACAATGACTAGTACAGACAGAAAGTGACTAGTTCAGACAGTGACTAGTACAGACAGTGACTAGTACAGACAGAAAGTGACTAGTACGGACAATGACTAGTACAGACACAGTGACTGTACAGACAGTGACTACTACAAATTATGACTAGTACAGACAATGACTAGTACAAACAATGACTAGTACAGACAATGACTAGTACAGATAGTGACTAGTACAGACAGTGACTAGTACAATTAGTGACTAGTACATACAATGACTAGTACAAATTATGACTAGTACAGACAGTGACTAGTACAAATTATGACTAGTACAGACAGTGACTAGTACAAACAATGACTAGTACAGACAATAACTAGTACAGATAGTGACTAGTACAGACAGTGACTAGTACAATTAGTGACTAGTACATACAATGACTAGTACAGACAGACAGTGACTAGTACAGACAGTGACTAGCACAGATAATGACTAGTACAGGCAATAACTAGTAACAATGACTAGTATAGACAATGACTAGCACAAGTAATGACTGAATACTTTATATCGTTGGATGATCTTAGTTCACTCCTTTGCAGAATGAATTTTTTTCTCTGTTACATTATGGCAGAGGTATTATAAGAAACTCTTGTACAACACATAGCAAAATGGCTTAAAACCTGATGAAGTTTGATTGAATTTGAAAAAACAAATACAACATTGTTGAACAGTAAACTCACACAGTAGTACTTCTCCACAATACTTCCCCACTCAAAATTTTTTTTCGCAAGATGCTCTCTGGCACTTCCCTGCAAAGCTTACCACTTGTCTGTTTGTTCTTGTTTATTGTTTATTTACTTTCATTAATGTAGTTACAGGTATATAATTATTGAATTATTCTTTAGTAAAACCCAATAGAACAAAATTTTTATTAAGCAGCTACAAATAAAGACTTGATGAAAAGTATGCAAGTTGTGGAAAACCCAATTGTAACAAAACTCACCCGTTGATATGGTTACAGTATATGCCATGGATTACAAGAATTGTATAGGTGTATATTTCGAGAATGGCTCAGGCCATGAAGTGGCTGCCAGCTATTCTGGATTATATGAAGAATGTGATCAACGTGTTTGGCCAGTTTTCCTACTCGAACAGCTAATTATTTGTCGCTTAATTGGAATAATTTAACTTTACATACCATCCGCCCCGCCCTGTTGGCGTGGCTATCAACGGTATAAGACCAATTGTGCGCATACTCTCGTCGGCCTTTGATTAGCTCATCCCAGCTACTCTTGGGAACTAACATCCGTACCCTTATTATATATTAATATTATTATTTATTACTTTTTTTTTGTAATGGTCCTTGACCCTTGATTATTGCATGCCCCTATTCCCCATCCAGGGAGGGTGAATACCCTTCCACCTTCTCAACTTCACTTTCTTCATATAACCCAGAATAGCTGGCAGCCACTCCGTGGCCTGAGCCATTCTAGAATTATATTTCAGAAGGCTCACTCTCACATATCAACGTGTTGGTTGTAGCTACTTCACTCCGAAGGCTTGCCTGCTGGTGACAGTACCGTTCTACCAAAGCGTGGGTTCTGTTGTGACTTGTGATGGAATTTCTGGAAGACTGACTCCGAGCTCCAATCTGCTGCCTTAAGAATGTCACCTGTAGTGACCCCACCCATTGAGGCCTCTCCTCTTGTGGAGTGGCCGCTATAAATATTTGTATCAATGCCTGCGCACTCTAGCATGGTTTTTAGCCACCTTGCAATGGTACTAGGTGCCACAGCTCCATGTGGCTTGATTGTGCCAATCAGCACCTTTGTGACCTGTCCCCTGCAATTCTTCGTTCTTTCTAGGTAAGCCTGCAGTGTTGTCACAGGGCATAGCGGTATATTTTGTTTGAAGGATGGGAAAAAGAAGTCTTTAAGGGGTCTACCCTGTTCGGATTGTTTTGAAAGGTGTGTAGGCGTAAAGCTTGCTCCCTCCGGGTGAGGGTGCATGGCCCCCACTTCAAGCTGGGCTAGATCAGCCGATCTTGATGGTCTGGTAAGGGATAGGAGCATAACTGTTTTTAAGTGTGAGCTCTTTCAAACTTAAGCCATTGTTAGCACCCATGCTTGTAATATGATCCCGCACTGTCTGCACATTCCATGTACTAGTGTATTTAGGTAAGGGTGGTCTAGTATTAAATACCACCTTAATTAGCCTAGTGATTAGTGGGTGTTGTCCTACCTCATACCCTTCCACCTTCTCATGCACCGATGAGATGGCTGACCGATAGGCATTGAGTGAGTTATACTTATATCCTTCGGTAAATAGCTCTGCCGGGAAATTGGAAACATCTGTCACAGGGCCTGAAAATGGATTGGCACCCTGTCTACTACACCAGCTATGCCATCTCCCAAAGAGAGAGTTGTAGGATTCATTTGTTTTTTCCCTCCATGAGCCAAAGATGAGCGAGCTAGCTTCCTCCGAAAGCTTGTGATCTCTGCATTTTCCCCGGATATGGGCCAAGCGGCTAGCTGTGGGGTTCTTTTCTGTGAGCGACTTGTTGCTTGTCTCTGTGGGGGAATCAGGTGTGGGGCATCTACCAGCATATCCAGTAGAGTTGGGTACCGAGGCTAGGTCCTCCATACTGGTGCTACTAGCACCAGTGAGGCTTGCTGTGCCTGAGCCTGTGCTGCCACTCGTCCCACCAAATTCCATGGCGGATTTGCATATGCCTTGAGCCCCGTCCAGACATGGAGGAAGGCATCTGTTGCCGCTGCATATGGATCTGGCCGCTAACTGAAAAAGACTAGGCATTGTGTTGTCAGTCAGGAGGCAAACAAATCCACCTCCATTGGGCCCCAGAGTTGATGGATTTGTTGAAAGACTCGTGAGTCGAGTTTCCAGTCCAACCGGTTTAGCATAGTGCGAGACTCCGAGTCAGCCACCTTGTTCAAATGTCCTGGGAGGTGTTGTGCCTTGATACTGATATTCCTCTGCAGACACCATGTCCACAGCTCCTTGGACAGTCTCAGCTCCTCTGGAGACTGTACCTCCCTGGTTGTTGACATAAGCCACCGCCGTGGTATTGTCCATTTTCAAGAGTACCGACAAGCCTGTCTGTCCCTTAGTGAATGTCTTTAATGCCAATGTTGCTGCCAGCAACTCCAGGCAATATATGTGCAGGTTCTGCTCCTCCTGTGACCATGGCCCGCCAGTCTGTTGGTGGTTGCAAACTTCCCCCCACCCTGCCAGTGACGTGTCTGACTCTATTACAAAGTCCAGAGACAGCGTAACTTCTACTTCGTAATTCTGATTGCTGGCATTCAGGGCCTCTGTCATGGACATCTGTAGGTTCCTGAAGAATAGTGGGGCAGATGGTATGGTATGGCTGGCTGCTGTGCATACATCTTCCCTACTAATCGGGACAGAGCTCTCACTGGTATTTCCCTCTGCTGGGCCAGTTTACGGGCCTCCGCCCGGATGTCCTTTAATTTTTTGGCAGGCAATCTCAGTTCCATCTTTGTGGAGTCTACTATCATTCCCAGGAACTCCATCACTTGCCCCGGGGTCATGATTGATTTATCTGGGTGCACAATAAAGCCGAGACATTCCAACAGGTATTGCAGCCCCTTTACCTGCTCCTCTGCCACTGTCTGGGCCAGCAGGAGTATGTCGTCTATGTAGCAGACCAGACGAACCCCCATCTGGCGCAGTGTAGCTGCTACTGGCTTGAAGGTCTTGGTGAAGACTCATGGTGCTGCTGCCAGGCCAAAGGGAAGACAGTAGAACTGGTAGGTCTGGTTGTCCACTACAAACCGTAGATACTTCTTGTGGCTTAGATCTATAGGGATCATGAAATAGGGATCGTGAAATAGGCATCCTTTAGATCCACCTTTGCCAGCCTATCTCCGGGCTTTATCAGGTTCTTTAGCATCTGCAAGCCTTCCATCTTGAAGTGGTACGTCTGAACGTACTGATTTAGTGCTTTGAGGTTTATTACGGGGCGTTGTTTGCCGTCTTTTTTCGGCACTAGGAACAGGGTTGAGTGAAAACTGTCCCGGGTCTCTTCTACCTGTGTGACCACCCCCTTTTGAAGTAGCTCTGTCAGCTCCACCCTCATTTGCGCCATGAACTCCGCCCCATACTGTGGTGGGTGCGGTCTCGTCTTCTGGTAAGGGTCGTTTGTGACTTCTATTTGGTAACCCTTTACCGTATCTAGGACCCACCTGTCCTTGGTTACCCTTTCCCAATTTGCTAGGTGGTATTGGAGCCTTCCAGCAACCGCCTTTAGAGCTTTTAAGGGGACCACGCCCCAGCCCTTCAGTTGACTTATAATGTTTGTCAAAACTATTGGTGGTGAAATGGCATGAGATGGGTGCATTAGTTCTTGGGAAGTTCTGGCTTCTGGTTCCCTTTGTGGAAGGGGCTGTAGCTACTCCGAACTCCTCCCCTCTAGAATTGCTAGGGTATTCTCCACCTTGCTGGTCTATATAGTCCTTGGCCTTCTTGGCAAACTCCATGCCAAACAATGAGGGTGGGACAGTCTGGAAGTTGGTTGCCTCCTTGGCAACTGGAAGCAGCACCTTGTTCAGGTCTGTTATGACCTTCTCCCTCCTGAGGTGGATCATCTTGGCACTGACATTGCCCCACCAACTCTGTGGCGGCAACAACAGCTTTCTTGGCCTCCTCCCACATTGGGGGTCCTCCCCTTTGTTCTGCTTCCAGCAGGTGGATAAGGGGCGCCAGGGAGTCAAGTACCAAGGACTGGAGTCTGGTGAGCTCCTTGTCAGCATTCCTGGTGGCCGTAGACACTTCACCCTTGATGAAGCCATCCAGTTGCGGGGTCCTCGTGGCCGGCACCTTCGGAAGCGGGTAACGCCTCCTCGCCTTCAAGTGAGCGTCGTTCCTTAGGCCCAGGGTACACCGCTCGGTAAGGAGCTCCACAGTGGCCTCAGAGACCTCCACCAGGTCTGCCTCTTTTGTCCGAGTCCAGGAAGGTAGGGATAGGCCCAAGGTGATCTTCCTCCTCTGACGGGTGCTCCATCCGATGGCCCCAGCTCTCTCTGTCTGCGCTCTCCCGCCTCCGGCGTGGACAGTGCCGCTCCCTCCTTCCTGACCTGCTTCAAGATCTGGAGGGGCTGGGGTCCCTTCTCTCCTGTCTGCTCTGAGACAGAGAACACATGGAGGGCGACCTCAACCTGTGGCACCTCTCCGTGTCTTCCACTACCGACCGCTCTTTCAGGCGGTCAACGTCTTGCCTCAGGGAATTGAATTTTGACGACAGCTCCCTGAGAACTGAGACAACTTCGTTGTTTTCAGTTGTCATAGCTTCTCCAAGTAAGAGACGATGTTTACATTGTTCAAGCTAAGGAAATTGCTGACGAGAGCATGCGCACGATTGGTCTTATACCGTTGATAGCCACGCCCACAGGGTGGGGCTGACGGTATGTAAAGTTAAATTATTCCAATTAAGCGACAAATAATTAGCTGTTTGAGTAGGAAAACTGGCCAAACACGTTGATATGTGAAACTGAGCCTTCTGAAATATAATTCATTCTTTACAAACAGGTTTCCAAGCGAGTTAGAAGTTGTTGTTAGCTAATGCTGGTTATTTTAACTAAAGCTATACTAAATACAAAAACTTATCCCTTACTGTAGACAAATACAAGATCTAGCAACTATACTTATCAGTTCAAAAGTAAAAACCGGTTATGTCAAGGCATATTCCACCTTGTGAGTAGTATACATTATTGGCATAATTGTAATGTAAAATCAATTAAGTTAGACTATGAGCTACAAATCCTTATTAGTTTCACATCCTATAAAAACACTTACCTCTATCAGTCTTAGTGGGAGATTCTTTCAAATTATCATCCTGTGTAAACATTTATATATATATATATATATATATATATAATGCTTATTGCACAAGCCAGTATTACAATATTTGTGGGGAGATATTTTACAGGCTCGTGAACGTTTCCTCTTTGGTTCTAATTAAAAAAATTCGTTAATCAAAGCTAACTCTGCCATACTTCTAAAACTTTAGTTGTCCAGAAGTACACACATGCACAATGGAGTGTTCAAGCAGTGATTTGAACATTCATGCGATTTGAAACTACTCAAAAACATCTGATATATAAATATATATATATATACATATTACATGAGTCAAGTGTGTGGCAAAAATATTTCATGAGCAGGCTAATTTATTATACGAGCCAAAGTCAAGTGAAAATATAACATGAGATTGAAATATCTTGCCATATCACCTTATGATGAGTGTAATAAGTGGTTTATTCAAAGCTAGATATCTTCACTGCTGTAGTTGGTACTACTAGGGATGGTAACTCAGCTTGTAAAGTTGGTTTTAACATTCTAAATGTTTCACAAGAGCTCCCTACACCCCTAGCTGATATTTTTTATAGCAGTTCTTTTGACATGGAGGTTGTTAGATAGATTTTGTAGAAATGCAGCTGTAAACAATAACAACAACAACTGGTAAGCTAGGCCGATTGCTAAAACTAGGTATATTTGCAGGTAATACAATGTGAGATAACACTGTGTAAAATAACACTGTGAGATATCTCACGTGGACCTGAAAATACTATTGAAAAGACATCTATATACAGAATAATATTTATTTATACAGTGGGACCGCAATTATCAGAATTAGCTGGCGATTGGGGTATTTATAAAATCAAATTGTTCATATAATCAAATTAAATTCAAAACAATGAAAAGGAAAATATTTTTGCTGCTGTATATATAATATAATATTAGGGACCCAAAAGTACTATCTATTTGGAAAGCAAAAGTTGTCAACTTTCTCGTTCTTTCCAAAGTTGGATGGTGGACTTACTAACTTCGAAATATTTTGAGAGTACAGATCAGTAGCTCCTCTCTTCTTCAACTTCTTACAAATTTCAAGCTTAGTCTTGATAAAAATAACATTTCTCTTCTACTTACCAGTCACTTTAGCCCTTCAGACATTGCTTCAGCATGAAAATCTAAAGGTAGCCGCTTTTGCAACAAAAAAACATGACCGAATAACCATCAATGTGCAAGTGGTCTTTATTGATATTCCGGATGATTGACATTCTGATAATCGACATTCCACTGTATACATACACTACACAACTAAATTAACCACAACTTACTTTTCCATACCACAGAAGATGCATAGGTTCCATTGGTACACTTTCATTTTTAGTACAATCCATATTCCAACAATCTTTTTCATTGTTATCAACAACACAGAAATGTTTTGGTCCAGAATGCTTGTAACATTCAAAAGCGAAGTGGTAAGCTTCAAAATTATCTTTGTATTGTTTTTCTGACGAAGCCAGTGTATACAGCGATTGAAGCATATGTGAAGTGACACTTTTGAGAGCATTCTTCACCAAACTTCTTATGCTTGTACAAACCTGATGAAGCTTATTTTGCCAGCGTCTACCTTGTCTGAAAATTTGGATTTCAATAAACTCAGGCTTATAAACTAAAGTGACAATATCACGGTCTACATCATAACAAAATTGAACATAATTTCTTCTCATTGAGTCTGACTTGAAATATTTAACTTTAGAATCCTATAATTAATAAGTAATGTTTAAAATTAAAGTACAAAATTAATCCATGTCTCACATACCTTGTCTTTTATTTGACGGTAAAAATTTGCTACCACAGCTGGAAATATTCCTAGAGGCACAAAGCCACATGTGTAATAAACAAATAAAGAAGGTAATTTATTTTGACTGCAACATAACCGAAAGTTTTCCAATTCCATTTCAGATGCATTTTGCAAAACACACGGCATGAAATATACATCTCCACTGATACCACTTGGTTGCTGTAATGGAGCTATAATATTGAGGTGGCTCAAAATAAGAACCAATCTTTCTAGAGGCAATATGTCATCCCCTAAAACCTTAAATTTAGCCACAGAAAATTTTCCAGACTTTTGAAAACGCTCTCGAGCTGCTTTGTCCACTTCTTTAAATGTTTTATGAGCAGCTTCAATTAAGACAGTTAAACGCTTGAAGACAGCTTGGGTATTAGTAATAACAATGTCTTGTAATGCAGGAACATTATGAAAATACATACATATTCCTAAATTATAATGAAGGAAATGTAGGACGGACTTTACATCTTCTTTCTTCATGTTCAATTTGGCTCCAAGTTCAAAGCAACTTTGTAGAGAAATAAAATTTTCTTTATTCTTGCGTAAAAGGATGCTGAACAATAACCACTGACTTGGAATTCTTTTCTTTCCATGAATAGCATGCAATCTATCAAGAATAGATTTTCGCAAACATTGCATTTCTTCATCATCTCCGTGCATGTTATCAATCGGATATATAAGTCGTTCCTTTACAGTTCGACTGAGGTCGCTTGTAGAAGGAAAGTCTTCTTTGTGCCACCATTGTATAATTCCTTCTTGGTAGAAATATGTAGCTTTCAATTGCTCTTGTAAATTGCACTCATACTTGTCAATAACATCATTACTGACTAAATCCTTGTGAGTACCAACAATGTATACACACGCACCTTTATCCTTGTCTTGCTCTAGAACAGCATTTGTAGAATAAGAGGAACAACTCATAGAAGCAATACTGGCCAAGGCTGTGAGCATGGTTTCCCTCACAGTGACATTTGATAAACCAGGCAAAGTATTCCCATCTGAACCACGATAACCAATTTCGTAACACTTGTCAAGATCACTGCTGAGATTGCAGAAAAGTAAGTACAAAGCAGGCCCAATAGTAAGAGCAGGAAGACACTCCATTAGTTCTGGTTGGCCTCCTGTGTCCTGCATGTATATTAAGTTACCACTCCCTAGTTTCATTCTCATTTGTTCAAGATTATAGTTATAGTGCTTTCTAGTTTCAAGAGGCTGACGAATCCTTTGATCAGTCCATGTCACTTCTGCTGCAGAAACGATTTGCTCTTTTGGTGCAATTGTCGAAGGAGTCACATTCTTTGGAGTCAGGTTTGGCTCTTCTACATTAGAACCTTCCGATTGTTCCGCTGCAGCAGTTAAATTTGAAACAGTAATGGGTTCCTTTTTTCGACCATCATTATGTATTGTGGAAGGCGAAAATAATTTTTCCCCAACATGAAACTGCAGGTGTTTTACTCTACCTGTTGACATACTCATACATAATAAAAATTCATCTTCAATGTCTACAACGCTCCAATTATCCTCACTATCAGCCATAGCAGTAACACGAACATAATCTTTCTTAAAGACCATAACCGTGCTCTGTTCAGAGACTCCAGTGTTGGATGCATCTCTGTCTCGATTACTGAATATATTTTTAATAACCTTGGTCAATCTTTGGCGAGTTACTGTTTTGCCTTGTAATGATGGCCCTAGGAATATCAGTTTAGCCACCATAGCATCCAATATGTCGTCCTTGGAAGATTCCAGAGCTGACAGATAGCGATCCACAGAATTTTTATGATCTATAAAACATAAAAACAAGTAAGCTCAACAATATACAACCTTATTACTATTAATGCACTTCAGAACAAATGGTGAGCCATAGTACACAAGTAATTCAACAACAATGTAAATTTTGATTTTTGCCATTGCAAGATCTATACTAGTCTGGCTTAATGTTCTAGACCCTAGTTTAATAAGGCAATATTCAGTTTATTTATTCTTAAAAATACAAGTATTTAGCCCTTGACCATTAATTTTAGCTAACAAATATTGCAATTACTTTCTTCCCTCTTTTCTGGAGTAGTAGTAGCTTCTATTTAACAAGCCATTCTGGCTATCTTAAAGGACCAGTAGCTTCTGACAAAATGCACTCGGCTATGCTTCTTAAACATGACTAAGTTTTTGAAATTACATATGCTAAAGGGTTTCCCTAACATGGTAACCACTCCACTCAACTATTGTGACAAGTATAACCATCGCACAGTTTTGAGCCTAATCTTAAAATTACACTTGCATACTGAAAACTGGGGGGCGCCTGAAAGAAGAGGCGGTTAATACAAATGTTTGCTTTAAAATACTTTTTAGCTAAGCAGTAGCTGTAACACAAGACTTTCTCACACACACTTGTTCACTGGATATACAAACTAAAGATATACATTGCATTCTCATCATAACTTGACTTATTGGACAATACATTAACAATACTGTTGCATAGTGAATATAGCTATGACAAACAGCACATTAACCAAGATAACTTACAACCACCAACAATGAACTCATGTAAAGTTATACCTAACCACATCCAGCAACACTTAGATAAAAACAACAACCTAGTTTAAAGCTTCATCTCCTAGAATGGTGCAAGTAAAGCTCAATATAAACCAAAGGATTCTGTTTAGTGGACCATGAGACAGGGTCAATCACCAGGCGAACACAAAAATGGGAGGTTCAAAGTAGATATGTATATGTATATCCACTCATATATATAAACAAACAAATGAATATCCCAATTTTCAATTGTGTTAGCCCTGATAGTGTCTCACTTGCTCCGCTCACTCGCGTATTCACAAGTTATAACTTACACATGAAAGATTCTATCTTTTGCTGAATGCAGTGAACAGCTGCCATTGAACTTGTAAACCTCCACTTGTCATTTGGAGTAGTATCACTATTGTACCCAATAACTGATTTAACAAGAACAAAATCATCTATTATTTCTTCATTTTGCAGCTGTAAAAGTTGAGTACCATCAGTATCACGTCCAATCACACAGCAATGAACTGGTGTGATAAAGTTGGATGCCCTTATGTTAATAGAACTGGATTTGGGTATTTGTGAAGTTGTAATATTTTCAATTATATTACATGCAAAGTAACTGGCCACGCGAATTGTGCTTACTTTCAAATTGTTTTCCACTTTAGTATCTACACTGAATATTTGCTGAAGTAGCCCTTTTAGCTCAGTGTATTTTCCTTCCAGAGTAATAGTAGTTTCGGACCCATCACCATTAACATTGCAACTTTGAACTGAAGTTACACCAGAGGAAATTAGGACATCTGCTAAGTTGACTTCTCTCTGATGAACATCACTACTCAAGCTAATGCAGACAATGTGCTGTGCTTGTGGAAAAGAAGTTTTGGCATCCATTATGACTTCTCTAATATTGTCTGTTTGGTCGGCTTTAATGAGTGCCACTTGAGCTCCAGCAAATGTTCCAACTACTACATTAGGATAAAGAAGAGTGCCTACATTTTCGGCACTTTCATCTTCAATGTTGGGCTTTTCCATGTGTGTAGTGGCTGCGTTGTATCCATGACAACTGCGAGCTAACAAAATGAATTCAACATTTTTGCTGTACGTTTGATATTTCTCAATGTCAAGAGTACGTTCTTTAGGTGAATGTTGTTTAATTTTACTTTCCTCATCGACATCAGAGTAAGCTGGAAGTTTACCTGCATAATAACATTTTAAGAATACTCATTTGCAAGCTCTACATGTAACCAAATATTGACCAGTATGTCATTTAAAACATTTTTTATCCAAATATTTCCCCAAAATGTAAAAAATGTTATGCAGACGCTTAAATAAATGGCATTAATTACAACTTCAAGATCAAAGGTAAGTCTAGGATGCTAAATTATTTGTCTTTCAATACCAAAAAAAAAATTACTCTAATATCAAGTTATTTCACTCTCTAATCTCATTTAGAGACTGCTGTAGTTTCATTTTTTTTCTTATTAAAAGTGTAGATTATGGTGTCCAAAAGTCAAGAAATATTTTTTAGACTTTTCCTGTCACTAGGTTTTTCAATATTAGAACTTAAAGCTTGCAGTGCATTTCCACATCAACAAGGGATATTGACTGTATGTTAGACCAAATTACTTTTCCTCCTAAATTTTCCCCCCAAAAATCAAAATGCAGGCAATTATGCTAAAATTATGTCATTGATTAAATTTCAAGATTACTGATTAGTTTAGGATTTTAACTTTTTTATTTGACATCACTGCTAAACTCTTACCTTTTTCAGTTAATGCAGCAGTGATGATAGACATTACAGCATCTGTTGGTTCACCTTCTGGTAAGAATATGCAACAATGTTGAGCTCGAAATATAGCTTCCATATTCTCACTGTCACATATAAGCTCCAAGGACTGCTGCACGAACTCCAGGTTGGAATATGGAGTAAGACTTGAAGTGATAGAAACATAGAATTCTAAATTACCCCGATTTTTCAAAACCTCAGATAAATCTGCAAGACCTTTATCTGTAATAGGATTACCTTGTAAATCCATAACGTTTACCTGCACCAATGCATCCAGTAAAGCTAGAGCTCCTGAATCATCAATCTGGTTACAGTGAGCTGAAAAAACTCTAAGCTCCGAACAATTTTTTAAGTAATCACAAAGTAAAGCTACACCTTTGGAAGTTATGCTGTTAAAGTCTAGATGGAATATCTCTAGCTTTTTGAAAACAGTCATGGAATCTGCCAGCAACTGCAAGTCTTGGTCTCTTACTCCACAATTTATCAACACAAGTTTGGAACACAAACTGACCCACTTACTCATAGTAATGGACTGGAACAAAATGTTGCAGTAAAATAGCATATTGTGGTCTAGATTGAAATTAGTCGTGTCAGGAAAGTATGTATTAGCCACAATATTATATCGACAACTCTCTTTGTAAGATACGGACGTCAGACACTCGAACCTAACTAACTCAAGTTGCTCAGAGTTGAAACTCAGAAGACTGAGTGAAGTGTGTTCTGCAGGTAGTTGCACCATTAGATCAGTCAAATGAGGTAAACTGACATCCTCTGTCAGTATCTCTATGTCTTCTGATCTTAACTTTGTTTTCAACAAGTCAAGAGTCTTCAGACTTGTCAGGTTTTTCAACAACATGTTGAGACAGCCAGGCTCTGATGTGCAATCATTAATTCCCAGGAATTTGATATTGTTACAAATGCTATTATTAAGCTTATCTACCAATACAGTTATTCCAGCTGTATCCAAATAGCATTGGAGAAATGCTAAATTTGTTATATCAAATTCAGAATTAGAAATTACATAAAAAGCGGCAAAAAAAGTTGTAGGCAAAAGGTGGGCATTACTGAAAGAGAGAGTGTTAGTATGAGGCTCCAAGGCTTGCTTACAAGCTACAATGTTCTGTGATTCAAATGCACAACGTACTTTAAACTCCGTACTTTTGGTCGCAAATAATTTTTTCAATATCTCAAAGTTACTTAACTTCGATATCCCGCAATAAAATATCCAGACCAATTCCATGGAATGTTTGTCTCCTAGAACGTCAAAAACTTTCTCTAGAGTTGCAACATCAAGAGAAGCTAAATGTTGGGCTGCCAAGTACTTCTGTATGGCAAGATGATGGAATGCATACACATCATCTGTCTGATACAAACTTGTTGAGCTGGAAATAGAAACTAATAGCCCTGTATTCAAGAGGGAGGAGATTGAGGTGTCACAATCAGACTCCTTAAAGTGTTGTTTGGATTCAACAGTCATATCAAATGCTATTTTACAAATAGCATAAAAAAAAGTTCTGAGTTTGCCAGTTAGTGACTGCAAGGAATTTATTACTGACTCCAAATTATCACCATGATGCATTCTCTTAAGAATTAAGAGTACCAAAATCTCATAAATGCTAGATTCAGTATGTGGGAAGATTTCTCCAACTTGACTGTAAATAAAACAAATCATTTGAGTATGGACTGGTAAATAACACATTTCAAGCACATTCACATGATTGTGTAATAATGCTACCAGATTACGGGCATCCCTGTCATTATTAAAATAAGAATAAATGTATGCCTCGATTTGTTGTTTTGTAAAGCCTACAATTTCGACGTAGTAACTGTTAGGGCAGTTATTTCTCACAATGGAGGCAACCCTGGGATCAGAGGCTACAATGACCATAGCTAAAGGAAGCACATGCTTGTTTATAAGCTGGGATATTATAGATGATGGATGAACTCTGAACTCTTCTAAGCCATCAAATAAAAAACATACATTCTTGCCATTAGTATGCTCTATTTCTGACATGTATTCCTTTACTCGATGTTTACCAACAACTAATTCAACAATATCAAACAAATTCAAGTCCTCTTTAGAGCTAACTAGCATTAGTGGAACAAGAATCACTATGGTAGCTCCTAATAAAGAACTCTTCTCACCCCAGTCTTTAGCAATCTTGTTCATCAGTGTCGTTTTCCCACAACCAGGTCGACCGGTCACTATTATAAGGCCTCCACTCTTATATCTACCAAACACTTCTCTGTAGTCAATTATTTCTTTATCCCCAATAATGTCATATGCATCACCACGTATGGTGTAGTGAAATTTTGAGATATCACTATTATGGACTGCAGCCAAATTTATAAATGCTTTGAAAGGAATTGAAGACCAAGGATGTGAAATTTCAGTTAAGGCTGAGTACCTACTCTGAATAATTTCTAAAATTTTGGGTTGTGTCTTCATTAATAAAGTAATTTCATCTGAAGAGATGAATTCATCTGATCTACTGGCATGACATTTGTAATCTCCTTCAGCTTGCAAGTCAAAATTGCAGATGAATAAGAAAGGGGAAGTCGTTCCGGAATACACCTTGTTATCAGATAGTGACTTGTTATTCTTAGACCACTGATACTTTACCAGGATGTCAGAAGATACCTGAAACCCTACCAGTGCAGCCTCACCACTAGCTATTGCAGCATCGCTGGACTGACACACGGGCTCCAATTTACCAACAATTTGCTTCCCAATGGGAATTTGAGCCCAAACCTTTTCTTTCAAGCCTGACCCTATAATATCAGAGCAGCCAACTCTACTGCTTTGTAATGCATTCTCAAGGTTGCTCCAAGTCGAGCATATGGAGCTGCTTCTGATCCACATCATAATAACCTTACATAGCCTGCCAGCATCTGAAGCCTCAGCCTTACACTCCTCCCTCTCACTTTCACTCAGTCCCAGCTCCATCGCTAAACTCTCCCACTTATCTGAGACTTTATCAGACAACAAGGCAGTAAGCACTGGGATGTCCAATTCACAAAAAATATACTCTCCCATACCACCCGCTTTGGGCCATACACCACCCTGATCTTCCTTTACCAACTTACTTCTGAGTAGCTTCCTTGCTAGACCCTTCCAACCCAAGGCCACAAGAATGTCAATAAAGGATGAAAACCCTTGTTTGTCAATTGCTACATACTTATTAATAAGTTGAAGTAAGTATCTCACCAATAACTCAGGGTTGAAGGTGTCCTGATTGATTCGGACCAAGTTTTTACAAGTCTCCGTATCTAAGAGACCCCTGCTATGTAGGATTTCACTCAGTTTTAGTGTACCAAACTTTTCTAATCTTTGCTCGAACGGAGCAACCAATTCATTCTCGTACCCTTTTAAAACGAGAATATCTGAACGCACCGACTCCAAAGACATAACTCGAGAATAGCTGAAGTGTTTGGAGTAGTCTCAACCGCCTTGGCTTAGGTAACTAGTCACCAGTAACCCATCCGAGTTAAGGGTGTGGTGGTGCTGCCCACAAGTAATTAACGTCCGCGGTGTGCGCGCATGTCGGGCAAAATAAATTGCCAAATGGGGCGTGGTCCACATTTTTCTCTGGGTGTATGGTGGTGGGGGCACCCGGTTCAGGTACTATTCTAACTCCGCCCACTTCAAATCTAGAGAACTTTTCTAGTAAAATAACTTCGAGCTAATGGCACCCGAAACCATAGCAACTGTTTAAATTTGTATTGTTCTAAATATGTCCCACCTAATGGCTAAGCGTGTACGATTCTAAATAATAGTGCCCTACAACAATGGCTCAC
>WLWI01001280.1_pt1 | contig 21934 bp, 10 predicted proteins | sample 6701501 | NCBI WGS metagenome assembly WLWI01 (sample SAMN12718690, study PRJNA515312) | sponge metagenome | isolation source: marine sponge | host: Mycale hentscheli | place: New Zealand: South Island, Marlborough, Capsize Point | collected 2014-11-01 | reverse complement strand
TAACGCTATACTTTGCTCGTTGTTTATGTTCTGGCTATAAAATAGTTATAAACCAAAATCATTAGGTTTGTATTTCGATTTATAAATCGCATACAAACCTCAATTTTGGTTTATAACTATAACATATTATATATAATATATATATATATTATATACATATATATATATATATATATATATATATATATACATATATATATATATATATTTATTCCAAGCTAGATATCTTCACATTGATATTTTTAGGTAAGGTGACCCTGAGATATCTAACCATAAAGTGTTATCTCATGACTGTATTGCAGCAAGCTCATTACCACACTAGTTATAGCAACTGGCCTGGCATACAAGTTTACTGGGTTTTTACAGCTACCTTTACTCTAGTGGAGCCTACCCAGCCAGGTTAGAGCAGCTGCTATAATATCAGCTGGGGTTGTGGGGAGCCCCTAGTGAGTTTTCAACAACTTTACACTGTGAGTTACCAAAAAACTACCCCAGTGAAGATATCTAGTGTGGAATAAACCACTTATTACACTCAGGCAGAGTGATATGGCTAGATATTTCACTCTCAGGCTTTATTTTCACTCGCCTTTGGCTAGTGAAAATAAAAATAAATTAGTCTGCTCATGAAATATTTCACCATATCACACTCTGACTCATGTAATAAGTACTATAATATATATATAAGCTGCTAAAATATCAGCTGGGGTATGGGGAGCCCCTACAGTCCACTTTTACCAGTGAGTTACCAATCCTAGTACAAACTACTGTAGTGAAGATATTATAGTGTGGAGTAAACCACTTATTATACTGAGCAGAGTGGTATGGCTAGATATTTCACTCTCAGGCTTTATTTTCACTGGTTTCTGGCTCATGAAAATAAATTAACCTGCTTGTGAAAGAGTTAGTCATTACTAAAAGATATTTGAAATCAAGACACTAAAGGATATAAGCTATTGTGGTATATGCTAACTTGGTATAGTATGTATTGGTGTGGAAGTTATAAGGGCTCAAAGTAGGGTTTCCAGACAGCGTTTCCTAGTAAACACCTCCAAAAGTGTTATTTAAGCACCCTGTTTTAACAATGAATATATTATTTCCATATAAAAAGCAACTCTTTCTACAAAGAAAATTATATTTGCAGTCCTGAGTCACAACTGGATCAGTAAAAATTTTATTTAATTATAGCAATAAGTATTAATTTGTTTTTAAGTTTAGTCAAGAACACTTCATCAACTTACCAAAGAATAATAAAATAAAAAAAGGTTAAAATTAAGCAAATAGTTTTTAAAATAATTTTTCTCAAGTGTGCACTAAAATACATGGTGAGTATATATATATATATAACTCTAATGCTGTGGAGTATGCTACATCTGAGGAAGGTAGCCATAAAAACCAGAATTGTGGCAAGTTTGGCAGGTTGCTATAACTACATAGGGTAATGAGCATGCGCAATACAGTGTGAAATAAGAATCATGAAATATCTTGAGTTGTTTCACGGGTCATGTACCTAAACATTTCATTGGGAAGATATCTAGTGTGGAATAAATAAATATATATATATATATTTAATAGTACTTATTAGAGTGTGATATGGTGAAATATTTCAAGAGCAGGCTAATTTATTTTCAAGAGCCAAAGGAGAGTGAAAATAAAGCCTGAGAGTGAAATATCTAGCCATATCACTCTGAAGAGTGTAATAAGTGGTTTATTCCACAGAGATATCTTCTCTGGAGTAGTTTTTTTTTTTGGTAACTCAGTGTAAAGTTGGCGAAAACTCACAAGGGGCTCCCCACAACCCCAGCTGACATTATAGCAGCTACTCTAACCTGGCTAGGTAGGCTCCACTAGAGTAAAGGTAGCTGTAAAAACCCAGAAAACTTGTTGCTATAACTAAATCTGGTAATGAGCTTGCTGCAATACCGCCATGAGATAACAATTTATGATATATCATTGTGAAGATATCTATCATGGAATAAAAAAATATATATATTCCACCCTAGTTATCTTTACAATGATATCTTTAGGTACATGACCTGTGAAATAACTCATGATATTTCAAGTTGTTATTTCACACTGCACAGTGCAAGCTCATTACCCTAGTAGTTATAGCAACCTGACCAACTTGCTTGCTTACTAATTTCTTTAATAGCACTAATAAAAAGCTATACTTTATAATGCTATTCTATTGGCTTTTGTCATTTTACTTGCTCACTTTGGTATTTTCCTTCTGTTGTACTTGATCCACTTATTTGTTTATACTTTATATTGTAATCATCTGTTGACTTCATATCCTTGATACTTCCATTAAATTTATTATTAATTTTTTCAGAATTCATGCTATCCTTTTTTGCATTAATTTTTAAATTATTCACAAATACTGAAGTATTTAGCACAGAATTAATACTTGTACCTTCTAAAGAATCACTAATTATTTTACCGATCCTATTTTTATTTATTGCTGAATTTGAATATAGTCCATTGATTGAAGAAGATACGTCGTGTTCATGTTTTCTTGAATCATTCAATTTTGCTTCTATAATTATTAAATTTATTTTTTCAATAGGATTCATATACTGGAAAACTATGTAACGCTTAGCAGAAAAGGACTAACTGAATTCAATTTTAAGTTACTATATTACTCTAAAATTGTTATACCTTACTATTTCAGCTATTCATTAGAATTTTTGATTTGAATAAATAATGTGATTATTAAATTTTTAATTTGAATAAATAATGTGATTATTACTAGTGAGGCAGCGCAGCTGAAACATTTACAACAATTGTGTATTTTATGTTAAATACCTCAAATTAGGTATGAATGAAGAAAGTTAGGACAATATGCTACCACTATTCTGATCTTTGATTAACTTTTACAGCACTACTTGAGATAATTATTTTAATAATTTTGAAGATTTAGCATTTACTTCGTCAAGTATTTATACTTATAATACACAATACATAATACATGAGTCAGAGTGTGATATGGCAAAATATTTCATGAGCAGCCTAATTTATATTCATTATTACTCTGATGAGTGTAATAAGTGGTTTATTCAATGCTAGATATCTTCACTGAAGTAGTTTGTATTTGGACAGGGAATTCTTGGTGTGAAGTTGGCCGTACAACTATCTAGGAGCCCCCACACTCCCAGTTGATATTTTAGCAACTGCTCTAACTAATTGGGTCGGCTTCATTAGAAGAAGGTAGCTGTAGAAACCTAGTAAACTGGCAAGACAGGCCTGGTTGGTATAACTACTAGGGTAATGAGAAATTTAGCCCATGATAACGAGCCTTGCTATCTATATCATTAGAAGATATTATGTGAACATAACTTTTTAATGTTTGAGTAGAATCATGATGACACAATTCGAAAGTTCTTCATAGTACAAAAAACCTAGCATGGAAACCATCTAAATAATGTGCATGTGTCACTCTCTTGATAATTATAAGGAAATAATATGGTTCTTTGAAAGACTTGGAACATTTTATAAAATTGAGCAGCAAATTATTTTTATTTATTCTTAATTCGCATTTTATGAATTTTTTACTTGCACAAAAAATTTATAAACAGTTGCGCAAACAGTGGGTGGACAATTTATAAACTGTGCAGGTTAAAGATGCTATGCAATTTAAATGTACCTGCAGTCTAGTCATGAGTATATTGCTCTAAATTCATTAACAAAATAAGCTATACATGGTGAAATTTGTGTTTCAGTTATATTTACAATAGTAAACAACAAACAAATAAGAAAATTTCTACAACACCTACAAAAGTGTTTGAGGCCTTGAACTGTTCTTATCGGCATTCTTAAAGGACAGTAAATGTGAGCAGCGCAATTTTTTCAATGTGCAGCCTAATTTATTTAATGTGCAGCGCATTTCATATAAATTGTATGAAAATACAAAATGGCTGAACAGTAATATAATTGGGATAGTTTACCGTTGATATTAATATCGATCACTAAATAATTCAAAACTAATTGATGGAGATCACTATACTTGAAGATTCACCTTTAACTAGTAGATAAGCAATATCCATAAAGTGAACATTGGTACCAGTTTTCCCCTCACACACATATTTTCCATGATTGTGTGAAGTAACTTTATAAATAATAAGTTTATTGTTGGGAGGAGAGGAAATTACTTTAGAATTTATTGGTAATGATTTCCCTTTAAAGGTCCATTTGACTCCATTTGCAAAATTACATATAAAAAGTATTGAGTCACGTTTGCTTGCCAGTACTGAAGTAGGATATATTCTGCCCTTGGCAGCTGATGGATATCCTATTAATATCATGTTACGTTATATAAACAGATTTTAGTTTTCTTTAAAATTATACACAAGCAAATCTTACCAAAATATAGATTGATAAAATATTTTTTTGTTTCACCTTTAATATCGAGTAAAGCTCTAGCACGAAAGTTTTCATGTTTATCTGTTCTTCCCCAGCATTCATAGTAACCTTGATCACTTCTTGACACTTGGTGTAGAGTAAATACATTTCCATTATGAACTGATGTTTCAATATTCCTATTATACCACAACATTAATCCAATACCTTTGTGACATGTAAAAGTGACTCTATCTCCTTCTTCAACGATTTGGTGCTCAGAAGAAATTTTAGATTGATCTATAGTTAAATATTATTTGCGACAAAATGTTTATAACCTCAGTATACTATTTAATGTATTATGTATGTAAATATACAAAGAAAAAACTACTTACCCAGTTTCCTGGAATCAGCAGTTAGCTGACTTACTAAACTGTCATGTAATTAATATTTTATCATGCCAAAAAACTTCCGATTATTTTTAAGATAATGCAGTATGTACAAGCATATTATTAAGGTGCATAATTTTGAACTAGCATATTATTAAATACTGATGTCTTACCGTAGACAATGAGTTGAACGTTAGATACAACTAGCCTTTGAGACTCTAAATCCTTTCCATAGCAAAAATAATTTCCTGAGTCACTAAGTTGCACTGAATCAATAGTTAAGTATCGTGTATCATATGATATAGGAAGACTTTGTGGTTGTTTTTTGTTCACTTCATGAAACCAACTTAATACCAATCCATGAAGACAAACAAAATTTGCTTGGTCCCCTAACTGAACAGTTAACTGCCATGGTTCAATTCCATTTGGTACTTCAACTTAAAAACAGGAACAAAAAAAAGTTACAATATTGAATATTAATAGGCCAGCATATTCTATGGAATTTTGTGAGAAAAAATTGTTTTTCATAGAACATACCCTAGTATTTGATTTCTTGTCAGATTTGGGGAGGGAAAAGAGCTTGATTCTTTTCAGATTTGGAAGGAAAGTGTGAGTTAATCGAAAAATGCCTTCTATGGCATGATTAGGATGTAATGACAAGAAATTTGACATATTTGTAATGACAAGCAATTTGACGTATATTTGAGTGCTAAATGGTATTCTAAAACTTAATCGTTATTATTCTCATCAACTAAACATTATTCCATGTTGCTTTAATCCAAAAGTCAAATTCTGGATTGTTCTCTTTGGTGGTAGATTGACTTTACCTGTTGCCTGCAGACTGGCCCAGGAGACCTGATATTAACTTGAAGAGAGAACTACCTGAACTTGAACATACTACTCATTTAACTTCCTACAAAGAAAAATGAGCTCTGGTCTTGCTATTTTTTCTTTCCACAAGCTTCTTGCTGTAACACTAGGAAGTAATGAACCTAGGGTCACTGACTCCAAGTTAGCATCTGCCAAAGTCAATTTTCATTATATCAGTCAGATTCATTTCCCTCAGAACTTCATCTTAGGTCATTATGTAAGCCAATAACTATCAAGTCATTTCTACATGTACTTCACTCTCTGGTCATGATGGGCTCTTGAGGGTGGGAGGTAGGTTTTCTAAGGTTCATGTATCATCATCCCCATCATCTTATCCAGATATAACCCTTTTATAGTTCTGCAGGTGCACTAGGATGCACGACATCCTGGATTTGGTATTAAGTTGGTGATTCTGGCTGATACCTATTACATCACTTATCTGACGTCCTGGGCTCACTCAGCCGACTCTGTGTGATTTGCCAGAGATCCCATGTCCAGACTACTACCAAACAACTGATTGGACAGTTTATTCATCTTGAGAGGTGGAACCTGGCTAACAGGCTCATAGCTGACATGTGAGAGAAATGGCATAATGTCTACTTATGGACTCTTCAGCTAAGACACAAATGGAAGTTGTTATACTAATATTTGGAAAAGAATGATATTGTCTTATTGAAAGAGAAAGATGCCACCAGAAATCTAGCCTGGATTATGGATGAACATCTAGAAGCTGATGGTTTAGTGAGGGTGGTGACTGTTCTTTGTGACAGGTATTTGTACAATAGAGCTGTGAAGAAGTTGGTAACACCTGTCAGGCAGAGGGAAGATCACCTTCCTGCCAAGGAGTGTGTTCAGGCATGCAAAGATGCATGAAGAATTGTTCATTTATTACAGTGTGATCCGTCATCATATATATGTGCTAGTTGTGTTACACAGGTGTGTTTTGATTTTTCTCGTTTTTTCTTTTCTCTTTTTATTATTCTTTTTGTTGCTCACTTGCTTACATTGTAATTGTTCTACCCACACCTCTTCTTATCATGTTCTCGTCATGGTCATGTACGTTAACTGACCTCGTCCAGTTTAACAGTCTTAAGTTGAACTCCCTTCACTCAGGTATGAGTCATTCAGGAGGTTGTGCGTCTCTTTACGGTTTTGTGAGTGGGTTTGTGAGATTTGTTGTTATATCTCAGTTATTTTTTGTTGAGTTATAGGTTCATTTTAATTTTTTGTCGACTCCTGAATCATTAAACTAATTATAATAATAGGAAATATTTCTCTTTTTAACAGCCAATAATTATAACTTATCCCCACGTTTCGACTTCTTGCCGAAGTCCTCTTCAGGGGTCAACTGAGGTCGAACTCTCCGTGATGATATAATAACACAAGGGCATGCTTACTGTTTATAATGTCCTGGAGGGTGATTTGCACGCAGCATGGACAGCCAGCATCCTGAACGCTCTAAACCTATGCCTCTATTAAACTTGTTGTTGTCAGGTGTCATCTGTATGTAGAGCTTCCTTGATCTTCAACTCATGATTCTTACTGGCTCTGTCTACAACTCCTACCTCTTCCCATTTAATGGGGTGATGCTGCTGCCAAGCATGTTCAGCAATGGCTGAAACTTTCTCATCATCTCTCTTACAAGCATCCTGATGTTCTTTTACTCTCTGCTCAAACCTTCTAGTTGTTTCACTTATGTTTACTTTACCACAACTGCAGGGTATATTGTACACTATGGATGACTCTGTGGTAATAGGTATAGTATCGTTGACTTTAGTAAGATGTGATCTTAGTGTCTCAAAGTGTCTACACACTATCTGAATGCTCTCACTCAATCCTGCTATGTTTGGAATAGTAAGAATCAAATCTTTCTCTTGCTCAGTATCTGTGTGATCTTTAGAAGGTAATGCTTTAGAACCTGCCCTAATGGTTGAGTTGTCATAACCAACCATGTAAAGAGAAGAATAGTGAGATGCTTGTATCAGAGAGCTAGGAGGGTAACTAATATGAGTGAAACTTGAAGGAAGAGATGAAACACTTACACAAAGTACTTCAAAGTAATAGGATGATGAGACGTAAAGTGAAGGTATCTATGTGTGTGTGTGTAGGTTTTCTGTACACAGTGGATGTAAGCATACCGTCACTCTCTCTCTTTAATAAGCAATCCAAAAAAGGTAGCTTACTATCTTCCTCTGATTCCATAGTAAATTTTATAGAAAGTCTTACAGAGTTTAAATGGTCCAACGAATGTTTTTCACTTCCTTTCTTCACTATACAAAAGGTGTCATCTACATATCTCTTCCATAATACACGAGCTGAGTTTAAAGCTTCTTCCTCAAAGAATTCCATGTACAAGTTGGCCACAACTGCGGAAACAGGAGATCCCATGGCTGCTCCATCTACTTGTTCATAACAGTTGCCGTTGTACCTAAAGTATAAGTTGACCTAAAAAGTTTCAGCGCAGCATTATCACCCATATTAAATGGGTAGAGGTAAGAGTTGTAGACAGAGCCAGTAAGAATCGTGACTTGAAGATCAAGGAAGCTCTACACATACAGATGACACCTGACAACAACAAGTTTAATAGAGACATAGGTTTAGAGCTTCCAGGATGCTGGCTATCCATGCTGCGTGCAAATCATCCTCCAGGACATAAACAGCAAGCGTGCCCTCCAGAAATCTTGCTGTTTACTTTGTGTTATTATATCACCACAGAGAGTTAGATCTCAGTTGGCCACTGAAGAGGACTTGGCAAGAAGTCGAAACGTGGGGTTAAAAAATATTGGCTGTTAAAAAGAGAAAAATTTCTTATGAATGACTGAATAATTAACTATTTTGTCTGTCATTGGTGCTAAGTGAGTGTGGCCTTAGATTGTATAGTCTTTTACAAGTCCATGATGTCTGTGGACATTACAACCCCACAGCTTTCTCGTAGAGCAAGGACGGCCTTGGCAAGATGTGACCTGCTCCACGGTATGTGACTGGCAGACTGACAAACAAAGACAGACAGACAAACTGGACTACTACAATAACCCTCTTGTGCATGTGCGCTGAGGGTTAATAACGTGTCTGACATAAATATTTGGCATAATCTGATCTCATCCCTATAGAATGCTGCTGATCTTAACATTAATCTGAAAAGTGAAAATCAATTATTTGTAATTTGTATTGTATTATTTAGATACTTGAACTGTTGTACAAATAAATTATGACTTATATTGTGTTAAGTGTTATCCTACAGTAGATTGTTGTCCTTCCTTATTTCAAAACTTAAATCAACTATTAGTGTTCCTAGAATCTAGAAAGAATATCCAAAACGGTTTAAAGGAACACTGTTATCTCTGAATTCCAATTCATTTCTAACTTTGCTGCAGTTACTGGGTTACTCTCACTTGGTAATATTTATTGGAACCGTTTCAAGTTTTTTGGTTTAGATCTGTGGTAAATAGAGCTCACAGTTTTCATTAGGAAGAATTTAGCAAACTGTGAAGATGCTTGCTGGCAAGATTATAAGTTTTTGGTATCTGCAGATATCTTACCTTATTGTAATTATGTTCAAGAGTTTATGTTCATTGTATTTTATGTTCTATAAGAATTTAAGTTCAAAGAGAAAACTATATATATTTTATGTAGTGAATAGAAACAGGAAAGTTGTGTACGTACTTACTTCTTCTAGACTTGCTAAGTGTTAAATTGTGTAGTGTGTGGCTAAGTAACACGAAAGTACTTTTATTTGACCACAAGGTTTGACAACAGTTTAATTAAAATAACATTAGAGTTATGTTAGTTTTGACTCCACAGCTCCCTTACTTGCAACTAGAAGCTCAGAGGCTATTGAAAATGGTTTTCCATTGTAATATGTCCCCTCACAGTTATATATACCAGTGTGATATTCATATGCAGGTATCATTTGTACTTTGCAGTCATCCTCAGTCATAGTGCCTCTTATTACTGGCTTTTTGTTGAAAGTCCATTTTGGTTTTGTTAATGATTTACAATGTATGTAAGCATTGTTTCCATTGAGAACTAGCTGAATTTTTGGCTGAATTCTCCCATAAACATCTGGCAAAAGAATAGTAATAATTATTGTGTTGAATAATTCTCATTATGTAAGTCTTAGACAAACATCATTAATTATTTATTGAGTATTTATCATTCTAGGTATGCCACAGATTGCAGAAGCTGCTCTCATATAGAAGTATATACAATTTTTGGATAAATATTGTGTAATGCTTACTTAGTTCATAATTTCTTTCTCAACCTTCTTGAAAGAGAGAGAATACATCTAATGCTTATGCAGTTGTTTGTTTACAATAATAATAATTATTATTATTACTAACCATATATTATTACAATTGCTTGTGCTAAAAAATAGCTATTTATTGTGTTAGGATATTTGCCATGACAAAAGTAATGTCCTGTATCCATAGGTGTTGCTTTAGTAATAGTAAGATTTGAACCAGTATTAATAGGATGAGATATAGGATGGTCACTTAAATGTTCATAATACCATAGCATATCAGTACCATCATTACAGTTCAGTGTAACATTGTCATATAAAGTACCAAAATATGATCTGGGTTTCATAACAGTTTTATCCTTCTCTAAAAAAAATGCATCAAATTTTAACTTCATATTCTAAAATGGCCAGCCAGCTAGAGGTACAATGATCTGCCAACCTCATAAAAAACTGGAATTGTTCTATATAATATTTGGGGAGAATTTAAAGTGAAAGTAAAAGTGAAAATTTTGTAGCTTCTACATATTGTTGTTTTGCTGTGGAGGAACAAACATATATGAACATAATTATTATTATCCTAATGCTAAATAAACTAGCAGATTAAAGCATATACATAGATATTGTGTTTCTTAAAAAATAATGTAAGATTAATCTCATTATTTATTAAGTTGGAAGGAAGTTAGTGTATATTTCCCACAAGTGGGCTGGAATGAGTTAACAACTAGCTAGGTAGTCATAATCTACAACATATTGTTTTATTCATCAGGCTTTTTTTTTTTAGCTTAAGCATGGTCCTCTTTCACTTGCAATCCTCTATAGGCTTCTCTTTAACTCCCAGAAACTATGAAATAACTGGCTGGTGTTGCCGGGGGTTGGCCCCGGTTGCCAAACTAGCGAACTCGAGCGGTAAGAATTGATTAATTGAGCGCACTGGTGACCCATAAAGAGGTGTGCCCATAATTGTGGCATCCAGATAAGAGTGTATTTCAGTAGCTATATCTACTGTTTTGTTGATTATAGCAATAACTAAGTGATTCACCAGTGATGAAGTAACTATTCAAGTGCACATGAGGAAAAAGTTAAATGGAGAGGACCAAGAAAAAGTTATACCACAACTTTCCCTGATCTCACTTTTGATAATGTTATTATTGAAAACAAAGTCGAAAAATGTTTTTTTAAACTTAGATGCTCAGCCTTTGATGGAAAAAGTAGCAAGTTGCTAAGAAGAGATGAAGAAATAAATATATATATATATATTTTTAAATTTATTTATTCCACCCTAGATATTTTTACAATGATACCTTTAGGTACACGACCCATGAAATAACTCACAATATTTCACGTTGTTATTTCATGCTGCTATTTCACTCTATACTATACTGTCCTCACCCTAGTAGTTGCTGGTACCCTAGTTATAGCTAGCAACTGGCCAAACTTGTTCATTTTCTTGGTTTTTACAGCTACCTATCTCTGGTATAGCTACTCAATCTAGTCCGAGCAGCTACTAAAATATCAGCTGAGGGTGTGGGTAGCCAGTACAATCAATTTTACTTATGAGTTGGCCCCTAGTACTAACAGCAGTGAAGATATCTAGGTTAGAATATACCACTTCTACTAGGTCAGAGTGACATGGCTAGATATTTCTCTCTCAGGCTTTATTTTCACTACCTCTGGCTAATGAAAATAAATTAGCCTGCTCTTGAAATATTTCCTCATATCACACTCTGACTCGTGTAATAAGTACTTTAATTATAATTATATAATACTTATTACATGAGTCAGAGTGTGATATGGTGAAATATTTCAAGAGCAGGCTAATGTATTTTCAAGTGCCAAAGGTGAGTGAAAATAAAGCCTGAGAGTGAAATATCTAGCCATATCACTCTGAAGAGTGTAGTAAGTGGTTTATTCCACACTAGAAATCTTAACTGGAGTAGTTTTTTGGTAACCCATGACCCCAGCTGATATTATAGCAGCTACTCTAACCTGGCTGGGTAGGCTCCACTACAGTAAAGGTAGCTGTAAAAAAAAACAGAAAACTTGTATGCCAGGCCAGGCCAGGCCTGGTTGCTATAACTACTCTGGTAATGAGCTTGCAGCAGTACAGCCATGAGATAACCTCCATGAGATATCTTGGGATATCTCACGGGTCGGGTCACGCACCTAAAAATATACATTGTGAAGATATCTAGGGTAGAATAAATAAATATATAATATATGTATATATATTTTATGTAATGTAATCTGCTCAGATCAAGCTGATTAGTATTGTCTTGTCTGTACCATTGCCTCTGGTAGTTTCATATGAGGTGTATTGAACTTACAAGGAACCTAATGAGAAATATTGGTTCTATAAAAACTATTTTACTATCCTGTCACGTTTGTGTCTTTTATAATGACTTCATAGTCATTAATGGCTATTTATCAAGTTAGTGAGCAAGCCAGACACTACCAGGGGGGATAACAGAATTGAAAATCCAGGATATTTGTTTGTTATGAGCGATGGAAGCGAGCGAGACGGTATTCATCAGAAATGTATCTCAGATCCCCCAAAATGCCACAGTTATAACAACACAATTCACATTTGAGACGACAAGAATAATAGTGAGGACTAACTAGCACAGCACAGCTCTCCAATAGCTCTGGACAGCATACAGAGAATAGGTCATGACTATCGAAGATTGTAACCACCAAATAATCTGTTACATTCGAGATAGTTCCTCTTAGAATAGAGGCATTGTGGTTTCAAGCATTCCCCACAAACCAAGACATCACAAACAGTTTCACTGCTCGTACGAAAAGGTTTTTCTTGTTTCTTTTTAGGCGTCTCTTTTTTTTTTCTGTGCCAAAAGTGATGGTCTATCTTTTTCAGAAGTTAACTTTCCATACACATCACAGAAATCTTCGTAGCTGTTAGAACCTAGTTGTTTTACTGGGTCAGGGAATACTTATCAAAGACATCCAGAGGTAGCCTGTGTGGTTTACAAAAATGGCATCTATCTTCTCCACATTTTTTGATGGAAAAAAAGTATTTCCTTCGCACACAACAGTGTTCAATAAATGCATTAAGCACTGCATGAGACTTCATTTATGCTTGCTTACTATCTGTCCTCTGTACAGAGGAATCAATTTCATGCACCTTTTCCCACAAATTGTCAATCTCATCAGGACTACATGGACTTTCAACTTGGACAGGCTTGTCTTTGAGCTTGAGGCGATTGGTCACTTCAGTTAAAAAGCAAAGTAGAGGCTGCAAACTATCAGTGAAGGCCGCTTGCAGACCTTGATTCTTTGTAGCAGCATTCCTGATTTCTTTCATTGAATTGCAATTCTTCGTCAGCTTTTCATTCTCCTCTGACATCTCTTGGCGCATCACCCATGACATGTTCGACAGGATTTCGATAACTATTCTGTGGGGCTGTACGTGCTGCAACTAGCATGTCAAGATCCAGGCTCCTAAAGAGACAAAAAGAGAAATTTGGACAGTCAGATGAGTGTTTCTATGGTCAGGTCCACCATCAGTGTAAATACCAAGAATAGGGTTGCTACTGTTTGACAATGCTTTTATTAGCTCAGCAACATGATGATAAGGGCTATAAGGCTGGAAAATTGTGTCTTTATAGCAGACTTTCACATTTCCTCGGTAAAAACTTCATCTAAGCTTTTTGGTACTAAATTTACAGATGGTGTAATTTTAGCTTTAGTAAAGTCATGATCTCCCACATGGAAGCTAGAGTTGGAACCAACTATGACTTCCTTCCCACGATCTACCGCTGCAACAGGGAACCCTGTTTCCCCAACCTTGATGTTATGTTTGTCATCAAGACAAACCATGGTGACATGGGCACCAAACATCACTGGAAACTTCTTCTGATACTTGAAAATCGCAGCTGCATAATGGGCATCAATATATCAGAATGTAACTGACGTGACTGTATCAATGCTTTAATTGTAACCTTCCAGTATGCTTTGAAGCTGCCTTTTGAAAAGGATTACGGGGCCAGAATTGTGCCCTAATCCACTCAAAGAGATGGCACTTCAATTAGGATTCTTCTCTGATACTTGATCCCTCAAATCTGTGACTGAATATGCTAATGCAAAATGGCAAACTGTACCATGCCTTAGACTATCTACTGCAGCAAGTGCTTTTTCATTAATTAGTGACTATACTGCAAGCCAAAATGGCTTAAACATCTGAGGTCTACCTGGATTGACATCTCGCATATCATGAGTCTAGAGGAAACTGGAGCTTTTGCTTTTGGTTTGGGATGAACCACAAGACTAAAACGACTAATAAACTGGCATTTCATTTCCTTGGAATGACGATTTTTTTTTTGATATTTGAAATTACGTTTGTGATTTAGTAGGGTCATAACCAGCAGGGTCAGCTGGTAACTTTGGACTACATTAACTGTCACATACATGGTAATTATGCAAGACAGCAGTTGGGAGAAGACAAAAAGAAACAACTACAATTCAGCCACGTGAAACCAAGCCCCCTTGTGTTGGTTAACTCATCCCCTATGTTTTTTTAACTGTGTTTTTTTTTGACCGCCCACACATTGATTTTTAAAAGGAAATAGGATGAGAAACAGGAAATTTAACTGCTAAGGCCTAACAAAAAATTTACAAGGCTGTAGAGGTTAACAAGCTAGTTATCAACACATTGTACACTAATTTACTATTTTGGTTGTCAATGGATACTTTTCAGGCAGTGTTTTCGTTAGACTCAACACTATGCACTAATTCTCTAAAACTTCTTGTTTTTTTTTCAAATTGCAAAATGTTCTGGGAAAGGTTATATGGTATTGGAACCCTTTACCAGACGTAATGTCAAAAACTAGGCTGTACGTAGTAGCTATGAGTAGCTGTGAGTGCCTGTAGTCAAACGCCTGGTAACTCAGATAGTTAGACTATAATTTAAAGACTACAGAAAATTTCAGTATGGGGAAATTGAGGTAAGTAGTTCTGTATTTGTTGGATAAAGAATAGTCACAACAGCTATGTACTTACACTTTTATAAATCAACTGATTGATTTTTTAAAGTATTCCGTTTGTGCACAAGCTCGCCCTTCATTTGTTCTCAAGTACATCAATACCTAGCTATATCATTTTTATTGTATTTTTATGCATGTCAGCCACACATTCACTTCAGGATTCATCTAGTTGCTCTTTGGCAGCACAAAGTAGCTCTAAATATTTTTACCACTGAACGCACTATTGGTGTCTAGTTGAACGCTTTTCTTCTCGTGCGGTTGGTTACTGGCTACCCAGTATGAATCGTAAAGGCTCGCAAGAAGAGGGTACTGGTGGGCTTGCGTATTTAAAAACGGTTTACTTAGCCTTTCCCGTTTTGAACAAAACAGAAGATCAGAGTATATTGATCACATAAATATTACATTATAATTTATTGATGTTTATTTAGCTAATTCATATTTGAAGATTATAAGGTGCACCTACAACAAGCTACATTACTCTGTTTCACTATAAATGATTACCTGCTATTAAAACCTTTGCATTTTTACTAAATATATTATTCCCACTTGTTTTTCCTTCACAATTATATACACCACTATGTTCATTTGATGCTTTCTGTATGTATACATTGTTTTCTTTTAGAAACTCATTACTAATTTTGTCCCCATCTTTAAACCAAGTTGTTGGACCATAGCTGTTACACTTTATGTCTATTTCATGATTTATGTATACCACTTGATAAACTGGGTGAATCAAATCAGTTCCTTCTAATGTGTCTGTAAGAATCATGAAGTATTCTTATATGTAGAGCCACACTATATAACAGTAGTAGAAAGTAGGTTACATACCGCAAAATAGTATTAGTGCAATTGCTGTATAATGTACCGTCATTTTACTTTAATATATAATTGTTGCCACGCGGAAGAATGTTGTGATTTTATACCTCCGGGAGAATTTCAGGCAAATTATTTTTTTCACCATACTAGCTTAACCATATTTACTTCATAAAGTACAAAGCAAACTTAAACTACTAGGGATCTATCAGCTATCAATAGTGAGGTGGCTTTCAGAACTTGCGCTTAGCCTGCGCACAACTCAGCACTCCTGGCAAGATTACGTTAAAGTCAATACACTTCTCATTGGCTCCTCTTTCCATTTGTGCTGAAGCACAGCACTAGTTTAATATCCTCTGGAACTTTCTCGATGTTTGAACCAGTTATTTCTGTCTACACTATTTATAGCAAAGTTCCCTCATTAGTGTGTCCAGGAGTTACACTTATCTTGTTCACCACACATAAAAATTGAACGTAGGGTACCCAATTCTTCTGACCTGAGTAGGTAAAGGATTGTGGATTACCACAAAGCTTTTAACACTGACAGAATATGGACTAATACCTTAAGGGTGCCTTGCCACAGGAACCTGCGGTCATTCAAGCAGTCCAGCACTGAATTTCTACCCCTGTTCGGAGAAGGTCATCGAAGTGTGAGAGGTGAGCGTGTTGGGGGATTGTCCCAAGGGAATTCCTAAGCAACGGTGATCGAGCTACAAAAAATACTGCCGGGGTCGGAGTAAGTGGGGTCGGTAGCCTGTTAAAGGTAACTTGAAATTAAAACTTTTTGGTTATAAATGTAAGTGTTGGCTAACTGAATTCCATCCATGACTATTGGAATATTTAGGTAAAACCCTTTACCAACCCCTCCCTTTAAACCCCCAAAAAACAATCCATTAAAAAATGATACTATTTATTTGTGGATAATCTATAGCTATCTGTCCTATGAGTAACTTCCTTTCATTTAAACTTGTTACAATCATCTAAATGCTAGTTAACAAGCAAAAACTTATCACATCACAGTAAATGAATCCAGTAATGTTTTATGTAAACTTACCTATTGCTCTATTGTGTCTGTTTAGTGTACCTAGTTTAAAAGTTAACTAGCTTTGTTATAATATAGACTCTATTGTAACTGTTAAGTGTACCTAGTTTAGTTAACTAGCTATGATTCTTCCAACTAACAAAAACTTTTTAACTAGATTGACACTTTGTCATCTAAAGGGGTCTGGAAAAAAAAGCAAAGGATAAATGTGAAAAAAATCTTAGTTGTCGCTGGGGATTCGAACCCAGGGCCACTGGCTTCAGCCACCAATGCTCTAACCACTAAGCTAGGACAACCCACCAGTGCTCTAATCACTGGGCTAGGACAACCCTGACTTCCAAGACTCCCACATTTTTTTTTCATTTGCTTTTTTCCAGACCGCTTTAGGTGAGAAAGTGTCAATCTAGTTTTTATGAAGGGTCAGAACTTAATAACTTTTTAACAGAATAACACGGGTATTCAGCTACCGGACCCTGGCATTTTTATATTTTTGCTAGCTAGCTTAGCTATCCTTTGTTGTGTTTTTTTTCCAACACATGCACATTAAATTTATTGGCGAGCGAGCGCAGAGAGCGAAAAACTTACAGGGGTAACACAATTGAAAATCTGGGATGTTATTAGGGGTGGATAATGCAAAATCGGGTATATGTTATATTTGTATGTATGTATGGATGGTACGTATGCGCGGGTAAATTTTTCTCAAAAAAACCACGGCTTTTTAGCTTGACCCCAGTTTATTCTGAAACTATAGCATTAAGCAAGCCTTACAAGCTCCAAAGTGTGAGAAAATTCCGGCGAAAACGCTTGCTTTTCAAAAAAACTAAAAGTTGATTCGACCGGTTACTATGGCATTGAAGATTCTTTTCCAGACTCAATTTCAAAACTTCGCCGTTTTAGGGGGGATGCGGTGCGTCGATTGTTGGTTGTCAAGAACCATTGGTAGTCAGAATGCCGTAGTATTAATGCTAAGGAAGCTACTACTACTCGCAAATATGCAAAATAAATCTGGACTTTCTTTTTTGTAGCTACGAGTTTGTTGTCAACAGTGACTTAAACAGTCAGAATGGCTCAAATGTGGTACTACAAAAGTTACTACTGCTCAAGAAAATGAGGTAAGAAAGTAATTTTGTATTTGTGTGCTACAATTGATTGTCTTTTGCTTTTGTAGCTGAGAGAATTTGAGGTAATTCAGATAGTCAAAGTAACTTAAATTTGATACTACAGAAGTTATCAATACTCAGGAAATTGAGTTAAGTAGTAATTCCATGTGTTGTCTAAAATTACAAATAATAACACTGGTTTATTTTTTTAATTGTAGCTGAGAGCTTGTTCAAGAGTTACTGGTAATTGAGATTATCAGAATAGCAGATGTGTGGTACTATAAAAGTTACCATTAATCAGGTAAGAGATTGATTTTGTATTTGTTTGCTGAAATAAAAGGTCATATAACTGCAATTATAGTGTTTGCATGAACTAAGCTAAAACATAGTAACCAATACTTAGTTTTATGTTACCTAACTATCAGACTGCTCACCATTTGTGTTCAAGCACACCACTAGTTTATTTATGTGTTTGGACGTGCGTATGTCATTTTGTACTTTGACCCTCGGTATTTTTGTGTTCGCTCCGCGTTCGCCCCCGCCCCAAACTTCACTAAACAGAATCCTCTGGTTTAGCGACCATTACCCGTATCACCTTAGAAATTGAATTGTTTACCGTGTTCAGGATTGAACAACCGCTATAACGAACACTCTACTAGTAACTGTCGTACGCACACACGCCTATACTCATCCTGTCTAATTATACATAATGTTATTCATGAGTACAACCCACTGCTGGTTATATCACTGTGCGTCATATATAAGTTGTTTTTAAATTGTATATGACTTTAACTTTCGCCATGAACCTTACCTATTGTGCATTGTGCGCTTGCGGAGTTCGCCTTTAGACTGAACCAGGCCTGCAACGACTGCAGAGTATCCGTCTTCCTGGCAGTTACTCGCGCGCTGGTTAGCTTTGACTTAGGATTGGCGTGGCCATGGTTCTGGTCCTTTGATTAGCTCAGGGGTCAACAGGGCTTGAGGCTTTACATTGGTCCTTCGAGCCGGATCTGGCATTAGTGAGGGTTAGAGGAATCACTGTTTCTTGCTCTAGCGATTATCGAAGTTGAGTCATTGCTAGTTAGCTTTCTACTCTCGCTAGTTAGCTCTTTATTATCGCTCACTCAACTTTGTAGACTACGTTTACAATCATCACTATCATCTCAAACTTCTATCTACTTTAACGATTTCTGCACTATGGCTGAATTAGCACGGCTGAAGAACAAGCGCTCCTCAATCAGAGGAAAGCTGACAAGGATCCTAAAAGCAACAGACAAGTTGTTCACTGATGATCTGAGGAACCTGGACAAAAAAGAGCTGACGGCCTCGAAATCTACTACTTCTACTGCTGCACGTCTGGCAGCGCCATTTAAGTTAAAGATTCCAACGTTTTCTGGACAAGTCAGTAAATTTCAAAGTTTTTATGATCGATTCTCAGACCTCATGTTAACTCATGCTGAAAGTTACTCTGATCAAAACAAGTGCTGCCTCTTAACGGAAGCCATAATCCTCAGATTCGGAAAATGGTCTCCAAATTCTGCTCAGGCTCCTCTGGTTACAAAGATGCCATGGAGAAACTCCGCCTTAGATACAGCAGAGCCCATGTGATGTTCCCAGCCTGTGTACAACAGCTCATCCAACCGGATGTGTACGATTACACTCAGGAGAGTACACTTTCGGATTCTCGATCGGACAAAGCATCTCCTGGCTAACATGGAGAAGATGAAGGGGAGCTACACTTTCTCAAGTGATGGCAGCACTAGTAGTGATGGATTTTGGCTAACATGGAGAAGATCAAGGGGAGCTACACTTTCTCAAGTGATGGCAGCACTAGTAGTGATGGATTTTGATGAGGAGATGGCCAAAGAGTGGTCCAGACATCTCGGCGACTCGGGAAGAAATCCCTAAAATGGAAGATCTGCTCAAATTCATCACTCCTCTATCACGTAACTTATAACAAGAAATCAACACTTTCCAAATTAGCACCTTCCAAATCTACCAACTCGTATTCCAAGCCGCAGAAGACAAGCTGACCAACTGCTCGTTGTGCAAAGCAACTTATCATCATCTTTCTAGATGCCATTCATTCCTGGACCTCACTGGCCAACGCCTCAACCACGTCAAGCTGATCAAAGCTTGTGTGAACTGCTTGCTCCCAGTCACCAAGTGGGTCAATAGCTTCCAGCTTAAAGAATGGATTTTTTTAGCTTTTTGGTTGTGGTTGCTAATTCTGCTATAATTTCTCAAGTATGTGTAATAGAAAGCTAAAAATTTGTATTATTATACATTAATGTCATATTAACATACAGACAAAACAATTTTGTGGGTTTGTGGTTATTTTTGTGGCTATAGGTGATGGAACTGGGAACTTCAAGACAGTGAATTTGGAAGTGTTTAAGCTGAAAAAAGAGAAATTATTTTCCTTATCTCTATAATTGGTATACTGATACTTTAATATCTGAAGTTTAATAATATGAGCCTGATTTTGTGGGCACACGAAATTTGAATCTCGAAATATTTTAAATTTTAAGAAAAAAGTGTTTAAGCCAGGATTGTTTAATTTATTGAGTTAGCTATATCTCAAAAAATTTGACACATGATGTAAAATTGCCTTAAAATTATTATGTATAACTTTGGTAGCTATACCTTGAAAATTTAGTGAGTTGTGGCTGTTTTTCACCAAAAACGCACGGTAAGGGTCATCAAATGATGACGTTTAGGGCGGGTTGTGGGCCTTTAGTACACGTAAACGAGACGTCACAAAACAGCGCATGCGTATTTGTGCTTAAAGGCACGAGGGCGCCAGTTTACTACTAATTGTTGCACGGTTAATGGCTGATTTAGCTATGGTTGTATCTCAGGCCCTAGGTATCAAGTTTTACGGCGTTACTGCCTATCACGGCCAGCGTTTTAGCTTCGTCTTGAGCTGCACAACCCGTAGGACTCCAACTGCATCACCCTGAAAAAGATGACCTCTTGGATAGGCTTGGCTCCAAGTTATTAATACCAGCCAACAATTCTGACTGATTTCGACTTCGTTTACTCTTACTAGTAGAACGATGAGAATTCATACAGCCGCTTGCAGTTAGGGAAAGGCCCGTGTTACCGCTCTGTTAAATAACAGTTCGACCTTAGCTCGTTAACTAGCTACGTTTAATGACGAACTACCGCAAAATATCTTGACGTAAAAAAAGGCGTATAATGTATTAGAGTGAATGAGAAAAGTGCTGTTCTCTGTTTTCCATTATCTAAACAGGCAGTTTTACTATTGTAAACATTATAGGGATGATGGAAAAAAGTAAGTGTATGTTAAATGACTGTAGTGAGGGTCTATACAGTAGTTTAAAAAAATGCACTCTTTAAGTTGGAAGCACTGTACTTGTTACTTCTGCAAATCGAAGCATCACAGTCTTCTTCACAAAGAAGAAGAGTCATCAGCAGCTGACCTCCATCAAGCCAGTCCAGTCGAGCTCAGCTAGAACTCCGAGACTGTGCTAGAGTGTGGCTTCACACAGCAATGGTAACTGTGACTAACGGCGAAATTGTAGTGTGCCAATGAGGATATCTACTCTACCGCCGAAGTTCGCATCCGCAAGTTGTAAGCCCTTAAGGGTGCTGCGACATAGCAACGCGCGCGCACCCGCAGCACCACAAATAACAACAAAAATCCGCCAGGCTCGCATTAGTAAAAACAACCGCTAACTTAGCTTGCTCGGGTAATTCAATGCTTCCCGCCCGCCAATTCAAAGCTTCCTGCCCGCCAATTCAAAGCTTCCAGCCCCCAATTGATAAATTAACCCAGGCCCCGCCCCCGCTATGAGTTGTAAAGAGCGCAGCAGTTTGATATTGTATTTCTTGGCTTACTTTATCAGTATTGTTTCTTCCTAGAGCAGACACTGGCTCCCAGATTGTATCCAAGCTTTGACAGGTAAATAATACCGCACTAATGACTCCATTATTTTAATTCTGTATTCTTGTGCAAAACTTCTTCCTGATATATCACTCATGATTTTTTTTATTTTACAGTATTGTGATGACCAGTGATAAATTTTATGAATGTATATAATAATAATGATACTTATTTTATATAAAAAATATTTTGAAATAGCCAGCTAAATATAGATGAATATTTTGTGATGTAGCTAGCTAAG
>WLWI01001279.1_pt1 | contig 21948 bp, 21 predicted proteins | sample 6701501 | NCBI WGS metagenome assembly WLWI01 (sample SAMN12718690, study PRJNA515312) | sponge metagenome | isolation source: marine sponge | host: Mycale hentscheli | place: New Zealand: South Island, Marlborough, Capsize Point | collected 2014-11-01 | reverse complement strand
AATCTGCCCTCACCAGATGACCACATGGCCTTAGTTTCCATTTAATACTCACCATATGATGTCATCCATGCATGTAAAGTGTCTCTATTACATACATGCACTGCTCTATAGAGCTGTGCATGTAATAGGCCTGATTATTAGATCACAACATCTTGCATTAAAATTTGCATTAAAACAGCGAAAATTAGGCCAAGCGCGAAAATATTGCGAGGGCTCCTCGCCAAAATTTCTTGTTATCACCTCAGAAAAATTTGGTGCTTTTATCAACCCGGTAACAATAGTTCCAAATAATAACACTAAGCCACCTGACTAGTATGAGTAATAGCACGGTAACCGTGCTATTCGGGATTAATAGCACGAGTAACGCAATTGAATAGCACGAGGCTAGTAATGCAATTGAAATAGCACGAGGCGAAGCCAAGTGTTATTTCTATTGCTTTACGAGTGCTATTGACACCTAATAGCACAGGTTACCCGTGCTATCACTCGCTAATAGTAGGCCAGCTTTTAAAAAGTCTTTTGCAATTATTGTAGATACACTGTATCGTTCGCTCACTATCTCCTTATTTCAGGATTAGTTTCCCCTGGAACTTTCTTTTCAACGTACGACTCCTCCTAATTTGTTGTAAAACATTCCGTCTAATAAACCCCTAGCAATGGGGGGAGCTTGCGAACGTGTCCGCCATCTTGGAGTACAGGTAGCAGTCGTTACCATTGAAACGTGAAGAATGGCGAAGTTTTTAGAGGGGTACCAGGAAAGGTACCTAGAGAAAATAAATACCATTCGTATGGATCCCTACGAAGCTGACAAGGCTTCATTTGTGATCCGTGATGTAGAGACATTTGGCCTTCAATAACTAGTATCCATGTTGGCATGTACTTGGTGTTTTCTCCCAGTCCCTATACTGGAGATGATTTATTGATAATTACAAAAGTATGGACTGCTACCAGAACTTTTTATCAGGACGGGTGAGAGAAATTTTAGTGAAAGCAGTGGATCAAAATAAACGAGTTGTGATAGCTAAGGTAAATACTGTTAATATTTAGCTATAATTTTTATGCAACTAAAGTTTTTAATAGGTTAATCATTCGATGAGACTACGTGACTACTAATTCCTTGGATATTTGCTGAAGAAAATGGAAAAATTAATTTTGGGCATTGTAACTATATGACTGGTTTGGGGGAATCTTGTTCACATGTTGGATCTCTGCTATGGGCGATTGAAGCTGGTGTTCGAATGCGTGACTCCATGACAGTAATGCAAAAAAAAGCATACTGGGTCACTCCATCTGGAGTCAAGGAAGTCAAATGCTCTAAAATTAAAGATATGAAATTTCAAGGGAGAAAAAGGGCACAGAAAGAAATGAAATGTCGAAGTGAGAGTCGTTCAGTATCTCCACTGCTCACTCCTTCTCCTTCCTCTTCACGTTCACCTTCACCAATGCCTCCTTCGAAAAGACAGAAACAGTGGAAGCCCAGTTCAAGTGAGCTGAATAATTATTTTGGAATCATTAGCTTCTTGTTCTACCAAACCTGCAATTCTTTCTGTTTGGCCTGGATACTGTGAACATTTTGTTCCGAAATCTTTAAGTCACGATTTGCCTGTAATCCTAACTAGCTTATATAATTCAGAAAATTTAAAATTGGATTATCATGATCTACTTCAAGCATCTTCTGAAGCTAACATTATGGTGTCACAAGAACAAGTATTGCATGTTGAACAGCAAACACGAGGCCAATCTTGTACAAGATTGTGGAATCGTATGCGATCAGGGAGAATAACTGCCTCAAGATTTAAAGCAGCTTGTAGAACTGATCCATGCTTACCATCTCGCAGCTTAGTTGGAGCTATATGTTACCCCGAACTTGCAAAGTTTAACTCAAAAGCTACGTCATGGAGTTGTGACCATGAAAACATTGCTCGTGAAGTTTATATTCAAAAAAATTCTCCGGTTCATAAAGAATTGGCTGTAAAGGAGTGTGGATTTTTTATTAGTGAGTATCATCCTTTTATTGGAGCTTCCCCTGATGGACTCATTTCATGCATATGCTATGGAGAGGGAGTTCTGGAAATTAAGGTAAATTGGAGTAGCTTTAAATAATGTTATGTTTATTTGTGATTTAAATTTAACAGTGTCCTTTCTGCCATAAAAATGATACAATCAGTGAAGCTGTCAGGCAGCTTTTGCTTAACAGACCTTGAAAGTGGTGTATTTCAGTTAAAACAAGATCGTGCTTATTTTTATCAGGTAAGTCCATGCTTATGTATATGTACCTTAAAATTTAACACCAAATTGTGGTATATAATTTTAGATTCAATGCCAAATGTTTTGCTCCCCAAAAAAGTATGCAGACTTAGTAGTGTGGAGAAAGGAAGATGTGCATATTGAGAGGATAAATCCTGATAATGAGTTTTGGGTAGACAAAGTTTCTCGAGTAAACCTATTTTTTGAAAATAGTATTCTACCCGAGTTACTTGGCAAGTTTTTTCACGACCAAGAGGTACTTTATCAGTTCTTCCAGAAAGCCACAAAGAAGTTTACTGTTACTGTGGAGGACCTGAAGAAGAAGATATGATTGGGTGTGATGGAAATGATTGTAAATGTAAATGGTTTCACTTGTCATGCCTACAGCTTGTGGAATTTCCTGATGTGGAAAAATGGTATTGCCCAGACTATAGTAAAATTGACTGTTAGTGTTGTCATTTCATTGTATAGCTATAATTTGTTAATAAATAATGTGTTCAAAGCATTTTTATTAATAATTATACAAAAAAATAGTTCATTCAAAAGGTACTACAGAATCGCATAAATTTATTAAACCACAACTAACTAAAACAATTTTATCCCAAGAGTGTGGAATTGTCTTTGGGAGTCACAAATTCCATTGGTTGGGTTCCATGTAATATTTGATATTTCTGGCGAATAACTCCGATCACATGTTCCACATGTATGCGGACATTGGCATTCTTCCTACTTTGCTCCACCTCAATGCCTGACAATTGCTTTTTGGCTTTGGTGAAAGCTGGCATTGTCACTGTGGCACAATAGAGACCTACTGATTCCTTGATATCGAACTCGATCTGCTAGTATTGTGTCACCAGGAACTAATTTTCCGTCAGGTGTTTATCACTGACCCTTCCACCCATCCATCTGATATAAAACAAACAGTCCCATGGGGAGTAATACCAATTAAATACTAACTGTCTGATGATGTTTATACACTGAATATGACTGTGCCTTTGTTAGCAAATGTGATGGCTTCTCCAAAAAATACTTCAAAACAATCTATGATGACAGCACAGTTGGGACAGTGCTTTCGAAAATCCATTGGCATTGACTTTCGTAGGGAATCTCGATCAGACCAGTAAATAAGAGGTTTTAATCGATAATATAAAATATCTATAACTTGGGAGTAAATACGACTGACTGTAGACATATGAATATTAAATCTGAACCCCAAGTCTACACCTAACAAATTCAGTCTTAACCTCATTAGAGTTAGCAGCAACTGCTGACATGGACTGAGCAAGCTTCTAGAAGTTGTAGCAAAGCAAGGTTCGATATATTTTAATAATTTTTGGAGAATATCCCATGTTGGAAGACCAGTATAAAAGCATACCTTTTGGTCATTCTTTTCAAAAGCCTCTTCTGTAAGCATGAATTCCTTCTTTAACCGTGTGTTTTCACTTTTTACTACCCTAAGCTCATCTTCAATAGTTGCAACTTTCATGTCAGCTATTTTCAGTCTTTCTTGTGAACATTCAGGGTAGAACTAAGTTTATCAGAGATAGGACCCAGCTTATTCTTCAGCTCTTCTAAAGTGTCAGTTTGTTGCCCTGACTTTCCTGGAGCTCCACACACTTCTCTACTTCTACGCATTCCAACTTCCTTATTTTAGCTTCTTGCTCTACAAACCTGGCATGTCTTGATGAAGAAGACATAGGTGCTCCTTTACTACCATAACCCAGCTTTAATGTTGGAGCCCAGTCAATCCTCTGTATCATATAGAGATGATGGCTTTGCCTTAACAAAATGGTCAGAGCACACTCTGGTGTATGGGTACTTTTCTGGTATTAGGTCACTTCTTCTTATAACAGAGAGCAAGACTGCTTGCTCTTCTTTTCGTGGAAAGTTCTTTAGTTTTCTCTCCCTCTCTCTCAACAATAGCTGGTAACCTAAAAAAAACATTTGTCCTTGTCTCGTCCAGCTCTGCTGCTGCATCCGATGATAGCACAAAAATTAACCATAGCGGCATTGGTGGTGGTGGTACTCCAAGATGGCCAACACGTATGCAAGATCCGCCCATTGCAAGGGGGTAGAGGTCCTGTGGTAAAGAAGGACATTGTCCCCAACTAGCAACTACTCGAACTGTACGTTTCCAAGGTTAACGCTCTATGCGTGCGCACTTACCCGTACTATTTCACTTAGCTACTGAGATATTTCACTTAGTTTCCACTTAGTTACCGAGGTATTTCAATTAGTTATGCACTATTTCACTTTCCCCGTGCGATTTCAATTGAACAGCGATTTTTCCCATACATTTTTGAATGGGTAATTAATATAAAAATATATAACAAAAAATATTGAATTACTAAAAAATAACATCATAACCAAACTTTTCAAAAGTCTATACAAATAAGGGTTTCCATAATGGCAAGCAAGCTGGCCTAGTCATTATTTTTAATAATTAGGAAGGATTATGTGAACACATGAAATGATATGATGGATAGCTAATAAAAGATTCTGTTATGTGGAGTGTGGGACAGGGCTAATCACCAAGCAAACACAAAAATGCCTGGGTCAAGCTTCTGTTTTCTTGAAGCCAGTGTAGTACTTAAGTCAAAATTTGCTAACAATTAAGAGTAGAAGTGAATTAGTTAGTGTGATCTTTCACTGGTTCTCATTGTCCACTATACATTGTTTGGCAGTTGACAAAGTACACAATAGTTTCAGCATTTAGATTAGCTTCAAAGCTAGCTATTTTGCAAGGCCAAAATGTCAGTACCAAAATGTAGTCAATTTCAGTTCTACTATACCACATATACGTCAATATATAATACTTATTTCACACTTGATATCTTCAATGTTATTTTTAGGTATGTGACCGTGAAATAACTCGCTGTTAGTTATTTCAAGCTACTGCAACGCTCATTACCATAGTAGCTATAGCAACTTCCTTAAGCTCACAGGAGGGAGGATGGGTTTCAGCTAGGAGTGTGGGGTATAGCCAACTGTACACCATGAGTTGCCAATACAAACTACAGCAGTGAAGTTATCTAACTAGAATAAGATAAACCACTCAGCAGAGTAATATGACGAGATATTTACTCTCAGGCTTTATTTTCACTCAGATGTTTCGCCATATCATACTCTGACCATGTAATAAGTATTGTGTATGTATAATGACAAATTTTGTCTCACTGTGAGGTTGGTCTAGATTCAGTCTTTCAGCAAGCACCCAGTCACTAGATCGACCATCAACAGAATAGCAAACTGCATAACTACGACTGGCTTGGTTTGAAGATACAGAATATGACATATCTTTAGAACTTTCAAATTCCTCGGTATGGATAACTTCCCACTCTAAACCAGAATGTAGTCTTCTTCTTCCAATTTTTATGGTACAGGTACTGTTATGAAACAAGTACATATTCTTTGGCTTCGTGCAAGTGATCTGTGCTTGGCCTTTCGGTATTGGCTTCATCTGAACATTGCTGGGTTTTATGTCACCTTTAATACACAATGAATTAATTGCTGAATGAATAACAAGTAACCAATTTTTGCGCAGATTGCATATTATATTTAATTTTTTATTCTGAGTACTGTATGGAATTTAGTAAATATAATATTGTGGCAATAAATTTGTAAAACGGCAACAAAGCACTTCTAATTTCATATTTTTAAAATTCTTAGTAACTACAGTCACAATCTGACCAGTGATATAAATAATTGATTCATTGTACATATTCACTATAATTGGAAAAAGTATTAGATAAGCACAAGATTCTGCTAAGGTATGTAACTAATAATATTAGTGTACCAATCTTTAACTTGACAATTTAAGTGGTGAAATTCTCATAACTTAGATTTTATTAATTACAAACATGTTGGTTTAAAAAGAGAGCCATTTTAATATAATTTGAAAGGTCATTCATCCTTCACTGATGAATGCTCTTCTAAAGTTATAACATTCGATATTACCATTAGCTAAATATTATTATTCTATTAAATATACCTAGCAAACATGAATTTCTATGAAGTTATTCAAATTTACTGCCATTTTTTAATGTGTTCCATGGAGAATTTCTTTTACACATAGCTACTTAATACAGTCATATAATAATCATACAATAGTTTGCTTACCTGGCACATACTAAACACAGTTTACTTTTAAAGTAATAGACTTAAAAGTGTGTTAATAATTACTTGTAACTTGTGACGTAAAAATATTGTACCCATCAATTAGCATGTATATATCATTGTAGTCTTAAAAGAGTGTAGAGCCAAAATATATATTATATACGACAGGTAAATGTACATTGTATATGGTATACAAAACATAAATATTATGTAATCAAACGACAGAAGCAGAGTAAAGTGATCAGATGAATATACTTGTACCAGCTTTTACATGAATATCATTAAGACAGACTTATTCAATGAAACTAAGAAGTAAGTACCTATTCGAAAAGTATCAACTAACTCTTACTGAATTTATAGAAGACTTCATCATCACTAGGAATATCTACTTTCTCGTGAAATATCTCACAAGTAGATCCAACTCGAATTAACTTTCCATCAACTTGCTCAACACTGAATTCATATTCTAGTGAATCTAATTCTAAATACATATGACACACAATTTACAAACAAGAGAATTATAACTGATATACATACATTGGTGAACAAAAATAAGTGTGAGAGTTCTTTTCATTCATTAGTTATAGTGCCACACAGAAGTGAATGAAGCTATTAAATCATATATTTCAAATAAAAATAAATCTTGGTTAAGAGAGCTGTTGAATGAAATATTATTGGATGAGTTGCATTTTTATTTATGGAGCATAATATAATTTGTGGACCATTATCTATCCAATAATATGCTTTGTCAATAACAATGATGGTGACCGACAGTGTGTATTTATAAATAATTCAGGAACTCAGCAGAGTTGGTAAAGTGTTGCCACTTTCTGAATGGGAAAAGTGTTAAGAAACCTGCTCTATAGTCACAAGAAAAAATATAAGGCCGAGAAAAAAGATATGTCTAAGTCAGGATTTGAACTGCGACCATCAACTATGTCATCACACACATCCATAACTCACCTGTTACCTCTTTGTCCCAATTGGCTGATTCCTGAGATTTAGTTTCAATGTAGAAGTGGGAGAAACCTGGATGACCCATTTGGGGAGGCTTCTGAAATGTTAACTTCAATATAGTTGGATCAAGATTCACATCTGTTGGACGCACTAAAAAAATTAGAAATAGTATATTGATTTGAAGTTGTATTCCTATTGAATTAAGGTACAAAATAGATTAAAACTTCTCAGCGTTTGTATGCATAAAGTTTATAAACTTACATCCAATCAATCTTTCATGATACAAATTTACAACTTGATCTAAACATCCTTCATAATCGGGCCATAAAGAAGAATAGTCATCTTTAGGGAGTTCAGTTCCAGACTGCACAATTTCCGTGTACTTCTTCTTGACACCTGATATAAATCGAGTAACTATGTCAGTAAAGCTGCAGTTATTTCTTGTGCAAAGGGCATTGAGAAACTCCGAAGTACCAACTCCCATGCCTTCTTCCTTCATAAGATAAGCCCTGCGGTTCAGTCTTGTGCAATTAATGATCAATAGATTCTCAACTGATGGACGTATCGGTTCATTTGTCTCTAGTTTTCTGCAGCAATCTAGAAACAATACCTTTGGAATATGACGAATTTGATCACTGCCAGATTCAAACAATTCTTTTATAGTGTTAATCGAAACATAGCCATCTTGCATACCAATATAATTCTTCTTCCCATATCCAGCAAAGTAGGTAAACAGCATCTTGTATGAGCTAGGGAAATCAATTCGCTCAGACAATGCCTTGAACACAGCCACACATTTTGCTTTAACACATTCATGGAAAATGTATGACGCATAGCCAAGATTACGAAAAGCAGAGGAAATCTCTCGAGCTGATGTCTCAATATTTTGAATCTCATGGTCAGACCTCTGGCAGATTTTGTTAGTAAAAGCAACTACCAATCCAGATGCTGTGTGAAATTGTTCTATTGTATCTAATATCTGAAGTAAAACTACAAGGATTAAGATAATTGCTGTGTTATTATATGCAGTCACCACAGAAGTATAGTTAATTACCTTCTTCAAAAAAGATATTCACCTCATGCGTTGACGGACTAACATCGATTTGAAGATTACCTATAGGCAACCAAAATCACATTAATACAAGTACGGAACAGCTCATAGTGCAGTGTTGTAAAGATGAAACGTATCAGGTAAGGTATAAATGAATAATACTCACTAACATAATATTTAAACATTTCATTATTTTCATTTGCAACACCAAAAGTTCTTATCCTTCTGCAAATTATTTTTTTACATTGAATATATAGAGAATACAAGAGTTTACTGCAAAGTAATTATTGGTGTACTTATAGACAGCTAACATTCTTTCTACCAATTATATTTTAGAGGATTATTCTTTTATTTCCGTTGTAAAGTGATGTAATATGTGCCTAACCAAAGCAGTATTGCAGTGTTATCATTGATAATTGTATGTATCTTGTGCACACTAATCCCAGAGCGGTAAAAGAAATGTAGATTTTCTGTTGACACAGCACTTAATTGGTGGTCTGTTGAGCACGAGGCTGCAGCAAGTGGTACTACTCAACAGTATAAAGGTAAAATGTGAGGGTCTTGGAAGTCGTGGGTTGTCATAGCTCAGTGGTTAGAGTACTAAAGCCAGTGGTCCTGGGTTCGAATCCCCGGTGACAACTAAGATTTTTTGACATTTTTCCTTCGCTTTTTCCAGACCCCTTTAGGTGAGAAAGTTTCAATCTAGTTTTTATGAACAGTCAGAACTTGATAATTGTGATGAACAAAATATCTTGTAGAAGTGTTTTAATAGTTGCTGAAAACATACAACACAGGTGTTTATTCTTCTACGGCAAGCTTAAATCTTTCCATTTCAATATTAACATTAAGAAATATTTGAAATATTTTATTGCCAGTCGGTACTGACTGCATATTATAGTGGCAGTGCCAGAAATAATTGGGTAGAAAGTGATAAACACTCTATAATGGATCTTCTAGCTATAGTAGTGTGGCTTTGCAGTAAACTTGTAGAGAAATTACGGATCTTCTTCAAATCAACAGTTATGGAATAGTATTTTATTACTAAGCAGTGTAATTAGCTATCTGCTTGATGTCATGCTCAAAACTTTTTTTTTTTAATTATAAAGGAGTAACTGTCCAAATTGTTGAATTATATTCTCCTTTACTAGAAGTATCTGGCCTAAATATAGAGTGCCAATGCTGTCGATCGTCCCATGGGAGGACTATACAAAAGTCCATGGGATGTCCCATCAAAATTTTGGAATATATTAAATTTGTAACTTTCACTCCGGGGAACCCGTCCTTGTGGTTGAATAGTCATGCTAGCCTTTTATGTTTGTAGTCACATGACTGGTACATACAAAATGGGGGGGAGGGGGGGGAAGCCGTGCCCAATGCTGTCACAAATGCATGTTTTTGGCTATTTTTGGTTCATTTAACAATGACTATATTAAACACTTATATAAGTGGGTGGGGCCTCCCAGGAATACCCATGGACAGTTGACGGCAAAGCTGGACAACATGCCTTATTATGATACTTATTTATTATGAGCTAATTTTTGAAAACAAAAAGACAAAACCTGAAGCCATTGTAACCACATCAGCAAATAATAACCACATAGTTTTGCCTAATGCTAAGTAGTTAAAGTACTGGAAATATAGTTTCACATTAAAACTACAAGTGAGTATCACTTGAATGTTCAGATTCTAATATGAAGACAGCATTTACACCTATTACTGTCATGGAATGAGCTATATATAGATACTTTACCAGCCTAATAGATTATTGTTTCGGTTTCAATGATTCTATGATATGTAGCTATACTTAGTGTGTATAATAGTGCTGAGGGTTCATACTTTTGGTGTTTCCGTGTGTACAGTACAAATGGTACAGGATTAAAACAAAAACAGACCAAAACCTAGAAGAGTAGAAATTGGTAAATATAACAACACTATACTGGTTCCATGCAAATAATGTTCACATTAAAATTATTCTTCAACTACACAAAATCTATTGAAGTAAATCTGTTTCAATCGTAACAAATAAACTCATTACGACTATTAATATGACTCTTCATGTAATATTTCCCTCATTTGCTTGTTGCTACTATAACACTATAATATTTGAAAGCATTATCACTCATAATCTTTTGACCATCCTAACGTCCAGGCAAGCACACAGGAGTGACAAAAATTCTCTGAAAGCCTTGTAATGATTTGTGGATACATCAAAACTGCAATGATTTCCAGACTACACATTTTGTTTTTCACTAAACTCACATTTAGGAAAGCAATAATAGTGTGGTAAGGTTCTTTGGTGATACTTTTCAATATTGCTATCAATTAAATTGGTCCAACCGTAATCTGAAAGTCTGGCAAGTTTTTTTATACCCATATTACTAGTGATGTGCTTGAGCACAAATGGCGAGTGAACCTAAAGACTATACTATTTTTATATGAATGATTTTGACTTCTAACACTGAAGCTACTGAAAATAAGGTCGAGTTTTTAAATTAGGCATACACTGTAAAGGGATTTCAGTGCCATAGTAACAACTCGCTGAAACTGTTTGAATTGAAGGAAAATAACAACAACAAAACAATACACGTTATTTAAACGTTTTCTTTGTGATATTCTTTAGCTAAATAGTGGCTGTAAAGCACATTGCTTTGACACAACTGGACATACACCTACACAAGACTTACCTTCGTGGTTAGTCTAGTGGACAATGCATTTTCAAGTAAATACTGTTGCGTATGGCTTATAACCATGCCAAAGAGCGCATTGACTTACCACCGCCACTAACTCGAATAGAAATGGAAGTCCCATAAGTTTTCACGTTTTAACTGCACCCATAAAAGAATTCAAAACGGTAAACAATTCCATTTTTAGGGTGATACGGGTACTGATCGATTAACAGAGGATTCTGTTTAGTGAAGTTTGGGACAACTAACACAAAAACGCGAGGGTCAAAGTACAAAAATGCCTTACGTACGTCCAAACATATATATAAACAAACAAACATCCCCGATTTTTAATTGTGTTACCCCTGTAAGTGTCTAGTGCTTAGAGTGGGTCTTAGAATAGCTGAGAATGTGCTTTAAATACTGGAGAATCAGGTACCCCCAAAATGCTATAGATTTATTAATTAGAGAAGGGTCTCTGCATATCGTGTGGGGTCCCAATATCACTCTTACACCAGAAATTTAGGTCTGCATGCTTATCCAGACATAAAGTGCATGATCATTTAGATAATTACATGGGTGTAAAAAGCATTCAGATTATGGTTTGGACCAATTTAACTGATCACAAAATCAAAAGTATAATTAACAAAGAATCTTACCATGCTAACATTGTTTCCTAAATTCATATATCAAACTACTACATGCAAATCTAACTACTACATGAATGAAGCACCAAAGGTGCGAACCCTCAGCGCTATTAAACAATGCCTAGCTATTATGATATAATCTACCAAAAGAACAAGAAATCTGTTAGCTATTTTAATGAGGCATCAATTGAGCATAAAGCAAACTAAACCGCTTACTGCAAGAAATTAATTACTCATGTGATTATGACATCATGCTAGGGGGTGCTACCTAGTCCGGCATAGCCAGACCCTTTATAAAACCGCTACACTGGGAATGGGTCTGGGGACATGACCATACCAAATTTGTTTTGCCGCACATATATTACGGCTGTCAATTACCGTTAGCAAATTACCGGAGCCCTCCTCAACCACAAATAGAAATTCCTGTGCGTGTCAGCCACCCTTTCCACTGCTAGGTTTAGCCATCATGGCTATTTGCGGTAGAAATTCAGGTATAAAGTAGGTGGGGTACTCACCACTTCCACATTCCTCCAGAACAAATTTGGTACGTATATTATAGATTTATACAAAGGGGCCCAAAACCTCTAGGTGGACCCCATATCTCTACTAATACAGGTGCTAAGGAATCCCCATTTGTTTTTAGTGCTTTGGTATCTACCTTTATAGGTCTGCTTTAGGGACAGATATCACCATATTGTGTGGGTTCCCATATCTCTCCTACCTAGGGACCATTATGGGAGGCTTCAGGTACCCGAAATGGCCCTAAATTTAGGGCCATTGAGGCCTATAACAGTCTTAACAGATGAAGTTATGATTATCAATTATAAGCAATCATGCAGTGCTAGCACCTTTAGAATCAGAAAAATTGCTGAACAGTTTTTACAGATTGTTATGGTCATGCCCAACAACAGAAAATGTCCTATGTTCTTAAGTGGAGACCATAAATTAAGCAGAATACACACTGTATAGCAGCTTGACCAGTCACAATTAGCTTTCTCCCAGCACTAGAACACTGCTAGCCCCCCAGGGGATAAAGTAGTTTATTATGTTAAGAACAGCCAAAACCGTGGCCGCGCATTTAATGGACTTTCAGTATGTATACGCAAGCTGAACTTACCTTCTCTGGGTTGTGCCATCGTCGACTACTTTGCTGCCAGAGGTCTTAGCGGTGATCTTCGTAAAGCTTTTCCACAACGAACGGTGCCAAACAGGAATGATAAAGCAAAAAAAAAAAAAAACACGACCTAAGCCAGAGTTGGACAGGAAACACAAAACTCTGAACAAGTCGTTGTATTGTATGCATGGCGATATAAATTCAACACATGACGTTATAATTTTGTAAGCAATACGGGGATTTTCCCTGCGGTTTACGGAATCAAAGTTCTGTGGGTTGACTCATGAATATCATTATGTGTTGGTAGTGTGGTTGATACATTTGTGTGTGCATAAATGACAAGTAGTTGTGTTAATTGAGTGTTGTATTCTGTCTGCATTTGTTCAGGGCCCTTTATGGTCCTGAACACTCATTATATAATACATATATAATATATATTGCAAAAATAGAGTGATATGTACAAATGATTATGGTGTAAAGTGAAATGGCATGGTCCCTTCAGCTACAAAGGAAAACCTTTTTTTTTTTTACTTGTACAAATGCTTGCTTCATGGATAACTTACACGATAACTTCATCCTTGACTGAAATAAGAATTATTCATTACCACATATCCATATTATATACACAATAGTAGTTTGTTGTTGTTGCTTTTAATTTGTGACCCATAAAAAGGGAGGTTTAGCTATTTTTTCAGATTAAAAACTGGATTATGAAATACATTAATGAATGTAAAAAAAGCATAAAATGCAAGTGCAAATGTGGGCGTATTTTGCTCATTTTTTGTGAGTTATTCAGTGTTGCCCGTTAACATTTTTACATCATTATTGATTCATTACTAAGTTTGATACAGAAGTGGGGTGGGGGGGGGGGGGGACATTGGGATTTTTCTCCCTAAGCTAAATCCCCCCTACTAAAAAGATTGTTACTCTTCAGAGAAATTTTCTCCCCTTCCCCGAAGAAAATGTTGCTCCTAGCCACCCTAAATCGTCTATATATTTTCTCTACTCATACGCATGTCAATGATTCATGCATCAATTATTGGTTAATCCGTTCGTCGATTGCAGCATGTGTGCATAGCCCCATCATTAACACTAATGTTTTTCCTTCCTCCCCTGCACCCCCCCATACACACCCACACACCCACACTTCCTCCCATCCATAAAATTCCTGTATTTGACATGCATTAGCATTGTTGTCTTGTGTATTACAGAATTGGACTGGGAATGAGAAAAGAATGGGATTGGATGAAGAGAAAAAGAAAAAAAGAACAAAAGCACCTCAAACATTAAGAACACCTAAGGCATACAATTTGTTTGTGAGAAAGATTTCTTCAAAACAACTGGTACAGTATTTACTTTTAGCTTGAGATTCACTCCCTCTCCTCTGAGAATTTCAGAAGTAATAATTAAAGTATTAAAAGTAATATGTTTTAGCTTCAGTAGCATTACCATTAATATCTTTATTTTAGATAGCCACTCAAGTGTTAATTTAGTAGAGATAAACAAAGAAGCTGCAATGAAGTGGAAGGGAATGAGTTATGATGAAAAACAACGTTATCAGCAAATTGCTACCCAAATTCCTTCTCCAAGTGATGGGAATTTTGACAAGTGGCATGAGACTCAACGAATTTTGAGCAGTACATGCAAGATAATGTACGTGCATATGTGTCGTATGATTGCCTGTTGATATAAACTCGACTAGTAGAGGTGTGTTAGTGCTTATATTACTTATATGTTTATGTTAGTGTGAGTGGGCGGATAAGACTTGTCATTTGATGTGGTTTGTAATGGCTCAAACCATTATGTTGGGGAGGTTCATCAAGTGGGAAAGAATTTCTCCAGAATAATCCCCTGCTTCATACTTGATTTCAACAAAACCAAGTCTGGTTATGTAATTAGCAAACAAGCAAAGCAAGCGAAACATTCAGGTACTGGCGGATATCCCCTCCCTCTTCCCCACCCACGCTAAGTTCTCCTTCCCCCTTAAACAGAGCCACCCCCCCCCCCCCCCAATATAAACATTTCCCCTCCCTTTTCCCCACCCACAAATGAAGCATCCTCAATATTACTCGTATTTGTAACAGTTCCAACTATGCATTTCAAAGTGTATCTAATGCACATGTTCACCCCCATCCCTATCAAACATTTCTGTATCAAACCCTGACATATGTCCATTTTTTTGTTGTAAATAGGCTTAATGGTGTAAGTTAGGTATAATTTTGTCATTTCTGGTCATTTGCTTACGAATTAAGTAATTTTCACCTGTTGGTTTCACGTGGGTTTTGTATGACATCCTAGAATGGGTGGGAATAGCGGCAGTGTCAATAGCTCACTTGCTATGCTCAAGCACAAATTTCAGTTTGTGCATACACATGTAGGGATAATACCTGATTTTCAGGATTAAACCGTGTTGAGGCAAAGTTAAAGCTCTACAAAGGCAACTCTATGATGTGTGTATGTATTGTGGCTAAGTACATCCCGTGTATGTTCTGTACTAGTTCTAAGTCAAGATTAAATTACTGCTCAACTTTACAGGCTTTCCATGCATTCTCTTCCCTTCATCCTACTCAGCTATGTCTTTTCTGTACATTTTTATTGTGATTCTCGATTCACTGACTTATAACTTCAATTTATTGTGTACGGACATGTACGTGGCCTGGTTCATGTGGCTCCATAGATTTAATGTGTTGATTTAATTTGAAAGTAGTGAATTTATATATTATTTCATGGTACACAAGGGTCAAGTGTAGCATTGGGCTAGTGCATCCCCCAAAACTATTTTACAATTATTATATCCTGTGTGGCATACAATAAAAACTCATAAACTAATTATTGTGGAATACTTGATTATTAAAGTTCATACACATGTGGACTCGAGAATCGTAGCCAATATTGAGCAGTTATGTAATCCTCGGCCCTATCTTCACTGTGTAATTGCCCTACGTACTCAGGTTTGCATTTTTGCTTTTTAATCATATGTGTTGTGTTGGTATAATGTCATGAAAGGCTGCAGGGGTTTGAAATGGCTAACTCAGTAGACTATAAAGGCTTAGTAGACTCGAAGTACATCCAATATATGCTTTTATTGCTTGGTTATTAAAAGCCCTTTTGAAAATCCTGGGTATACCACACGCATGTTATATTTTTATATATTTAATATTACTAGTTTCAATTAAACATATATAGGTGTTAAAAGATTCTTCCATTCCTATATGAGTGCTTCACTAACAAATTATTTCCTTACCTGCAGGAGTTACACGGTACTGATGCCACCAGAGCCAACAAATTTAAAAGAATTAAAACAAAAAGTACAAGAGATCAGCTGAATGCTAAATATTGTGAGTCTGGGGTGGGCTTATATGCTGGTATGTGATATACTTTTTAAAGAAACATAGTGTATTTATCACGCTCTACGTTGCAGTGTGGTGAGCATACATACATACACATAAATACATACATACATACATACACATACATACATACACATACATACATACATATACATACATACATACACACATACATACATACATACACATACATACATACATACATACACCTACATACATACATACATACACATACATACACATACATACATACATACATACACATACATACATACACATACATACATACATACATACACATACATACATACACATACATACACATACATACATACATACACCTACATACATACATACATACACATACATACATACACATACATACATACATACATACACATATATACATACATACATACATACACATACATACATACATACATACACATACATACATACATACACACATACATACATACACACACACACATACATACATACACATACATACATACACATACATACATACATACATACATACACATACATACATACATACATACATACACATACATACATACATACATACATACACATACATACACATACATACATACATACACCTACATACATACATACATACACATACATACATACACATACATACATACATACACATACATACATACATACATACACATACATACATACATACATACACATACATACATACATACATACACACATACATACATACATACATACACACACATACATACATACACAGAGCAAAAAATAACATGCGGACATCGGTCAATTACCGTACAAAACTTGATTTGGACCGCACAATCAATGATATGCATGGTCATTGTGTCCGGGCCAAAAGGTGTTGCATCAAAAAGAACCAGAAATTAAGTTTTCTCACTCGCTGGAAAAACGCGATACGCGACGGGCCGGGAAGCAATAATTAAGTCAGTTGCGTGAGCCTTCCGATCAGCAATTTCAGTTCTTCAGAAATGGGTCGATTGCTACCTTTCCCTCAAGTTTTCTGCGGTGTTCTTCTGATTTAGCTTCTTGTTAGGCTTGTATGGTTGTGTCCAAGAAATCTACGATCTCTTCGGTAAGTTTATTTCCTGTTGTCAGCAAAAAAAAAGTGCTATTAGCTGTAGCTTCTTTTGTAGCTAGTGCTCGTTATCAATGAACGACTGAACTGGCACTGCTAGGTAACTATTTCTCAACAACTATCACTAACTCACTTATTTAAATCATGTAAGGTGTTCACCTGTCAACCTTATAGTAAATGATAGTAGTGCATGAACTATAACTATCCTGTGATTCGCACCATGATTATTTAGTTCATCATTATTTAACCATACTCTGACCAGTTTAGTAATAACAATAATTTGAATAATGAAATGGGTTGACCACTCAAAGTAAGTCAATGTCCAGGCAAACTTTGATTTGTTCGGACAAAATTGTCCAGACAATTTTTCAGTGTTATTTTTAGGTCTGCATACATACATACACATGCATACATGCATACATACATACATACACATACATACATACATACATACACACACATACATACATATATACACACATACATACATACATACGTACGTACATACATACATACATACATACACACACATACATACATACACACACATACATACATACATACACACATACATACATACATACGTACATACATACATACATACATACATACATACATACATACATACATACATACATACACACACATACATACATACATACATACTTACGTACGTACATACATACATACTTCCTATAGCTTTAAATGCCTGATATAGACAAGTGCAGGAAGAGAGTGAGGCTTCGCCCCTTCCCCCACCAATTGAATATATGCTCGGAAAAACACACATGACAAAAGGGTTGGTGCCTCCTTATATGGACAGCTCATCAGTACAGAGCCAGCCACTCAAAACCATTTCTGAATTCCTCTTTTCATAAACTAATGAATATATTCAATGAATAAATTAATCAATTTAAATCATGTATTCCAACCTGGTTTATGTGAGCTTTAAAATTTTTATATTAAATTATATATTTTCAGCACTTGCTGTTGGTGATCCGTTGGCTCGAGTGCCATATGAAGCTCAAGAAGAGTAATGTCATTGGTTTGCCAGAGTCCATGCATCTGCGCCACCCATTGGCAATGACATATGACCAACTAAAGCTACTCTATCATAATATGGCTACAATTAAATTTATGGGTAAGCTTTATGCATAGTTAGTCACACACACAATCAACACTTAATTTACAAGTTACACATACATACACACATTATACTAAGCATACAGACACTTTATACTGTACTAGGGAGAAACATGAGCGTTAGAGGGGGTCTATAGATAAACCTTTGAGGGGGGGGGGGGACAACTCCGTTAGGAGTAAGGGTGGCTTGGGGGGAGGGGTGGGAGGTGGAGTCCCAGTGTTACCCCGTCCCTTCCCCCTTCATTGTTCTCTTAATCGGTAACTTTTTTTTTTCTCAGAAGTTTTGTGTGATGTTCATATACCAGATTACATGTACACAATATTATTGGGCCAATAATTCTCTTTCTGATGATTCAGTCATTCTCAGCTGAAATAATTGGCGAACAAGCGTAGCAAGCGAGACACTTACAGGGGTAACACAATTGAAAATCGGGGATGTTTGTATGTTTATATATATGTTTGGATGTACATATGTCATTTTGTACTTTGACCTTCTCGTATTTTTGTGTTAGCTCGTTGTTTGACCCCATCCCAAACTTCACTAAATGGAATCCTCCGGTTTAGCAATCATTACCCGTATCATCCTAAAAATTGAATTGTTTGCCGCTCTGAATTCTTAGTTAAAACTCAAAAACTTAACGGAGTTCCATTTCTATTGGAGTTAGTGGCAGTGGTAAGTTAATAAGCTATTTGGCACAGTTACAAGCCCTACTAAACAGTATTTGCTTGAAAATTCTTTGTCCACTAGAGTAACTACGAAGGTAAGCCTTGTGTAGGTATGTTCAGTCGTGTGAAAGTATTGTGCCTTTACTTAGCTAAAGAATATCACAAAGAAAACGTGTAAATAATGTTACTTGTTTTTGTTGCTTTTTTTTCTCTTTCAATTGTAACTGTTGCAGGGAGTGGTTACTACTGTATACACGTAATTTAAACTTGACTTTTTTTAGTAGCTTGACTATTGAAGTTAAAATTAATCGTTTAACAATAGTGTAGTTTTAGGCTCACTCACCATTTGTGCTCAAGCACATCACTAGTTATAATAATAGCAGACTTCGGCAAGAAGCTAAAATGTTGGGTTAAGTTTTAATTAAAATTTTGGCTGTTAGAACGAGAAAAGTTTCTAATTATTTCAATTATCTTTCTATACAACCATTACACATGTGAATCTCTTGACTAATAATAATACGCTTTATATATTCTTTCTATTATACTGTTGACAGGGGTGTCTCCTGAAAGGCTGCCAAATCTCACTGATCATTCTCACACGAAGCCTTCAACAGCCGCTGAAAAACAACTACAGAACAACGAAAACAATCTCAAATTGGCTTCGACGTTGTCTGTGTCAGATGAATGTATTAATGCTCCACTTTTGTTTATTTATTCATTTACACATGTACTTTGTACTTGTTTTGAAATAACTTCATTTGAGACTGTCTCACAGTAACAAGCTTTGAGAAACTACATAATATACGTAGTGGGGGAATTTTTCAAATTTGTATCAAGTATTTCATTGAAAAGATGAAAGGCATTGAGTAAATAGACTCTTCACAAGAGCTAATGAACTAGGAGTAAATGCCACGGATCCACTTTATTCATGCTAGCTAACTATTTGTATAATCTGAAACTTCCCAATAATTCATTTAGCCCAACAGCTACCGTGAAACCTTGAGTTCACTGCAAATGAAAATTTCCTCATGATTATTGAAAGAAGAGGATATGTAGCTGTGAGAATATTATTGTTTCATTATTCACTTCGTGAAAGTGGGCAGGGGAAGCATTAAGGGAACACATGTGTCCACAGATCTATCACTCGGGCTAGGTGTAGCTAGGTGAGCCTCAACACTAAGTCCAGTTATTAGATTTAGCCACTAACAAAGACATGGCAATAAGTATAACATTTCAGTTCTACGAGCCATTTTCTGAATTACTATGAACTGGTTGAAAATTTATATTAGTGGCTAAGTCATCATTAGCACAGATTTGTTGCAAGATTTTAACTGGATTTAGGTTAGGTACAAGTTAAAGTTGAGCATGTGTGTGATGTGATTGTTTGTGTGTGTGTGTGACACGTGTTGTATACCAAACAATATTTGTAAGCTTACACTGTCGCCTATACATTACATAGGAAGGTTCTACCAGGCTACCTTTTAATTCACTACTGAGCATCCTGCCCAGCAATGTTCTTAAAGCACGCTGTAGCATTGATTTAGTTGTCTATAGCATTAGGAGGTGAACAGTGGTGGTTGGTAGGCTCAATCAGATTACAAATTGTATCAACTCTCAAACTGCTGGCTGCTGATCACTTACACATGTGTCCTATCGCATGTCCAATTCCAAGTCCTGAAGACAGGGAAATTTTGACTGGTTTCAGGTGATGTTAACTTGTTTTTCTGATATCGATTCTATAGCAGATAATTCCTAAAGACAGAATAAAGAATACTAGCACATACCTTAATGAAATCCTCCTTTTCATGACGTAGTTTGCGTCGTCATATCTTCCTCGCTTGGAAAAATACTTTCTTCATCATCACGGGATTCATTATTAAGTACTACAAGAAATAATCATAACACAAACGTCACGCAAAATACAGCTAGTACAAAAATACCAGATGGCAAAGATTGGTGAGTAGATGGTGCAGTGGGAAAAAGGTCTTTAGATTGTTCTTGCAAAGTGGAGGGTCCCAGTGAAGTGGAGGGTCCAGAGGGTCCCAGTGAAGTGGAGGGTCCTAGTGAAGTGGAGGGTTCCAGTGATGATGTGTTGAATGCACTAGGAACTATAATGACAAAAATGTACATACATCATACCATACAATTCATTAAAATATTTTGCAACTTAGAAACTCATGTGAGCACTGCACTAAAATTGTGATAAACAAGCAGATGAACTTCAATGAAAGAGAGAGAAGTGTAAGGAAAAAAATTATAAAACTGATTGTATAAAATTACTCAATTTTATGAATACAAGTAACATAATTTACCTTCATCATTATCACTACCACCATCAGTGTCATCACTCCATTCTTCTTCCAAATTATAAGGCTTGTTTTCACTAACATCTATAAAAATGGTATAAAACACATGTAGAGCGTGTGTCTCAAGTACTCACTGTTGTTTGACAAGTTATATACATGGTGAGGTAGCACGATAAATTTATCAACAGGTAGCGATTCTAATTCCAAGAATTGGCCAAAAGATTCAAATAAGCCATGAAGTGTCTCTTCACATCTCGACCTTTCAAACTGAAGAGCTTGTAGAGCACGTATTTTGTACGCAGAAGGAGTCATCAAACTTCGTTCTTGCACTGCACTGACCAACTCCTGCCAGTCCATCAGATAAAAGTACATGGTTGCCCTCATTTCTGTTTCAATGAGTTGAATCTCCTCCTCTGAACGCACCACTAGATGATGAAACTTAACCCTCTCGTTCCCGAATTGTTTGGACGCGCGGGGAAAAATCTAATCTCCTACCGCGGAATAGTGCATTACCGTTTTATTTTTTTAACTCGATGCTGGCTGGGAAAACCCCATAGCAACCATA
>WLWI01001278.1_pt1 | contig 21964 bp, 12 predicted proteins | sample 6701501 | NCBI WGS metagenome assembly WLWI01 (sample SAMN12718690, study PRJNA515312) | sponge metagenome | isolation source: marine sponge | host: Mycale hentscheli | place: New Zealand: South Island, Marlborough, Capsize Point | collected 2014-11-01 | reverse complement strand
CCCTGGCTGAAAGCTATTTTAGATGCTTCTCCAATGCATTGGGCACCTGTGTATGCAATCTGAAGGTTCTAGCTATAAAGTAACTATTTTAAAAAATTCGGAGAAGCCAACCGGTCTTCACCCGCTTTGAAGCGGGATTGGGAACGAAAGGGTTAAGAATTACAGGCACTTTCGAGTTAAGGACATTCATTATCCAAGATAATTGATAACTAAATGATTCCCTTCAGTTAAGTAGATTGGGTCGGCCACTAAGGGAACACAGAAACATGAGAGTCAAAGTACAAAACATCACTGTACGTCAAAAAAAAACCCACTAATATTATTGATTATATAACCTCTGGTAGTCTCTCACTTGCAACACTCTCTAACAAGTACATATGCTGCTATTCTATATTAACAAAATGAAATGTATAGTATACTATATTAGGAATATCATTTCAGATCTTTACTGAACTTAATACGATGAATCTATAACATTTGTGGGAACCAAACCCACATTCAGAACAAGTAATTACATTATTAACTTAATCATTATAGTACTTATAATAACACAAGTTATTATTGTTATTTCCAATGTCACACTATTGACATGTTATCCATGTCACGTCATGACAACACATCCATATTAGGAACAATGTATATTTAGAACATGCTATTTTGGTATCACCTACTGGGAATGTGCAAGAGTTTAGTATATATGGCTGGAGCACATGTCCAGACTCCAGTTTGATGTACCTTCATTACGATGATCAAATGCTGTTTAGTTGTTACTTTGAAAAAACTCAACTTTGCCAGTGTGAAGGGAATTGTTGGGCTAGTACATTGTGGTAGTCAATCAAATCTTGCTTCAAACCTGGAGGCAGCAATCTACTTTTACTGTCATCACTGTGCACACTGAGTGGGAAACCTGCCCAGACCTTGACAACATTACATATATAAATTATCTATATAATAATACGCTTGTGTGTCAGTAACGACGACGACGACGATGACGACCGACGGCGGTGTGTGTATTCATACGGTTCGGTAAAGCGTCATCCCATTATGTTAAGTAAAGTGTCGTCACAGTCAGTAAAATGTGTAGTCTCACGTGGCCGACCCCTTTCCCTTTTTATTATCCGCTATCGCGGTGGAGGGAAAGAGGGTCTGGTAGAAGCTTGTACATCGTTTCATGTCATTCCCCTGGATTCATGGGGAACCATACTTTCTGTGTATTGCTTATGTAGAGGTGTGACTTTCCGTGACGTAGAATTAAATACGCGTATAAAAACTGTGTTATCATCACTTCGAATGCTTTTTGGGCGGAGATGTATTATACAGCTTTAGTGCGTGGAGTTGCATTGGAACATGGATTCATACTTAGCAGCAAACAGGAAAAAGCAATTCTTGCCTTTTTACAGAAACAAGATGTAGTTATTTCTTTACCAACTGGCTATGGCAAGTCACTGTTACTCACTGCTTCCTCCCATATATAATAAGTTGAGGAATGTGGAAAATAAGAGCATAGTAACAGATTTTCCACCGCAAAAGCAGTACCTCAAAGCCATCTTGATACCTAGGAATACCTGTAATACCTTCGTGCGAGTGTGATATTTGACGACTGCAACACCCAGTTACGTTATAATTGCATTCCTTTAGCACGAAACGATGTACAAGCTTCTACCAGACCTTTTTCCCCTCCCCTGCGTGAGCAGATGATATAAGGGAAAGGGGTCGGCCACTTGAGAATAAAATGTGCTGGTTACTTCTAAAACGCGGGTGCAATAGAAATCAAAAGTTTCTCAAAGTAGGACAAGAATTCAGAAGCAGGAGATATCGACAAAGTAAAAGGGGGTTCCATGACTCAAGAAGAAGAGCTGAGAGGTGAGGTCATTTAACCGTTTATTCCTGCCGAGGAATTTACGACTCGCTAGCATTCTTACTTTGCAATACATCAAGCGCCACTTGCGGGGATACTTGCTAGTTCAATAACATTATAGTTAAAAAACAACAACAATTTTTATTATACCTAGAGTTCAATTTATGGGATGTCAAAGTGTTAAATAGACAACTGAAACAGACAAAACTTATTTTTATTATAATTTTTATTATGACGTTGTCCAGGACTTGGACAACCGCTAATAGACATTCATTAATTACTTATGAACACACAATTGATTGTGTCATTCATGCCTAAGCTTACTTAATGATATTCATGGTATGGCTAAACCCACAGTTCTGTGTCATTACGTTTTACTTCTTAATCAAATCCGCTTTAACATCTTTGGTGAGGGATAGTCCGCCATCTTTTAGCAGGCTCCGTTGCAAGCGCTCACGGGCCAGCGATAGAGCTAGTTGCGGCTTGGTGGCAGGGGATTGTATGAGACTGGTCCTTCAAAGAATAACCACAGAGCCTGAGGTCTTACAGACGTAAAAAATCAAAGCTTTTTAGTCCACTACCATTATTCTAACTTTAAGAATCATTAGAAACTTACATTCAATAAACTTCCAGCAATGTGATTAGATAATTGGTAGAAAATCATCTCTCTAACATAACAATATGAATAATAACCATTTCATTAAATGCATTCAATAATAATTCTAATTACAATATTTAAGATAAAATGAAACACCAACAGCAGCTGCTGTGTACTAAAATTGGATTTATTTAACTTAATTTAATATACTATTGACCTCATTTGAGTAATTCTCATCTAAAAAAATAAATAGTATTTTCTTAAAAGTAATATCAGAATTTGCAGATATTCAATTATATTGGACAACCAAATTAATAATGAGGTAGCAGAGCCTGTAGGTGTTTACAATAATATGAAGTTTTTCTATTAAGAAAATCACCTAAACGAAAATTTGTCAACTTCAAAAGTTGAGAACTTTCAATTTGTCAACTTTGAAAGTTCAGACATTAACCTTATGTATGGGGGTCCTGCCATCCATTGTTTACAACTATATAATATATCTCACAATAAAGCACCTGGAATGAACCATTTAACCTGTTAAAGTCCACTCAAATTTAAGCATATGTGAGTGACACTGCCACTGGAGCAGCACTACTACTTTTTTCTAATAAACTTCACGGTAGTTGGGCTTAGCCAAACTCTTTGCCTAAACCCTGCAGAGAAATGGTCTTTCCTGAGGAACGGGGAAGTATTTAGCTATTTGGAAAGCGAGCGAAGCGAGCGAGATACTATTAGGGGTGGATAATGCAAAATCGGGTATTATGTTATTCGTGTATATGGATGGTAAGTATGTCCCTCAAGCGTGAATTTTGTTACTTTTAAAAACACCGCTTTTTACGCTTGACCCCAGTTTCTTCGCATACTACTAACGTGATTGTTATTGTGCATCTTTTTTTCTTTTCTTTTTAGCATTGCGAGGAGTGGTTACTATTGCATTGAATCTGTAATTTAAAAAAACGACTTTTTTATTAGTAACTTGAGTATTAGAAGTTAAAATTAATCGTTTAACAAAAGTGTAGTTTTAGGCTCGCTCACCAATTGTGCTCAAGCACATCACTAGTTTAATTACTTTTACAGCACCCAGTTTGCAGGACGGTGTACCGAACACAACCATGGAGTATTATGCGCAGGCATAGCAATCACCATCATCATTTTAATAGTTCGGGAACACAGGCTCTTCGTTTACACTCGCAGTTTGCGAGAAGTGGTCGGCTAAACCAGACAGCGGAGTCTAAGACATGGACAGGAGGCTAACCCACTTTCAGTTAGTAAGCTGAAGTTAATGGAGATTCAGAGTAAACCCCACAGACTTAAGTAGAAAAGCTAAAGCTGTGCCTTGTTCCTGCGTCATCTCTTTCCACTCTGCAATTAACAATATATCGTCTACTAAAACACTAGACGCAACTGTAGCTCTCGTCCTAGAGCTGCTATAGGTTCGAAAGTCTTGGTAAAGACCCGTGGTACAGAGGTGCAGATCCTGGCACTGGCGTTTCCAATTAGATGAAATGCTGACGTAATTGCCAGCCTCAATTCTTCCATGGGGGTAGAGTTAGCACACTCTGCCAGGGCAGTTAAGTGGGCCAGCGCATTTAAGGGGAGCAGCTCATCCAGGACAAATGTCTGTAACCTAGCCAGGTCCTTGTCGAAGCTTTTTGTAGCCTCAGGGGTCTCTGCCATAATGTAGTGATCTAAGCGAGGGGTCCTGGTTGCAGGCACTTTGGGTAGTTTGAAGTTGCTCCGAACTCGCCTCCTTGTGTCGTTTGACACACTCAGCGCGCATGCGTCTTTTAGTAGTTTCCCAGTCTCCTCTGAGACTTCTACTAGCTGATCCACCAGATTGAGTCCACTTCCTTCCTACTCGTCTGAGAAAACTAGTGGGGCGCTGTGGCCCCTAGTTTCCGACGAGTTCGTGTTACATAAGACGTTTAATTGTACTAGGAAAATGGAGGCACTTAGCTGGACTGCACCTAGTTATAGATGGGCCGCTCATTCCATCGATGGAAGAGGCCTTACTCAGTTCAAATCCTATACTGAGTAAAGGATACTAAACAGGTAGTCTCACAAGCCAGACCCTTTACCTAATCGCTCAGCTCGTAAGGGTCTGGTCAATTGCCTCAGATCTTGCTGTTCTCAGTGCCTCCTTTATATTACTGAGCACCTCTTCATAGTTATACCTCTCTATTAATCTCACACATGACCTGCAGATAAAACCTTCAGTAAGGAGAGTTTGTTCACAGCTTTCTTGAGCCAAGTTTTTGAAAATATTATTCAGTGTATGAAGAATTGGGCTTGCCTCATAGCTTGACAGCAACCTCCTTTGCTTCTATTCCTGCAATGTGGATACATCCTTCCCACTACCCCTACAGAACTGCATTGTTAGTTTGACTTGCCTGGCTACTTTGAATGAAGTAAAAGTGTATCAGCATCAGCGCATGCACTCCCTGCTCGCTGCGTCCAAAATGAAATACTCGCGAAATAATACACGTTTTATACGTTCCTCCATATTCTGGAGGAACGGAACGAAATCGGGGTAGGCAATTAACCGGACCCTTCCGAGCGGAGTGATTAGGTAAAGGGTCTGGCTTGCGAGACTACGAAACAGGCACGGTATTAAGTAGCACTAGATGCGTTTTGATATAGTTTTGCAACCGTTTCAACACTTTGATAGTTATTTGTATGTCGCGGTACAATAGTCATTTAGCTTACTGTACTTTATTTGGATTAGTTTGTAAGCTCACTAAGTTTAGGACTAGTGGTGTGCTTGAGCACAATTGACGAGCGAGCCTAAAATTACACTACTGTTAAAAGATTGATTTTAACTTCTATCATTCATGCTACTAAAAAAAGTCGTGTGAATTCCAATTTATGAGATTGTGAATGTGGTTGATACTTGTGGGAAAAACAATGAATATGATTAATGCTCATCAGTCCAGTGGTCACCCTGTACCAGCAGTACAATTTCACTCATTTGTCTGGGGAAGCCCAGACACACAGGGGAGGCCAGAATGATTATCATCTGTAACGAGCAGAACCAGTCTGTCAGTTGATCGGCGGTAGATTTTTCAGCGAACTTGGATGTCCATTACACGTACCACACCATCATCACCAGTAAATTCATTGGTGATTACGACGATTACGAGCACCAACGAATCCGAGCACCAATATATCCGGCTCGAAGGACCAAATGGCAACGGCCGCAACTCAACACGAATGCTAGGATTGTGGGTACGCTAAGCTGACAGATCCCTGAAACTTGAAGGACCACCCTTCCGTCAACTCAGAAGGGAATCTTGCGCAGATGGTAGCTCCCTGCCGAGAACCCCGGAGTCGTAGTGGTTCCCGTGAAGCAAAAAAAAAATATGTTGGTTGGCTCAACATCACTTGCAAGACGTTCCGAAGAGAGCCAAATGCCAAAATTCCTGTTAAAGGAGTGTCCTTTAGGTTTGTCATTATGTGGAACAATTAAACAAAATCAGAAATATATGCATTGACAACACTGTACCATGCTGCTATTTATGTTAGATTTACATATCCAAGATACCCCACTTTCTTCTTGATACTTATCGAACAAAATATTGGTTTTGTAGCTACATGTTTTCCCTGGGCACATTATATCAACTTAAAATGATTGATATGAAAATTGATATAATCATTGTGTTTAGATATCATAATTTAGATTTTGATAGCTTTTAAACAAATAATATGTAAAAGTTCCAACTATTTCAATTACTATGGCATGGTCACTATAAGTACCAAAATAATTTTTTAAATAATTGTTTCAAAATTCATTTTTTTATTATACAGCACATAATATAAGAGAGGGTGCATTGCAGAAAATCATTGGCCTCACCATAACCATTTCAGAACAAAATTTAATGCAGTTATTCATAAGATTTTCTTTAATCAGTATTATAATAAAAAGTGGTGTAGCTGGTAGGTTGTCATTTTTAGAAGCATAAATCTTGAAAATTGTTTTCAAATTTATGATTTGTATGAGATAAATAATATGGCACAAAACTTAGCTATAGTAACACTTTAATTCTGAACCTTAATAATAGCCATAAGGGATCGCACCAGCACTTTTTAATAGTCTGGCCAGATATTTGTATATTATCGTATAACAGACTTTCAATATTTATAAAAAAATACTGTCTTTGATCGGACTTACTGACAAAAAATTGCTACTGTCACAACACTTATGTTCAATTAATGATCTAATAACTTCTGGAGACAGGCAGTGACCCCAATAGTAATGGTAATGCAGTACAACTACTGAAAAAGAACTGGCTGTGCAATATTCATGAACAGCTCAGGATGTCAAGATGTCAACCAAAATGAAGCTTGTGATAAATGTTGTGGATCAGCTTTAGAGAACCGGGTATTGCTGCCACCTGAGAATTACCTCTCCTACTTAGCAGGTAAACGCTAAAGCAGGGGTTACCAGCCCAAGGCAATGAAGGTTTCAACCTCGCTTTCCCTTGACAATTTCTTTGGTTTGAATGTAAATCTACCAAGGTAATTCTGACAAAAAAGACAAAAATGTAGTACATATATAGGTAAGCATCGATGTGTGGAAGATACAAAGTACATTTAAAGGAATTTGGACAATGGAGTTGTGTGTTGTAGCTAAAAGGACTAAAGTGCAGATGGACAAATAACAGAATAACTGAATGGATAACAGATAAGTGAATGGATAACGGATTAAGTGAATGGATAACAGATTAAGTGAATGGATGAAAGGAATGTAAAGAATCATAAGTCTTTAGTTAAATGTGGTAGTGTATTCTACCACAATAAAGTTAACTATGATACATGAGGTCTCATACTGAAGTTGAGTGAGGCTTAAATGTCAGCTAAAGTGTTACAGTCATTACCAAATCAGCTGAATATGTTGTGTCACCCTTGACTGTGATATACAATTTTTATAACAATTTTTATAACAAATTTGAGATAACAAGTGAATATTAGATGAATTTGGTATAACTTGTTTCCCTTCCTCCTTTATATTTAATCCTCAGGTATTGTCAACGGCCGCAACCCAACGAATGCTAGGATTGTGGATGCGCTACGCTAACAGATGCCTCAACATAGAAGGGCCACCCTTCCGTCAACTCAGAAGGGAATCTAGCGCAGACGGTAGCTCCCCGTGGGTTGGCTCAACGTCACTTGCAAGACGTTCCGAAGAGAGCCAAATGCCACAAAAACAAAATCGAACTAAGTTCGGAAGACAACCCCACAGTGCTAGGACTAGAGGACTGCAGTACAATCACCATAATTTTAAATCTTATTTTAAACATGACATGAATTCCAATTTATGAGAGTGTGAATGTGGTTGATACTTGTGGGAAAAACAATGAATATGATTAATCTTCACCAGAGTGGTCACCCTGTACCAGCAGTACAATTTCAATCATTTGTCTGGGGAAGCCCTGACAGGTATCTTGAGACAATAGTATTACCTGGCAATACTTTTTTCTATATTGAGTGTGATAAGGTGATTGTAATAAGTGGTTAATATTATTTTACACAAAACATCATACACAGTTGAATCTCCTCATTATAGAGTTCATAATACTTGCGAAAAAAATACCTGCCTATGTTTGTAATCAACATAATTTAGTAACTTCTGTGTACAATAAGTACACCAAATATTTACATATACATTTATGTTGCAAATGTAAAAAAAAATCTCAATAGTATTTTGAACTCAGTTGTTGTTTTTTTGTCATGTTAATATAACAAAAACACATCTATTAACATAAATTTAAATAATCTGTGAGCATGATAGTACAAGGGTAAAGTATTGAAAATTGGGTAGATGGTATTATTGGTGAGCTAAAATGAAACTTGCAAAACTGGGGGTGGACATGCATTGATGTTTTTTTTTAACCTTGCCATATATATATATATACACATAATAATACCAAAATCTCAATTGAGACTTGTCAGTGAAAGTCTCGCTTCACTCACCTAATTTTATAATAAATATACATAAGGTGCATGGTACCTTAAACACACTTTTGAGTACATTTTTCACTCAAAATATACGATTTTAGCCTAGCCCTCAGCTTCTTCCGATACTAAAGATGTAAGAAAGTCTTGTTTAGCTTAAGACATAAGACTGTGTGACCATAATGTAGAAATGGTAGTTGTTAGTGGTCATTAAGTCATTAAAGATCTTTTTATAAAAATGGTTAATTTGGACTTTAAAAAATTAAAAGACTAAACATAGTAAGGAAAGCTTCATGAGCAGGAGCTAAAAACATTGACTTCAAGTAAATTAAACAAGTGCGGCACTTTTTTTTTATAGTTTCTAGTGGAGTTGGCATAATATGATATAGAGTAGTATTAGTCAACATTTATAAAATTTATAAAAGAAAGTTTAAAAAATTTGGATATAGTTATTTGAATTTCAAAAACCTAGGCTGTCTTGCTCGATCACTGTGCTAAAGCACACCATTTGTCCACATGTAAATATTATTACATATGGGTGGTACATGAACGGTTCTTAAACACACAAGTGGTTTTTAATCTCCTAAAAGATATCAAGCTTTCATTTTTTTTCTAATACAAAGCTGTAGTGTTACTATGACAATAAAAACCCTTTACCAAAAGAAGTTGAAATGCTCAGCTGTTTTTAGTAGCTGAGAGCTTGCACATTGTAAAAATAGCTAGATTATTGTCACTGCATCAGCTTCCATCCTCAGAAAGTATAAACTTTATTTAGACGTAGTTCTACCTAAATTTAATTATTAACAGCTATATATTCATCTTAATACTTTCAGATATATACCACAACTGAACTATACCATCCCTGCTTTAACTACAAATGTTCTTCAGCACAAAATGGCTAATGGTGTTCCTTGCAAAGACATCTTGGTGAATACTGGTGCTTCTTTGACTGTAGTTAATAGTAAATGTGTTCCATAAAGTGCTTACACCGGTGAGAAAGTAACTCTGACCGGTTTTAAGGAAATCACTGAGTGCTCAACGGTCAAGTGATCCTACTTTAGCTGATTTCAGAGAAAGAGCTGACCAGAACCTTGACGGTCATTGTTACTACAATGACATGCTGGTACATAAAAGCATTGATGAGCTAGGTGATATGGGTAGGACAATAGTACTTCCCAAAAAAAAGTAGATCCCCAAGTCCTACTATTAGCTCTTTTCTTACCTGGCGCTGGTCATTTTGGTCACCACAAGACACATGCTAGGCTGGCTACTTATTTTACTCGGCCTGGTATGAGGTGGGATGTGAGTAATCATTGTAGAGCTTGTGAAGGGAGTCACAAAGCTAGCCCTAATACCAATGCCTGAGCACCTTTGGTACATCTGCCTGCAGATAGTGAGCCATATTATGGCTATGGATATTGTTGCTCCACTCCATACAACACCTAGGGGATATAAATACCTACTAACTGTTTGGACTTACATAGAATCAGGTGAATTATTTTAAACGTTTCGGCTCGAAGGCCTTATTCAGTAAAACCGAATGATTAATTTGTATATTTGAAATGTTGTCTGTCTTCTCAACCTGTTCTTAATCTCCCCCTCCTTTCTGATTTTTTTCACAGGACAAAAAACTACAATTTCCTGTGGTCACATATTTAGGAAATTTCATGTTTCTCCACTTTTTTTGGTAGAGGGTAGGGCTGAAAGTCCTATAGTGCAGGGTATTTAGCCTTATCCTCTACGGGAAATTCATTAAACCTCATCAGTACTATTCAAGCACCAAGTACACACATTTTGTTGGAATTCTCCACATACTGATAGAGAATAATAACACTAAACCTGTTACAGTAGTCAGGGCGTGTTGGATATCCGCTCCATTAGCACTAGCTTTTAAGGTAGAGTGCTAGGTTGAGATGCCTACTCGCTCATCTCTGTACTATCACAGTTTCAGTTTTGACCACTCTAACCAAAGGACTCCACAACAGGTTATGTCAGCAGGCATTTTAGGGTCTTTATGATAAATTTAATATGAGTACAAGGCTAATTATAATGTTAAAAATGGCTTACAAATAAAGAAAATGTTTTTTACTTGAAAGCTATCTTTTGAAGTCTTTAACTTTAATAATAAAAACTTTGTATAATAATAATTATTGTAGGAAATTTTTATCATAATTTGGTAATAGATCTTCAAGTTCATTTATTAACTTGCTTTTATCAAACTATGCAATCCAAATGCTTGATTTTGAATAAATAGACGGAGAGATTAAATGGAGGTAATATTAAAAAATTATTATTAATCAAAATTGGTTTAATAGAAAATATTTATTGTATTATATCCTATATTATATATAAATATTCTGATATAGTTTTATATATGAGTTGCCATGAAAACTAATTGCATTTTAAAAAATGTGATGTGTTTATTCTCAAATATGTTTTAATAGTACAATTATTCATAGTATCATAATATATTATATTGCTTTAAAGAATAAAAAATTTGGAACTGCATGCATTGTTGCACTATAAAGCATGACAATCGCAATACCGAACGAATGCTAGGATAGTGGATGTGCTACATTGAGGATGTGCTATGCTGACAGATGCCTGAGCCTTGAAGGACCAACTTTCCGTCAATTTGTGCATAATGCTATATTAAGTACAGTTACAGCAGGAGCTGGATAAAACAACATCCGGGACAAGCTGGGTGGGTAATTGAGCATGTCATGCTTGCGTATGCTGAGGCCAAGGCACATGATCACATATGTGGCGATTTTCCAGACAGTTACGGCTGAACATAGCCACCAAATTTGTCAGAGCTTTCGATAGGCAAACTGGAGCAGCTAGTTACGGTTTATGGTCAACAAATTCACCAGAGCAGTCCCATAGGCAAACTCGAGTAGCTAGTTTTATCTTGGAGTAGCTTGTTTTTCACTTCTCACCCGGGGGTGTAGGAGAACTAAGAAGCTGAGTCCCTGACACTAGGCCAAGCTGTCTATGGAGTTGCAGACATGGCTGACCCGCACAACTTTACTCATGAACAGCTGGCCTGGCTCTTCTGGAGGCTCCCGAAAAACAGAGAAGTACCTCAGCATATGAATGCCAGCCTAGCGGGTCATGGAGGGGACCTCCATTCCACTCTGCCAGTACCAGCGAGTTTGCCAGCAAGCGAAAATTGTCAAACAGTCCAGGCACTCCCCAGCCTGACTCCCCTTCTTTAACCCTGTCGACGCCATAACCGCATATATGCAGGTAAGAACAGATCCGTGTTCTCCATATAAAAAAAAAATTATACATAAAGTAAGCTTTGTACTTCCTTTTAAAAAAATATTGATCGCGTACAGACAGGTTAAGTATTTTTTTATTGTCTGAAAACGGAAATCAAGACATTTTTTTGGCCGAGAATTTTCAGGACGCACAGTGCCTAGTTTTTTTTGTAGCCTACAGACAACACTCTGAATAGAAAGTAAGAAGACTACAGAGAGTCCCTCAGCATTTGGGAAGAATATGGATAATTTTTTTCCTACCAGACAACGAGAGCAAGTTGTAATCCTGTACCAGCTGTACATTTTCAATCATTTGTCCGGGGAAGCGCAGACACAGCACAAGACATACAATCTTGTGACCTTAAATATTGGACAACTGATTTTCAAGGTGTAAGCAATCGGTAAGGATCAATAAACTATAGGGTTCTGGTTAAGCTAATGGCCTTTCCAAAGTATGCTTAGTTGAAAATACTAGCAGATATAGCATCATTGTACCCTCATATACTTGATTACTGGACAATGGATTTTCAAGCAATAAAATACCTGTTATGCAAGAATTATAGCCATGACAATCAGCGTATTAACCTATTTATCTTACCACCACCAGTAACACACTAGAAAAAAAATCTTTGCTAAGTTTATAACCTAACTGTGTACGTGTGTCCTCTTGTGCTTTTGTAGCTCTTTGACTTTGTTTCCTGGCATTATTTCAAAGTTGACATAAATATTTTTTGCCTGCGCTAATGTTATCATTTACAGTAGCATGCAGGATGGACATACATTGACCTTTTATAACTTTGGAATATATTGGCGAGCGAGCGAGACACTATTAAGGGTAACATAATTGAGAATCTGGGATATTTGTTTGTTTATAAATATGTGTGTGGATGTACGTAGTATATCATTTTGTATTTTGGCCTTCACATTTTTGTGTTTGCTTCGTGGTCTACCCCTTAACATATCTCTACTAAACAGAATCTTTCGGTTTAGCGATCCTGTATCTTTCAGGGAATTGATTCAGTCATTCTAGGCTGAAATAATTATAATAATAGAAATTTTTTTCTCTTTTTAACAGCCAATATTGTTAATTATAACTTAACCTGACATTTTAACTTCTTGACAAAGTCCTTGTTGGACGAGTTGTAGACAGAGCCAGTAAGAATCGTGAGTTGAAGATCAAGGAAGCCCTACACATACAGATAACACCTGACAACAACAAGTTTAACAGAGACATAGGTTTAAAGCTTCCAAGACGCTGGCTGTCTATGCTGCGTGCAAATCACCCTCCAGGATATAATAAACAATAAGCTTGCCATCCAGAATCTTGCCGTTTACATTGTGTTATTATATCACCACGAAGAGTTCAAACTCACTTGACCCCTGAAGAGGACTTCGGCAAGGAGTCAAAATGTTGGGTAAAGTTATAATTAACAATATTGGTTGTTAACAAGAGAAAAATTTGCTATTATTTCAAGGAAATTCCAAAAGATGTACTTAGGTCTGAAAACTTACTGTTAGACTCAACACAATGCGATAATTCTTTAGAACTTCTTGTTGTTGTTTTTCAAGGTGCAAAATGCTATGGCAAAAGCTTACTATGGTATTGAGACCCTATACCAAACATAATTTTTTAAAACTCAGCCGTTTATAGTAGCTGTGAGTGTTTGCTGTCAAAAGCTGCTGGCAACTCAGATAGTCAGAACGTGATATCAGAAAATACAAGTACTTGGGAAATTGAGGTAAGAAAGTTGTTCTGTGTTTAGCTACTAGCTAAAGTATGGTCACAACGACTACCTACTTATACTTTTATGTGCATAGGCTCGCAGGCCATTTGTGCTCAAGCACATCACTAGTGTGTATATATATATATATATTATGACTTGTTAACCCTTTCACCAGTATAACCGCCATATGGCGGTTGAGGTACCCATCAACACAAAAAGAATTATAAAAAATGAACCGCTCACGCTATCTACTTCTTTTAAACACCAAAATAGAGCTTAAGCTTAGCTTTATTGCATATATTTTTATTAACGCGCAGGTATACGGTAACTAAGGAAACCGTGACGTAGTATTCCGTCGAATTTTATTAGCCTAATCAGCGGTAGCATGGCTTCGCGGCTGAGCGGACGGTGTTATTAGTTTGTTGTTCGACGATTAGTTCGTTGTTCGACGATGAGTTTGGATTATCTAAAGTGGAGAGCGATGAAGGGAACTTGCAAGAGAGCAGTACATATGTTTTTGCTTTCATTGGATCTCCAACAGTTACTTCTAGGGAAGTGGAAGCTTTAGAAGATGCTGTGCATTCTTCTGATGATAGCACTTGCAATTGGTCTGAATCTTCAGATGCTGAAGGTGAGTCATAAACACTGGGCATGTCTTAGATAGCTGTGCTTAGCAATGCAAGGATAGTTAGTTCGAAGCTTAGCTAATAGAGCATAGTAAGCTAGGTTATGCAGTTTACATATTAGCTGCAATGATAGCAACAAACACTGATTCAACAGTAGCTAATGATAGCACAGCTAACTCAATATTAGAGATCAATGTGTGATTTAGAAGTACATTTTATCAAGAAGAATGTTCAGGCAAAAAACATAAGTAATTCAAATAACTCTTATGTTTGCAATTTGTAGTTGTAAACAATACAAGTGAAGATGAAATATCTTCAAATTCAAGTGGACGTGCAAGCAGTTCAGTAGTCATGGAGACCCAACATTTGGACGTGGACATGGACGAGGACGATGTAGACGTATATGTTCTTCTATTTGAAAGAAAAGAAATACATCTCGTCCTGGAAATCGACACGAATCTCGTATTCAATGGTCCTTTTGCAAGGTCTATTTATGTGTTGCACCTGAACGTAACTGTTTTTTGAAGTATCATACTGTTACAGATTATTTATTATAAGCAACATTTTTGTAAAACTTTAGATTTTTTATTATAAATATATAATTCAATCCTAGATGTAAATATAATTGTATAATCAACATAAGTATCACTTTTATATTAAAATAATTCAGTAAATATTATGAAACGTTAATTAAATTGTAGTGGTTTGTTGCTAGGCAACATACATGCGGTTTTTCAAAATCCCTAACTATTATGCTACATGAATATATATGGTTGCTAGGTACTTTTTTCAATGTTTAATTTGTTATGATTTTTTAAATCTATTTACATATTTTCTTTTTTAAAATCTACCGGCGAAAGGGTTAATGAGAGTCATTCCTTGCTTGCACAAATAGGAGCTAGAGTAACCTAAGCAGCCTTTTTGTTCTACCATACTTTTTATAGCAATCAGTTTAGGCTAAAAACAATATCTAGATTTCGCTGTTTTAAAATTAATGGCATCCAAGTTTTTGTTTGAATTATCACTATTCTTATTGTTAATTGTGCTCTAACACACCACAATGTATAACACTATATCATTTCTGAGCACCCACAAGGCATGACAGTGTTATACATTGTGGTGTGTTATAGCACAGTTAACAAATAAGAATATTGATAATTCAAACACAAAATAAACTAGAATTACTCACAATAATAGGCATTAGATGTATTCTCTCTCTTTCACAGGCTTTTTAAACAATACAGAATTAATAATATTTGGTTGCCACCGGGAATCGAACCCAGGACCGCTTCCCAATGGCGACCAAATATTTTTAATTCCGTATTGTTTAAAAAGCTTTGTGAAAGAGAGAGAAAGGCTGATAAAGAAATTGTAAAGTGATAAATATAGGCTTTTCAATGGCACGTTTCTTTTTTTGTTGTTGTTGATTTTATAAATATCTATTACCTAAAATATCCCATTGTTTATACGGTGTTGTGTTATTATGCTTCCAGTAATAAACGAATCATAATTAGGGTGTGGGTAATATATATTTTTGACATTTTTAATAAATGCAGCTGCCAGAATGCTGTTGGTCCACACAACACTTGATTACAATATCTGAAGCTCAGAATTGAGCAAATAGAGTTGAATAGGTCATGCACTCTGTCTAAACTCTGTGCCGGCTCTGCTGCAATCTGAAATTGAGCTTCTCTTCTTTTGGACTAAATTATTTTAGTACCTTCCTTTATCTCAACTAACTTTAAAATTTCTAAGCACTTGCCAAAATTCTGCATACTTATTTAGTTGATTGAAGGAAAGTTATACTGCAAGATTTCACACTACAATGACAACTTTTCATCAGCTAATAGGCTCTCAAGTTGTACACTGCAATTTTAAAACTTTTTCCTTGAATAGTACACACTCAAACCAATGCTTTACCAACATGATTAATCTAATGAATTGTTCATGTGACTTGTTTTTTGTTGCTCTGTTGTTGTTGTTGTTTTTTTCAATTCAAACAGTTGTGGGGAGTGGTTATTATGACATTGAAACCCCTTTACCGTATATACGTAATTAAAAACTCAACTTGAGTGTTAAAAGTTAAAATCAATCATATAACAATAGCGTAGTTTTAGGCTCGCTCGCAAATTTTGCTCAAGCACATCACTATAGTCATAGAATGTATTCAATACAAAGAATTAGTTATATTGTTGAATTGTGACAAACTAACCTCGTTTTGTTGACGACTATTGTAATCCATAGAATAATCCATACAATAATTGCAATAATCACTGGTAATGAAACATTGTTAATATCTTTCGTCGACATTGAACGATTAACAAATATTGAGATATTGCTAATCTGTGTTGGTAAAATAAAGCACTTCAAAGAAATTGGAATAAAATTAATTTGTGATGTTGACTTCAATTTCTTCACAGTCATGTTTAGTTTAGTTGTGTACATTGTTATAATTGATTGTATTTTTACACAATCTGCAAGGCTGTCTACTAGTCTGCTTGGTGTTGAACTGATTTTTTGAAATACATTATCATCTAGAATAAAAAAATAGATTACAAAGAGTTGATGCTCATAACAACTTCAATAGTGTTGTAAATAAAAAAACATGTGGTGGCTTTAGTACACATATATAATTGTAATTACACTAACCATAATAAACTATCCTTAGATGAAAACATAGATTCTGTTAAGCATGGTCTTACTATTTCTAATCACAATAAAAATAATTAATATGACTATTAGATTATAATAAACTTTCAGGAAAATATAAATGTGAAGTTCTACAGAGTAAGTGAAATAATCACAACTGATATAAAATATTCTTACATAACTATAAATAGCATGGGATTTATTAGGAAAGGTGCATTTTTGTGTGGCATAAAAGCTCTAGCACCAGGAATACTGTTCTACCGACTGCTATTTATAAGCTAGTGGTATTTGAAGCCTTATAAAGATGTACAGAGAATTTGTATAGTACAGGTGGACACCACATAAAGCAAAAGGCTTAGAGAGAAGAAGAGTAAGAGGGACTGGATGCCATTATGTGCCTACAACTGAGAGTGGTTCTACAAACCAGATCCAACATCCATGGTTTGATTAGAATACTAGTCAGAGGAAATTGTATAACTAGACGACAATAGCTATTACTACTCTCCTTATTGGTGAAATCTCCACAATTCCTTCAAATTCTATGTAACTGTAATTACATAAATAAATTAGTTTCTCAAGTTGCACTTGTTTTTTCTTGTCATTAACATTATTATTTTTAGCAATAATAATTAAAAGTACAAGAAGTTGTTTTTGTGTCAGTGCCTCTAGTGTCATGATTCAACAACACACATATACAGTATGAATTCTTAAGGCTGCCACCCACCCGTGAAGCATAAAAGGAAGTAACCATGTCAAATGACAGGAACTTAAGTTAGCAGAACATTCAATAATGTCTGTAGTGTGCAACGTGTCAGTGGAAGTGAAGTGGGACACAAGTGTCAGGTGTTAATTCCATATTACCCCGTGGCTGCTTAATTACTCCTGTCAGCGTTTTAATACAAACATTACTTAATTGAAGAAAATTGACAGCTTCATAAGCGACAGATTATACAACTAAAATTGAAAAATCAGAAGATGTAGTAATTGATAATAATATTGTAGGAAATGTTAGTATATATGAGTAGTATCAATCTTAATTATGATTGCCAAAGCTTTCTCTCTGTTACTATCACCTTTATATACCAACATGTATCTTAATAATATTAAATCATATACCTTTAGCTTCACATTAATATTATGTATTCAACACAAGCTATCTCAAAAGACAATCTATTATGTCTTGTCTAATATTGAGTAATGCATTGATACCATTTTTGAATGACAATAGATATTTAGCTATAATTATTACATTTAATACTTTCATTGGTAAAGTCACTTGATTAAAAAGGGTTTAAATCATTTCACACCACTGTACACTTGTGCATGCACAACAAGTGTAAACATTTAATTTATGAACAATTTTCTTGCCAGTCAGTAGCAATGATGTCTAGCGGCAGTACTCATGAATAATTCCTAATTTGGAAAAGCATAGAGCCTTCATTCACTGCACTGTGAACAGGAGCCATAGATAGTCCATGATAAGGTTGAGTAAAGGTGTAATGATGTACGAATTTTTCATGCATGAGACATCTCAGTTGCAACCAAACCCGTAGGTTGCTTGGTAAGTAGGTCCAAGTTTGCATTCGTTTTGCACTGACCACATGTAAAAACTGCTATTCAAAATTTGCATTGTACAATATGATTGCGCATCATCTATATAATAATACACTTGTGTGTCAATAACAACAACGGTATGTGCAATTCATATGAATAATTCATGGACTGTTCAGAGTCGCTAAAGCTTCGCCATTTCCTAAACATTTGACAAGGGGAAAAAAGTAGATCAAAAAATAACATTTATGGTTCGAACTTGTAACTGTAGATTCTAAAGTGCACACACAAACCTTTAAACCATCAGGACCCAATAGTATAGAGTAGCTTGAAGTGCCTTATTAAAAATCTATTGTACTCTGTAAAATCTGAACACTGGGTTACTGAACTGAGTTGGGAAAGTGTATTCATCTATACTAATGGTAATGATAATAGAGGCTGAGAAGCAGGAGAATGCAAGGGTCAAAGCAGGAGAGAAAGAGCTAACTGATGTAACCATATTGCAATGAAAAAGTGAAAGAAACTACACAGAAAGGACAGAGATACTGGAAGCATGAGATGTAGACTGAGAAGTAGAAGGGAATTCACAAGAAGTGTAAAAGAGGAATAAGAAAACAGGGATTGGCCAAGGAATAAAAAGAGAGCAGGAGAGGGGGAAACCATGGATGATAACTACCTAAGCTACTGCACTCCTAATTAATAAAACTGATTACATCAGTCACAGCCGTGTAGTGAGGAAATTGGCATAATATAGGGCATAAAAGATGCATATTTGCAGCTGCCTAAAATCATAATTGGCATAATGTGGACATCAGCCTGGTAGCCAACACTTTTTTTATAACTAAAACAAACCTCAACAAGAGAGTCTCTCTCTGTTCTGTTCTACTTGTTCTCTTATGAAGACAGCAATTTACATCTACTGCTTTCATTGTTCAGCTTTTGAAACCTTATTAGGGTAGTAAAAAATCATTTTTTTGTCCGATATGATTTCATAAGAAGTGACTGGCTATGAGAAAATTGACCATTGTGACAATAAATTATAATCAAGTAAACGTGCAGAAAAGACAATTTAACGCAATTGTTTAAAAAACAACAATAATGTTTTCTGGAACCTTTGCTATCAAACTACCAATAGTTAAAATTTCGGCTGATTGGGCGAAAGCTTCTTTGGAAAAAAATGGTTTTAGTTATGGCAGTCTACCATTCTAAAAGCAACCAGCTGTATCTGGCTGGAGAGTGTGGGTTGCCATTTTTATGATAATTCCCGTTATGGAAACAAGGGTAGAAAGAGTAATAGTTTACAACACAAACTCTAGCTTACTGAGTATGACTAGCAGTATGACTAGCAGCTGATACTCACATGTGACAGTCATAATTCCACACAAAAACTCTGGCCGTAAAGTCACCCTTACCTGGGAAAATCTGATTAACATTACATAATTCTTTCATAATAGTATAATAGTCCGTGTACGGAAATCACTTGTAAAACTTAAAACATGATTTCTCTTCAGTTTAATTTTAGTGATGGATCTAGCCACATGGCTTCTGAGCATTTATATAGCCCGCAGAGATGCTCCAAGCTAAAGAACAAATGGTAAGCACCTTTGACCTGTTAAAACTACAGGATTACAGCACAAAATCAATTTTTTTTTGTCACAACGGTCGGTTTTCTCATAGCAGGTCACATATGATTATCTAGTGTGTAGTAGCACTGATGTTTCGCACCTTTGGTCTCTTATTTTTATGGTGATAATTACGCTTTAGTTTCTTTACTCTGCAGGGTATTAATAATCCCAAATGGGTTCTGGGTGTGATACAGATTTGCTTCCAAGTTTCCTGTAGGAGTAATGATTACTCATCAGCTGCAGGTATCAATGGATACTGCACACCCTTGAAGACATGAACCTTAAGGGTGTTGGACACGCCTACGTATCCACCCGCGTAAACTCGTTAGCTACATCAATTATGTTGCTATGGCCCAAGTTTATATACTTTCTATTCATTGCTGCCTACTCCATGTAGTAGACTAGTCTCGCATAGCCAGACCCTTTACCAACCGTTAACCGCTATGCGGGGAAGGAAAGGGTCTGGGAACATACAATACAAAGTCTTGTTCAGCAGCACCCCAAAAAAGGTGCTCCAATTATCACATTCCAACACTTGTGGTAACCAATGACGTCACGACCACGTCCGGGTAGCAAGTTTCCAATTCATGCTCGTACGTTTATTGCTTGCCAGAGTGCTTATAAATCGCCTACAAAAAACAACTTCACCAGTTTAATGAAGTTGAGCAACGTTTCACCCTCCCAGATGTGATGTTGACGTCACACAGTATACCGCAAGCTTGCTGGAATGTGATAATTGAGCACCCTTTTTGGGGTGCTGCTGAACAAGCCATTGTATTGTATGTTCCCAGACCCTTTCCTTCTCCCGGTTGGTAAAGGGTCTGGCTACGCGAGACTAGTTGTGGACTGTGAAGTGAACCCTTCCAGAAGCAAGTTGACCTGAAATTGTACTCCTACGGCAAGAAACACGGAAGACATGAGTCTTCCAATTTCACACCCTATGGAGCTACAGTTTGCAGTTCAAGGCTACAGCGCCCGTTTCAGCATTCTAAGGACCTTGGAGCTCAAGCCCGACAAACTTACAGACGCTTTTTACGATTCACAATTTACTTTTCTAATTATGCACTGCAGTAGTTGTTTCATGACAAACTTTGACGCTATACTTCCGATGTGTACCTTTATTACGTAATCTCTCTCTGTAACTTTATTTGTTGTAGTCTTGTGTAACTCTATTCCAAATTTAGAATGGCTCTGATACGTCATTCTGTAGTTTTGGCAAGAAATAGCTTGCAGAAGCTAAAAATATTGGTACGTATACTTTATTCCATAATAGCCCCGCCCTTTCGGGCGGTTAAGGAATACGCACATTTTGTTGTCAATGAAATCTTTCGTTATTGAATGGCTCAGAGAAGAGCCGCTTTGGAAAAAATAAATAAAACACGGGAACAACGAATGGAGAAGGCGGCGAACAGCAGACTTTTAAAGGGAACTGAGCGCCTTGAACAGTTTCTCGCCGAGCTCCTGACTCCCCTCTTCTTCAGGCTCTCGTGAAAGTCATCCTTAGTACGGCTGGTTCGGTGGAGAAGCGATAGGCTCTGGTGGTCGAAGCCCTCTGTAACCAGCTTCTTAGCTTGTGTTGGTGTGACACTGGGTTTTCCTAAGGACCTGGTGAGTGCTGCTGCATTGATAAACAGAGTCTTTGGGAAAGTCACTTCTTCAGTTGCATCTGAGGAGTCAGAATGGAGTTCTTCAAACAGCCACTCAGTGATGGATGCAGCAAAACTCTCTCAAGTGCCAGTACATCGGAAGAGTAAGGTAATAACAACAGTAATAGCAATAACAATAACAGTAGTGGTACAATAATAATAATAATATTAATATTATTAATAGTTGTTGTAGTAATAGTAGTAGTAGTAGGTAGTACGTAGTAGTAATGGTAGTATAGTAATAATAATAATGATAATAATGGTAATATAATAATAATAATAATAATAATAATAATAATAATAATAGTAATAATAATAATATAATAATAATAATGATAATAATAATAATAATAATTTAGAACCCGTTGCTATATTGTTACTAGGTGTACTAACTTGGTAAGTGTGCACTATTTTTTGCCTTTAGGTATATAAACTGTGCATACTAACCACCCTTGGGGTATTGCTATTTTTG
>WLWI01001275.1_pt1 | contig 22009 bp, 23 predicted proteins | sample 6701501 | NCBI WGS metagenome assembly WLWI01 (sample SAMN12718690, study PRJNA515312) | sponge metagenome | isolation source: marine sponge | host: Mycale hentscheli | place: New Zealand: South Island, Marlborough, Capsize Point | collected 2014-11-01 | reverse complement strand
GTGCTGGAGCAGATGCCTATGGTAACTGGCGAGGGTCTATTGCAGATTTCGCCAGGCACTTTCACGTTTTCGCTATAGACATGATCGGCTTTGGTTTCACAGACAAACCATCTCCTGATAGCTATGACTACTCACAAATGCAACGAGTGATTCATGTCAGCTCCCTGATTGAAGCCCTCGGTTTATCAAAGGTTAATCTCATCGGTAATTCAATGGGAGGGATCACCTCATTGGGCGTTGCAGTAGAACATCCTGAACTGATAAACAAACTGGTATTAATGGGCAGTGCTGGCATCAAAGCACCATTGAGTGAAGAACTCATGTCTATTATGAATTACGACTATACCCCTGCGGGAATGGAAAAGATCGTACGCGGCCTGACTAACCCAAATTTTGATGTCAATGAGGAAATCGTCAATTATCGGCATGAATTATCTATCCAGAACGACACCCGCGCGGCTTACGATGCTGTAATGGGCTGGATCAGGGAACAACACGGTCTGTATTTTGAAGAAGATTACATCGCCAGGGTGGCTCAGCCGACGCTGGTGGTAAATGGCAAACTGGATAAGGTCGTTCAATTGGACTGTGCTTATAAGCTACTCGAATTAATTGAGAATTCTACCGGTTATATCCTCCCGGATTGTGGACACTGGGCGATGATCGAGCATCCTGCAAAATTCGCTCAGGTTGCGACTTCCTTCCTGTTAGAGAGCTAAAGCGCTAGCCTCATCGAGTTAACTTTTCAGGCTGACCGATCCCAGGTCGAGCTTCTACATATAATAGCTATTACCTATCGATTAGATGAATATTTATGATTTTATCTATTTATAGCTATTCTATATCTTGTCTCTCACACATATTTTTGAATCACTTAGTGGAGATAAGCAATGGCAAAGACAACATTAACTACCTCAGCTGGCGCACCGATTGCGGATGACAACAATAGCGTTTCTGTTGGCAATCGAGGCCCATTAACATTCGATAATTATCAATTATTCGAGAAACTCGCACATTTCAATCGTGAGCGTATACCAGAACGTGTTGTTCATGCTCGTGGGGCGGGTGCTCACGGGATCTTTACCCTTACAAAAAGCCTGAGCGAGTACACCATCGCTGACTTCTTACAGAATGAAGGCAGTACAACAGACATTTTTCTGCGTTTCTCCACAGTGGGAGGCGGTCAGGACTCCAGTGACTATGCGAGAGCTCCTCGAGGCTTTGCCCTGAAGTTTTATACCGATCAGGGTAACTATGATGTGGTTGGTAACAATACCCCAGTGTTCTTTTTGAACGACCCGCAGAAATTTCCTGATTTCGTTCACTCTCAAAAGAAGAACCCGCAATCTAATATCCCCGATGCAGCTCGTATGTTTGAGTATTGGGCCAATCATCCCCAATCACTGCATCAAATGACCATACTCATGTCAGACAGAGGAATTCCGGCCAGCTGGCGACATATCGACGGCTTTGGATCACATACCTTTAGCTTCTGGAATGCCAGTGGCGAACGTGTCTGGTTTAAATGGCATTTCAAAACCAATCAGGGTATTGAAACAGTAAGTAACGAACAAGCTGCCGAAATGTCACCTTTTGGCGCACAACAGGACCTCGTAGATTCCATTGAGAAAGGCGATTACCCAAGCTGGACTGTCAAGGTTCAGATAATGACGGAAACGCAGGCAAAAGAATTCCCCATCAATCCTTTTGATCTAACTAAAGTCTGGCCACATAGTTTGGTGCCTCTAATTGAAGTGGGAAAATTTGAGCTCAATCGAAATGTAGACAACTACTTTGCAGAAACCGAACAGGTTGCCTTTGCACCAAGTAACTTCGTCCCCGGTATAGGTTCATCTCCGGACAAAATGTTACAGGCAAGATTGATTGCCTATCAGGACGCACATCGTTATCGACTTGGCGTCAATCACAATAATATCCCGGTAAATTCTCCACGCTGCCCGGTAAATCATTATCAACGTGACGGTGCCATGGCCGGTGTTTGTCCTGTGACAGGAGCAAATTCAAACCAGGGAAGTGACGTCAATTTCTATCCGAATGACCGCGACGATCTCCCCAAACCGGATAGTCAATACCTGGAACCACCCATGCCAGTGGGGGAAGATGCATGGATAGGACGACACGATCAGGATGAAGAAGATTACTATTCTCAAGCCGGCGACTTATTCCGACTTATGTCTGCAAATCAAAAAGAAGCTCTGAGCAGTACAATTGCGGCAGGCTTGTCGCAGGCAGAAAAATCGGTTCAGGATCGCATGCTGGGATATATGCAGAAAGCCGATGAAGAATATGCCGAAAGAGTGAAATCAAAACTATAGGCTATGAGAAAAAGCCGACAAACAGTGTTTTAACAATTCACTGTTTGTCGGCTAGTAGTATTTCGATAGTAGTGTTTTACCAATTGCTGTAGAGGCTTAATGCTCCACTAAAGATACTTCTGAAGCAGTACCCTTGTTATCCAACTAAGACGTAACCCTTCTTTCATGATCCACAGGGGAAATAATGTCATGTCATTCTATTTTGAAATTACTCATTCTCTCAATCTAAGCTGCCGCCAACCTGTATTAAACGCCTGTTTGTATTGGAAAATCAGCTGAAGTTAGGGTCATGAAATAGATTTAGAGTGAATTCTAAGGTAGATAATTGATGCTTAGCTTATAATTACATCCGTTAGTACTTGGTAACTTACGATGATCTTGATAATCAATTGCTCTACATCAGCGGAGACAAGATGAATATTGAATGGCAAATATATACCAACGCAAAATCAGAAGCTGCGGCAAATACGATACTTGAGGACGTTTCAAGTTCCATGGCCGTCCCCATTGCCGAGTCAAGCTTTGATTCCTCTGACAGGGGTGGTTTTGTAATTAATTTGAAGACAGCTATTTCAGAAGACTCATGGTCATTAGCTGTTGTGAGATCCATTGCAATAGCTCAAAAAATCGCTAGAACCTGGCACCTATCAGGTGATATAGAAAGTGAAGTTGATGCCTGGTCAAACGAACCAGCAATCCCAGGTCTTACTTCTGCCCATATGATACTTTTCCCCGAAGACAGTGGACCTGAAAAATAATCGCTCTCATTTATTCGAGAGGAAATAAATGAATATTGAGTTTTTTAGCGAGAATCCGGAACACGCAAGGTGGGGCCTTCCGGGCACAATACTCTGGAGTATAGTCATCCTGGTGGCCTACATTTTCTCCCAGGTAATCGCAATGGGTGCTTATCTGGGATACGTACATGGTGGCGTGGCTCCTGCCGAATATGAAACCATGATGAACGATCTTCAATTCAATGGCACAGTATTGGCAATTTGTACTTTCGCGTCTTTTATAGTTTGTGGTTTTATCCTGTTGGCTGCAATTAAATTCAAGCGAGACGCCAGTGTTAAGCATTACCTGGGCTTCAGAATTCCCAGCTTCTCTGAATGTAAATACTGGTTCCTGATCATCGTCGTCCTGATTATTTTTTCCGATTCGCTCACTTATTTTCTCGGAAAAGAAATAGTGCCGGAGTTTATGACCTCGGTCTATGAATCGGCAGACCCTATCTGGCTACTCTGGATAGCATTGATAATCGCAGCACCGGTATTCGAAGAAATTTTCTTCCGCGGCTTCCTCCTTTCCGGGCTCGCTCACACCTTCGTCAAACCCCTTGGTGCAATATTTATTTCGGCACTTTTGTGGTCAGTAATACACGTTCAGTATGATATCTACGGTATGGCGACTATTTTTGTCATGGGCCTGGTGTTGGGTACCGCACGACTTATAACAGGATCAGTTCTACTAACGATTGGCCTACATTCCTTTATGAATCTAATCGCCACTATAGAAACTGTTATCTATCTCTCGTGACGGATTGAATTTTTTAGGATAAGTCGTGAAAAAGAAATTTATTCGTATCATACATAAATCAAGTGGTGAAGTGCTGGTTGATGGTCCTGTCGGTTGGGGCATTACGCCTTTTGAAGGAAACTACTATGTACGTAAAAAATACCTGATCTCGACGGGTTTTAAATCAAATAACCATCCAGGACTTTGTGTTTATAAATTTATTTATGTCTGGCTTGATCTAAAACTGAACAATGGTGAGCTTATTAAAGATCTTGCCTGGTTATACTGGCTACCCAATCCGTTATTTCCTTTTATCTGGTATAGAGTAGCCATAGCGGGGCAAGACTCACAACTGCTAGTGGAACATTACGAATAACATTTCCTTGTCCTTGTTACCTTCCCCTACAATTTAAACTCCTGGATTAAACATATTCACCAGCCGCTGCCCCGGAAGCCCAGGCCCACTGAAAGTTATAGCCGCCCAGGTGGCCAGTAACATCAACTACTTCACCGATGAAATACAATCCCGCTTGTTTTTTCGCTTGCATGGTTTTTGAAGAAAGTTCATTGGTATTCACTCCACCAAGGGTAACTTCAGCGGTGCGATAGCCTTCCGTACCTGATGGCTTTAGCTTCCATTTATGGAAATGTTCTGCAACAGACTGTAAATGCTTTGCCGACAGTTGGTTGACCGGTTTATTGGCAAAGTTTGTATCCGGAAACCATAAAGTCATTAAGGCCAAAACCATATTTCTACTCATATATTCGGCAAGTATGGTTTTTAACTCGGCCTTTGGCCGTGATTGTTGCCGTTTCTGTAATACATCAAACAAATCCAGATCAGGCAACAAGTTAATTTCAAGTGTTCTGCCCGGTCTCCAGAAAGACGATATCTGTAACATCGCAGGACCACTCAGTCCACGATGGGTAAATAAAAGGTTCTCTCGAAACTGCCTGTCATTACAACTCACAATCACATCCAGAGAACTACCACTAAGCTGAGAAAAATTATCGAGAACAATTTTATCCAGTGTAAAAGGTACAAGTCCCGCGCGTGGTGGTACAACCTCTATATCAAACTGCTTCGCTAATTCATAACCGTAAGTCGTCGCCCCCATTTTTGGAATCGATAGTCCGCCGCTTGCAACAACCAGGGATTGGCATTGCACCGAGCCAAACTTACTGCTGATAACAAACCCTTCCGCAGTCGTCTTCACTGAATCAATCGAGCAATGAGTCCGAATTATTGAGCCTGCAATTTGATTTTCCTTCAAGAGCATGGCGAGGATATCCCCTGCCTTGTTATCGCAAAATAACTGACCCAACTTTTTTTCATGATAAGGAATATCGTATTTTTCCACCAGATCAACAAAATCTTCCGGCGAATAACGGGATAGTGCTGATTTACAAAAATGCGGGTTTTGTGAAAGAAAATTGTCGGCTGTGGTATGAGTATTTGTAAAGTTACAACGACCCCCGCCGGACATAAGGATTTTCTTTCCTACCTTATTCGCATGATCAATTACCAATACTGAACGACCACGTCGACCTGCTGTAATTGCACACATTAAGCCAGCCGCACCAGCACCAATGATCAATACATCAGTTTTTTTTGGTAAGGGAGAATTAAGGGAGTTCGACAAGGGAGACGTCAATTTTTTGCACGTAGGATTATTCTTTTTCCAGCCCGGCTAACCGTTGCCTTTATAGTCGTCTTCCAGTTTTTCGCAAGAAGCAGACAGGTCTTTTAAGCAATTTAGATAAAAATCCGTTTCAAAGTTAGATAGAGGAAATGATAGTTCAACTTGTTGTCCTTTATGAATGACATTACCAATTACCTGTGGGTATTCAGACATGATCAGGGGTTGTTTTAGAAACCGGGATAACCCTTTCATGCTTATGTGCAATTGACCTTGAAAACCCTGCCTTCATAAATCAACCTGTGCACATACATGACGACCCTCGAAGCTACCTTCAAGTTTTGATGTAAAATCGAAGGACAGGAGAAGCTTCGACGCTGTTGATTCTGTGAGCAAGGTAGATAATGGTAACAGAACATCATCACCTTTCTTTTTCCTGGAAGGCGTTTGGCGTATAAGAATTATAAACGCCACGAGTGAAATGCCTGTTAAAATTACATAAACTACTATCATGAAACTATCCCTCTCAAAATAAGTAAGGCCATTGCCTTAACCAGTCAAACTCAGTGTTCTATTTTCATAGCTAAAACTATGTCCTGATACTTTGTTTGAATTCAAAAAAGTTTTCTGGATCATACTTTTTCTTAATTTGCTGTAGTCTTGGGTAGTTCTGTCCATAATAAGCATGCGACCAATCTGTAATTTCAGCGTCAGCATAATTCTGATAGGCATGACCATTAAGATAAGGACTTACAATCTGGTAATGCTCATATGCCCATTTCAGGTTTTCTTCGGCTTCCGACTCGTGCTGCCAAAACGAACCTATAGAAATATGAAAAAGTGAATCACGATGCACAAAAGCTGTAGCATCCTGCGCCACCCTCCCAATTGCCCCACCACCCTGTAGGTCAAAGCGGGTTAGAGAGTATCCCGATGGACATTTTCCAAAATGTGAAACGATTGAGCTGATTGCTTCGTCACTCAAGCCATCGTTCCTGAAATACCCTCCCTTCCGTTTTGATTCCAGGCCATAAGGTATCTCCTCCCCAATGGCAGTCATAAAATCCAAGTAGGGTCGCACGCCAAAAATATCTTCAATGGGCTCTCCGAATTCCTGGAACTTTTCAACATGCTCTTTCCCTTCGTCTGCTGGGCCCGTATAGAGACCATATACATTAACGACTGGCTCTCCTTCAGGATAAGGCGATGTTCCCAGGAACATACCTAGTGATAATTCATCAGGTAAGTTCTCGTTCAAATACATGTCTCGATAAAATTTCATTACATCTTCAGCCTGACTAAGCGGCCATTCGATGTAGCCGCAAAGCACTTCTTTGGGTAAGAGATGAAGTTGATATTCCAGGGAAGTGACTACCCCAAAATTCCCCCCTCCTGCTCCCCTGAGAGCCCAATATAGATCCGGGTTTTCTTTATCATTTGCCTGAACAACTTCTCCAGTGGCGAGAACAAGCTCTGCCGAAATCAAATTATCGCAGGCTAAACCAAAACTACGACTACTCAGCCCATAGCCGCCTCCTAGTGTGTAGCCCGAGTTCAATACAGTTGGACAATCCCCGCCAGTGGCGACAAGGCCATAACGCTCATCATTTGCTCCTCTTTTCTCATATTTCCCATGCGTCAGTGTCTCTAGCGTATGCCAATCACATCCTGGTTGTAATGTTGCCGTCTGCTTCTGTTCATTGAAGCTAAACTTTTTCATATTCGAAACATCAATCACTACACCTTTATCTTTGAGGCTGGCACCAAAAAAGTGATGACCTCCAGAACGAATCGAACAACTCAAGTCCTCACTTTTGATGAATTTTACAGACTTAACAACATCCTCAGTTGATTCACATCGGATAATAATCGCTGGTTGCGATTTAATGCTGATATTGAAAATTTCCAGGGCTTCAACGAATCTACGTCTCTCCTCGCTGTTGCGGGATATTGAAAGCAATACTTCTCCATCAAGTATCTTTCTTAAACTTGCGATTGATTCAATATTTAGATAATAGTTGTCCATATCTCACTTAATAATAAAGGCAGAATTAATTTTATTGCACCTGACGTCTGCACTCAGCAGTCGCTGCAGCGATCAGACGACGAGTCTTGTTCTGACTAGCTGTTTCAAGTTTTACATAAATAACATGCTAATAATTAACAAGCTCGATAATCCATAAACAGACAATAAGGCTAACGACATAAAAACTCCACGAATGGCATCTTTCCCTGAAAAATAACTGCAAGTGTATCCAAGTCTAGCTATTGGAAATAATAGCAACCAAATCGAAGCGACTAATATAGCCGGTGAGGTAAAACTGAATACTATTGCCAGGAACATATAATAAACAATGTTCTCAGTAGTATTTCTATGAGTATTAAGATTTCGATCAATCTCAAACTGTGCCTCATCAGTAATACTGTCTTTACTTAGACCACTATCTTTCCACTCCTCAGGTGTTGCAAATATTTTGAATCGTAGTCGCGTGAGTTCTGTATTTGTCATTATCCATGAATGGTTAATAACAAGAATAACTGCCGAAATTGATAATATTTTTACTATTTCGAGAGAAGGGATTGATACTTCTATTGGTGTCACACCAAACAGCAAATTCATAATTATGCCAATAAGTAAAACCCCGAACGGATATAACTTTATAATCTGCCCAGGATTATTTTTCTTTTCAGCCTCAGAAGTCATCTCATTTTCCTTAGGAAATCATAATGTCTTACAAACCTGCTCTATCCAAGAAAACGTCGCGGAGCGCCACAATGCTTCCCGGCCTCAATTCGATCACTTTGTTAGGTGACGTTTGTAACTCGCCTATAACCATAAAACAAAAAACCAGCAATAACTGTACCTATCACACCCATTAAAACAAGAAGGTTATCAATTCCAAAAGATAACTCCTTCGATATAGGAATCACTGACCATGACGCTAATGAAAAATATATTGCTGTTATGGCTAATCGCCATGACCCCAAGAATCCAGAAACGATGGCAAGTGGAATAGATAGAAAAACTAGTGCCATAGCTGGTGTAAATGGGGCCGAACCAAGTATAAAAGACAGCATTGCCATAACTAGAGCTATGGAACCCAAAGTTAAATTCTTTTTTAGGTTTTCGATCATTTCCTGGCACTTAACGTCTTGCTAAGCGGCGCGCACTTTTAGTGGTCCGGCGACCATGGGGAACGAAGTTCATTGATTTATTATGAGCCCGCATTATCAGATAGGTGAAACCAAACAATATTTTAATCAACTTTTATCCTCAACTTGTTCATCCTTAACTCCCATAATCAAAAGCCACAAACAAATGCCAATTTCACCAAAGGCCGATGGATATCCAACAAAGCCTGGAATATCCACGGTTGGGAAGAGTATGCCGCCAGAGAACTTTATCAGGTAGCTAAAACAGCCAATCATTAATGCAATTCCGAATACTTTGGGAAGATAGTTAGATTTAAAAGCAAGATAACCAAAAGGAAATAACCATAGACCCCAAAATACCTTAACAATAGCCATTCCATTAACATAGGAGTCTAACAATAACATTATTCGAGTATGTATCTGCTCAATTTCCAAGGTATTTAAGTATTGAGCTCCACTTAGCAGTGTCAGAATATCAAGCAGATTTACCGTATAAGAAAGAGTAAAAGGAATACTCACTACTGCTAGCACTACCATTAGCACAGCATATGTTTTGTTAATTGATTCAAATAATTTGTATAAGATAAATGGTAAAATCAAAAATGTTATATTGCTGATTATTCCAACGATAATACCCTGCCTAAATAGAAACTCCTCATTCAAAATGTTATTAGCTGTTACTGCTGCATCGCTCCATACAAAAAAATGCTTCGGTATATACATCAAATAGAATATTCCGGTCAATACCAGAATCAGATATGTGAAGCCAGCTAATCTAGCAATATTATTTTTTGACAATTATTACTCCGTAATAAAGTAAAATGGCTAAATTTAAACACTCATAAATAAAGGCTTATAATGGTCGCTTGGAGGGCCTTGTTATGTGTTTGATTCATATTTGCTTCTCTAAGCTAATCGCTCATAAGTTGTCAGCGAAAACTCGACACCTTCCGATTGAAACAGACCACCGGAATTCTCCATGAGAATAGTCCAATCTGATGATTTCATACAGGCTTCATGATCTGCCTGTGAGGCCCATTCCCAATACATCATAGTTTCGTCATCTTCTTTTGATTGATGAAAGCTGATGAATATGAATCCCGGTTGGGATTTTGCTACAGGGATCATGCTCATACCGAAAGAATGTATTTCTTCCTTTAGTAATTTTGGATACCTCACTTTGGAAATTGCAACGAAACTCATTTGTGATTCTCCATACTACTAAGACACATAACTAGGGGTTATGGGGCATGATGTCCAATAAGGACTTATCTGGTTTTAGAGATGGCATTGTGAAAAACGTCCTTTTTTCAACATGATGTGTGATGATCTCATTATAGGCACCCAGTATAAGGAGTGTCCACTTTGCTGAAAATAATATCGATTAAAAGGTGCTCCTTTATTAAATGTCTTTTGATATTTATTGGATTATTTATAAATATCATAAAGTTAGATATAGGGCTAAAAAACGTATATGGGACTGTTATGGTTAGTTTCTTCAGGCTCAGGTTTATGACAGGAAAATCGACTTTGACGTTATTCCCGTTGCACTAAAAAAGCTAGGTTCAGTTGGGCAGGCGGATTATTCTGTTCGATGGAAAACGTAGCCCAAAAAAATGAATGCAGATGAAGTTTCAATATTTCTAAATTATCTCGCAATCATTGAGAACGTTGCTGCCCTTAAACAATACCAGGCAGTAACAGCGATAACCTTTTTGTACAGGCAGTAATAAATATAAGTTATTAGTTATCATGACGGTAGTAAAGCCAGCTGATGCAGCAAGCCTGATAATCTATCGCCGCGAGACCGGGGCGATGTTGGTGCTAATGGGGAAGCGCCGCAGACAGGCGAAGTTTGCCCCAAATGTCTATGTTTTCCCTGGAGGAAGACTTGATTCTGCAGATAGTAAACTCGATTTAGACCTGTCATTTGAGAGAGATGGCGTAGCACCCGGCGCTATCGCCAAAATTCAAGATCTGGCAAATACCGCTATTCGTGAAACATGGGAAGAAACAGGTCTATTATTGGCCGAAAAAGGACAGCTTAATACAATTGAGCATCCGACCTGGGCAGAGTTTCATCGTATGGGATTCGTCCCTGCCGTTCACCGACTTAGCTATCTCGGACGAGCCATTACGCCCTCCTCTTCATCTACTCGTTTTCATGCGCGATTTTTTGCAGCACCATTTGAATTCTTCATCGGTACGTTATTGGATGAAGGTGAATTGCTGGATTTAAGATGGGTGCCAATTGATCAGGCGATGAATCTACCTATGTGGGACGTAACAGAGTTTATGCTGGCCGAATTGCAAAAATTTTTAAAAGGACCTCGATCTTCAACACCTTTGATGTCTTACAGAGGCAATCAAAGCGTGATACGGTATGAATAACTAATTTTACATCAATAAAGAGAAGCTGATATGCGACATTTAATCACCATTCTTTCTGCTTGTTTGCTTATAGTCGGTCTGCCTGTCTCAGCCGACGATAATAAACTCGTCATTATGACCGTTAAAGATCTGCCGTCCTTTGGTAATCCCGCTGCTGATAAACGAATAGCCTATGGTGACGATCAATTTCAGTTTGCAGACTTGCGTTTACCGGAAGGACCCGGACCTCATCCGGTTGTAATTTTGATTCACGGCGGTTGCTGGCTTGCCGAATACGATATCGTCCACTCCGGTAAGCTTGCTCAGGGTTTTGCCCGCAATGGTATTGCCACCTGGTCGCTTGAGTACCGCCGTGTTGGTAATGATGGTGGTGCCTGGCCCGGTACGTTCCAGGATATTGCCAAAGGTGCGGATCACCTATTAGAAGTAGCCGAAGAGTACTCACTGGATACAAGTCGCATCATCGTAAGCGGCCACTCAGCAGGTGGTCACCTGGCATTATGGCTCGCGGCACGTAAGAAAATTATGAATAACCCCTTGTTCACGTCAAAGAATCCGGTTCCACTCAAAGGCGTATTGGCATTGGCCCCTGCCGCAGACCTGGTATTCCTGCATGAAAGTGGCGTGTGTGGAAATGTCGTCGATGGATTAATGCATGGATCGCCCATCGAATTTCCTGAACGTTATGCCATCGCATCCATTCCTGAGATGGTGCCACTTGACCTGCCACAGATCCTGGTAATAGGCAGATATGACAAGAACTGGCGCAAAGTTGGTTATCGCTACCTCGAAGTTGCCAGGGGCGCAGGTGATCAGGTGGACGTAATTGATGCACCTGAATCAGGGCATTTCGAAATGATTGACCCTGACTCAAGCACATGGCCTATGGTGCTTGGCGCAGCTCGTGAGTTACTAGGAATAACAGGAACAAAGTAAAAAAAACATGAAATTTTTATTCATTATCTTGACCCTGCTAGCTACATCCGGCCATGCAAACACAGTAGATAGTATTAATCAAAAGGCCTGGATACACGGTGCTGGAGACTGTAGTGCTAATCAGGACCCTGCTATCGACATCTTTCAGTTTGATGAAGACTCTTACATATTGCGTCAGAATAAATGTGTGCATTTTGAAGCACCGTTTATTTACGTGTTATTTGGTAAGCAAACCGTCTTTGTACAAGACACCGGTGCGACTGCCGACGCCAATGCTTTTCCTCTCTTTCAAACAATACAAAAATTAATCGCGGAACGTTCGAGTACTCAGCAAAATGAAGAACTGAATATATTGATTACCCATTCCCACAGTCATGGCGATCACACTGCGGCAGACATTCAGTTCAAAGGGAAAGCGGGAGTGACTCTAATTGAACCGAAAGCAGAAGCTGTTAAACAGTATTTTGGTTTTGATAATTGGCCTGCAGGTTTGGCGACAATCAATCTTGGGGGGCGTGAGCTTTCTGTGATCCCCATTCCGGGACATCAAGATGAAAGTATCGCCATTTATGACCCACAAACTCAATGGCTTTTAACTGGTGACACTTTTTACCCGGGTCGTTTGTATATTAAAGACTGGAAAATATATAAATCCAGTATTCAGCGTCTTGTAGATTTTTCAGACGAAAATACTATTTCAGCAATACTCGGCACGCATATTGAAATGTCCCGTACAGCAGGTGAAGCATATCCAATGGGTACTACCTTTCAACCCGATGAAGCCGAGCTATCATTGTCTGTGGATGATCTGAAACTATTAAATACAACTTTGGACGCAATCGGCACAAAAGCTGAGGAAAAGGTATTAGCTAAATTCATCATCTCTCCTATCGGCGCCCTGCAACGCTATATTGGGGGATTCCTGGGCAGGCTCAAACGCATAATAGATTAAAGGTTTTGTGTTAATACGAGTTATGAGCATCAGACACGCGACTACAAATGACCTGCCAGCGCTGATTAACATTTACAATCAGGCGATAGCCGATGGTCAGCGTACCGGCGACACAAAGGAAGTGAGTATTGCTGACAGGCAGCAGTGGTTTGAAGAACATCACCCCGATAAATATCCCATTCTGGTAGAAGAGGAAGACGGCTTAGTCATTGGCTATTTAAGTATCAGTGCATATCGACCCGGACGCGCTGCCCTCCGTCACACGGCAGAGGTAAGTTATTTTGTTGATTTTGCCTATCATCGCCAGGGAGTAGCATCAGGTCTTCTGCAATATGCCATTGATCTCTGTCCCGCGCTGAAAATAAAGACCTTATTCGCGATTCTTATGGAAAGTAATATCGCCAGTGTCGAACAATTGAAGAAGTTTGGTTTCGAGGAGTGGGGACATCTGCCGCGGGTTGCGGATTACGATGGTGTTGAGATTGGCCAACTGTATTACGGCCTCAGGATAGAATAGACGTTTCGAATAATGAATCGTAAGGAGAATAAAGATGAGTAAAGTCGTAGAAGAAGTAAAATCGGCAAACGCTGACTACGTTGCGGACTTTGGTGAGAAGGGAAATTTAGCGATACCACCAGCTCGTCAGTTCGCCATACTTACCTGCATGGATGCGCGCCTGGATCCAGCCAAATATGCAGGCCTTGCCGAAGGTGACGCCCACGTGATCCGTAATGCCGGTGGCAGAGCCAGCGATGATGCTATTCGCTCGCTGGTGATCTCTTACAAACTACTGGGAACCAGGGAATGGTTTGTGATTCATCATACCGACTGCGGAATGGAGACGTTTACCAGTGAAGTAATGGGTGAATTATTGGCTGGTAGCCTCGAGACCGCTAGCGTGGACGAAACGGGCTGGCAGGACTCAAATGCTGGCGGTGGCACCTCAGATGGCAAATATATTAACTGGTTGACCTTCAGTAATAACGCCCAAAGTGTGCTCGAAGACGTGATTCGCATAAAGAGCAATTCGATGGTACCTGCGAATATTCCTGTCTATGGCTACATTTATGACTGCAGTACAGGCGCACTGGTAGAAATACCAGAAGCTACGAAAGCTGGACGCGCCAGCTAAAATTTAGCCTGAATTAGGGTCGTAAAAGGGCATTTTTCCATAAAAATCATCAATTAATGATGGAAAGCGCTTGCAGATTGCGATATGGTGCGCCCGTTAGTATCGTTTGAAGCAGTCCCCGGTAGCTCCTCGCAATGTATGCAGCAGCACTTCCAGTGATTCTTTGAAAACAATATGCATGCTAATACATTGTTCTTTTAATTAATAAATGAGGTAAGTAAAAAAATGGCTACAGGTACAGTAAAGTGGTTTAACGACAGTAAAGGTTTTGGATTTATTACGCCCTCTGATGGCAGCCCAGACGTGTTTGTTCATCATAGTGCAATCGTTGCAGAGGGGTTCAAATCTCTCGCAGAAGGTGCAAACGTGACTTTCGAGACAGAGCAAGGTCCTAAAGGTCCTAGTGCGACCAATGTAGTTCAGGGATAAGTTACAAATTAATCCTGGAAAAGCCCCGCAATAGCGGGGCTTTTTTTTGCCCGGAATAAAATCAAAGAAATAATTATGTTTTAGTATCTTCCCCTGTATTTTTGCACCCGCTAGCTTCCCTAAGGCACCTTCCTTTCTTTCTTCATCTTATTTGCATTTTTCTTGCTTTTTTTCAGTGAATAATTCACCGGAAATCGTATATAGCATTTCAATAATAATTGAGGATATCTCGATGAAGCGAAATTACATGCCTTTTGTCATTGCTCTTAGTCTCTTATTAGGTAGCTGCGCATCAAATGATAAGAAACCACCCACAATAGATGAATACCTTGCAGTTCATATTACAAATGACAACATTAAGCATTTTTCATACAGCGCAGAAGTATCCAAGCCCAGTGGCAACAGGAGTAAATCTGGCAGGGGCGGTAAAGGTGGCGGTCGACGTGGCGACAGGAGCGGCGGCGATCGCCCAGATCCAGAACAGATGAAAAAGAAAATGGAAGAACGTATTGATCAACTTCTGAGCGCGAAACTTGAGCAACTGGAATATTGCCATGCGGGCTACAAGGTACTGGATAAAACCATTAGTAGCGGAAATGCACAATACAGGGGGCAGTGTAATGACACTGCCAGCAAAGAAGATATTAAGAAATTTAAATCTGTCCAACCGGGTTCGAACCAACATTCATAGAAATAGAGGCGACCTTGTTGAAATTGATAATGGAGAAACAATACAAATGAACAAACAAAAAATCTTTGTCTCAGCGATCGCTGTTTTAATAGCAATGAGTTTTATCTCAAGTACAGCGAATGCTCAAAACAGATCCAAGGCCTATAAGAAAAAGACAGTACACAGAGTCGCTCGTCTCAATCATAGTCCACAACGATACCATCCTCTCGGTCACAGGCTTAGAATCCTACCTGCAGGCTATTTCAGTCTGCAGGTTGGCGGACTCGGTTATTTCTATCACAGCGGTGTCTATTACAGACGCAAAGGCGCCGATTATTTAGTTGTCACCGCACCGATTGGAGCGGTTCTGCATACCCTACCCATTGGCTATCGCAAAATTCATATCGGTGGCCTGCCCTACTACTATGCAAATGGCGCCTATTATCGTTGGAACAAGATTAAGCGGGCTTATGTTGTCATTGATCGCCCATCCGATGAAACGCCCGATGTAGCAACGGCAAATAAGGACGAGAACCATGACATATTTGTCTATCCAGAGGCAGGTCAAAGCCAGCAACAAACCAGCCAGGACCGCTACGAATGCTATCTCTGGTCGGTTGAACAATCTGGCTATGACCCAAGTAAAGATGAGTCGGGAAACTTCGCCAACTACCGCAGAGCGATGGAAGCTTGTCTCGAAGGGCGCGGATATACGGTGAAGTAAAACTCATTACATCGCTGAGCGTGTGAGAACTATTGATATTCTGCACGGCAACAATAGCTTCCTTATCGTCGGGTCCTACCTTTTAGTAAAGCAGACGCGATGAATTTGGATAAGCACCGGGATTGAGTCTAAACTGTGATGCTCTAGACATGCCAATTCTTAAGAATGAAAGAGCGAATATCATTTAAACTGCTTATCTTCATCATCAGCTTCCTGCCGATAAATGTTATAGCTTCAGACTGGCAACACTATGGTGGTGATGCCGGTGGCAAACGTTATTCTTCTTTACAGCAAATCACCCCGGAAAATGTCGATGAACTGGCCATTGTCTGGCAGTATCGCAGCGGCGAACTTGGGGAAGGTTATAAGAGTGGTCAAAAGCTCACATTTGAAGCAACACCCGTATTATGGAATCGCAGCCTCTATATCAGTACCGCCTTTAATAAGATCATGGCCATTGATGCTGCCACAGGCAAGGAGCGCTGGCGATATGATGCACAAATTCCGAAAGACCTTTCCTATGCCGAAGTCGCTTCCCGTGGTGTCAGCCTTTGGCACTCAAATGAACCGGACGAAGAGTCGTGTAACCACCGGGTTTTTGTTGGCACGCTTTCCGGCGAACTCCATGCACTCGATGCAGAAACGGGCAAGGCCTGTAGCGCTTTTGGGAATAATGGCAAGGTTGATCTGACCAGGGACATTCGCTTTACCGAAGCGGGCGAATATACGATTACCTCACCACCAGTTATTTATGGAGATCTGATAATCATTGGCTCTGCCATCGGTGATAATCGTGGTGTTGAACTGGAACGCGGCATTGTTCGCGCGATTGATGCACGTAGTGGTCTGACTGTCTGGGCCTGGGATCCAATACCCACTAGTCAAAGTGATCCAGAATATCATTCATGGCAAAAAGGATCGGCAGAACGCAACGGCGGTGCTAACGCCTGGGCACCTTTATCAATTGATGTAGAAAATGGTCTGGTGTTTATTCCCACTTCTTCACCCAGTCCAGATTTTTACGGTGGCGAGCGTAAAGGTGATAATCGTTATGCTAATTCACTGGTAGCATTAAATGCAGAAAATGGACAGGTAAGCTGGCATTACCAGTTAGTGCATCATGATGTATGGGACTACGATGTCGCATCACAACCGGTACTATTTAATTTCAATCAGGGCGGTCAACAAATAGCCGCCGTCGTACAGTCGAGCAAGTCCGGTATGTTGTTTGTTTTTAATTGCCTGACTGGCGAGCCACTCATACCTATTGAAGAGCGTACGGTACCACAAGGCGGTGTTGCTGGTGAAGCGCTCTCGCCAACGCAACCCTTCTCGACCTTGCCCTCGCTGGTGAGTAACACAAAACTTGAGGCCGACGATGCATGGGGTATGCTCTATTTTGATACACGGGGCTGTCGCAAGGTAATTGAAAGCTGGCGTTCCGATGGCATCTACACCCCACCTACTCTCGGCGGTTCAATAATGTATCCGGGTAACGCCGGGGGTTCAAACTGGGGAGGCGTATCGGTCGATGAAAAAAGACAGATAGTTATCGCCAATGTCATGCAGTTACCTTTCCTGGTGAAGCTAATCGAACGCGAACAGGCTAAAGAGCTGTATAAAAATGGTGAGTTTGAGGATTTTTCCTGGTCGAGAATGGATGGCACGCCATACATGATGATACGTAAACCTTTCTTATCCATGCTCGATGTCCCTTGTGTCTCCCCTCCCTGGGGAAAACTCGTCGCAATGGATTTGAAAACAAGAAAAATTGCCTGGGATGTGCCGCTAGGCACCATCGAAGACCTTGCACCTGCTTTTGTTCCAAACCTGGAGCTGGGTGTACCCGGCATGGGCGGTCCGATCAGCACAGCAAGCGGACTTGTATTCATAGCCGCTGCGACGGATGACTATTTACGCGCATTCGACACGAGTTCAGGTAAAGAGCTATGGAAAGGAAGGTTACCGGCCGGTGGACAGGCTACACCAATGAGCTATGAAATCGACGGGCGACAATTTGTTGTCATCGCGGCTGGTGGCCATGGCGGCATGGGAACCAAACAAGGGGATTATGTCGTCGCTTTTGCCTTATCGGACTGAATACATAAGCAAACCAAAGTAGTGCATGGAGAAATACTATGAATATTCATCAAACCATTAAAAAACTGTCTCTCTTAATATTTATCAATATTAGTGGCATTGCAACAGCGGAAGAAGAACTTATTGAAGCAGAAGGTCGAATCATAGACATAACTGAATATAAAGGCCCAGAGATTGAAAAGACTGAGAACAAATCAAAAGAAGCTAGAACTGAGTATTTTAAAACAAGCTTAAAAAAACTGATCCGATTTAATGAGGATAAAGTCATATTCAGTACTGATCGACACTATGGTGTTAAGACTGACAATGGCCGGACAAACGATTTTATCTTAGGTGTAAACGGTAAATTCAAATCAGCACCCGACAACCATAGCCACACTGATTATCAACTAGTACACATTGGAGATAAATCGGTCACCATCCATTACAAATCAGAATTTGATCACCGTTCCTTCGGTAAAAATAAGATAAGCATAGATGAGGGTACCTTTGAAGTTGACTACAAGGAATAGGCTTTTAATCTATATTAATGGGAACATTTATGTAGGCAATGAATGACAAAGTTAAGAAACGAATAGATAAAGAACGTGACATTGCCATATTGGCGGACGAACTTTTACGCATAGCACCGCGTATTCTTCCTTCCACTGATCCAGCCTGGACTCATCCACTTGCGATTCGAGTAATTGATTGTGTACTCTCGTTAAATCGAAACTATGACAATTTTGTTGTACCTCGACTTAGAGTATTCATGGAAACACACCCTAATATACAAAGTGTTCGTCAACTTAATAAGTTCATTGAGTCATATTCTTCGCCCGCACTATTTGTAAAGACAGAATTAAGTTACAACCACGAGTATCGTGCGCGTATTTTGTATGAAGTGGTTGATTATTTGTCAAATATTGTCGAGAGCGTGCCATTCGACCAAGAAGAAAACGTACTGAGTGAGTGGGCAGTATCAGCGAAACCAAACGGCTATAGTATACTCAACATTAAGGGCTTTGCTCTGGCTGGCTATCAATATTTACGAATGTTGCTGGGTGCCTCTACATTAAAACCAGATAAACATATTATCGATTTTGTATCAGAGCAATTAAGCCGTAGTGTGTCCGATGTTGAAGCATTGGAGCTTTTGGAAAATGCGGCAATTTCTGCTAATTGTTCAATTCGTGATGTAGACACAACTATTTGGGAAATTCGTGCGCGAAGCTAATGTTTAGAAACTCAATTTTAAATATTCAGACCCCTAGCTAACTCCTATTTATTGCAAACACCTTATTCGACGGCAAACGCACAAGCGTGATATCGATTACGGTCGTTTTGAAACTTTCTAATATTGTTTTGACCTGTGTACTATCCAGTCGCATGTTCATGGGTACATAAGCTATATCTTCGGAGTCAGGTTCTGTTCCGGTGATTTCTATGTCTACTGGCGCGATATTGGCTAACAAATCTCGCCAAGCCTTGCTACGTTTATTGAATTTCGCTGTGCGAAGATAAAAGGTGATCGTGCCCTTATCCTGAGTATTACTGTGACGGTCTTCGATCATTTTCTCGACACTGTCCTGGTTCTTCTCCGTCTTGTGCGATTTGAAAGTGACATCGAAGTGTTCAACGCCATTGCCAAATTGATCGCGAATGCGAAAGATAATTTGCGCGTGCGCTTCATATTGAGATTGCTTATTCCACTCAAGTAAACCACTTTTCAATTTCGTCGCACGTTCCAGTGTTTTAAGCCTGGCTTTCTCAAAACGTGTCACGGCACTTTCATATGCGCCTAGCCGATAAGGTGTCGTCAGGGCGGTTCGTATAAGCGGCATAACCGAGCTACGGTTCTTCTTGCCTGAGACAATGCCAATGTCATCACCGAAGTGTGCCGTCTCGTAAGCAATGGCATAAGGTATTGCCTGTCGTTGATTACTCAGGTAGCTCAAATCGTGATCATAATACTTATGACTGATCTCCTTATCTTCCAGCCGTCTCTTTGTAAGTACCTCCAACCATTTGACACTAAGCTTATAGGCCTTCTTGCTGGGTTTGACCGGAATGTAATTAAAATTCAGATTGCCAGCGCTGGTACGCACAGTGTTGTCTGATGAATCCTCTTTTAAATAACGAATTGGCACTGGCCGCAGAAAGCCCAGCGTTTGAGAACCAATAATGGAGAATTCCTGAACCTGGTAGTCGTGATAGATATCATTACCGGGTTGTAGAAAATGACAATGTAAATCCAGCGTCTTCCAGGAACCAAACTCCAGCTCATGCAGAACTCGCGTACCTACACCCGTGCCCTGTGAAACAGTATTTTTCCATCTCGATAACTGCCCTTGCCCCACATGGGCCAAACCACTACCAAAATTAGCACCGGCAAGATGAACAAGATTGATGATAGGACAGGGTTTGGGGCTGAATTTCTTAATCCAGTTACGCACGACCAATGCACCGGTACTATGAATAATCACGTGAAAACCGGATTCAAGCAGATGCGGGTATTTCTCATTTAAAGCGATATTCATGGCAAAACTCACATCATCCAGCAAGATTCCATCGTTTAAGGATATCCAACGACTAAGATTCAGCTCTTTAACATTATTCCTGCCAAACAACTTACGCAACTCAGCAGGCAAAGTACCGTAGATCTTATCTACCGTCTTATCCTTGCTCCGTGCTATATCCATGAATAAGTAGAATCGGTTCCATTAAACTCTCCTTCCGTATCCGTCATTGCGGTCATTCCCGTCATTCCCGCGCAGGCGGGAATCCAGTTATTAATACTCAGCCTTATCGACCTCATTCACCCATATGGGTGAATAAAACCACAAATTATCTTCAATTCACATCACATAAGCGTGCTTCTATAAAATTATAGTACAAGAACAAAGGTGGGTAGCTATAATGAACCAGCGTGATTGAGGATCACTCGTCTCCTGATACAGGAAATGTTATGAAGTTACTTAGTTTTGACATTGAGTTAGCCGATGTCTTCGACATGAAACCTGGCGAAGACTTAGAGCAATACGCGCCCTTCCATATTTCCGTCGCCGCAACCGCCATCCACGAAGGCGAAGAACGTATCTGGTATTCCGAAGAAGACGCGAAACCTGCCCTACACGTCAGTCAACAACGCGCCCACGAACTTCTCGAATATCTCGACGAAATGCAACAACAGGATTACATGGTCTGTGCATGGAATGGATTGAGTTTTGACCTCAAGTGGATCGGACACCAGGCTAATGACATGGCACTTGCAGCAAAGATTGCATTAAAAAGTTACGACCCCATGTTCCAGTTCTTCAACGTCGCTGGCTTCCCTGTCGGACTCGCCAAAGTCGCCCAGGCAATGGGTGTCACCCAGGAAAAGCTAATGGACGGCGCCGACGCACCACAGCAATGGCAAGATGGAAATCATCAACTGGTCATGGACTATTGTCTCGGAGACTGCCAGATGACAAATCAAATAGTACTGGCGATCCAGGAAGCGAAAGCAGTTAAATGGATAACAGCGAGAGGTAAGACCAGTTCAAAGCCATTCCCTTACCTGAAAACCGTTGAAGAAATTATTAAGGATCCTGAACCTGATCAGTCATGGATGGATACGCCTATTCCAAGAGCAAAATTCTATGAATGGGTTCAATAAGTCACTAATAATTGAATGAATTTAAAGTTAGTCGTTACTATATTTAGAAACCAATTTGGTATATGTGGAAACTGGAAACTTATGTATAGAAAAGGTTAATACATGTATAAACGCCGCAATTAAACTGTTAAAGCCAAAGGTGAACAAAAGCCGAGTTATACGGCGAGCGCGGTGTATTTCAGAAAGATTGCTATGATTGTTTATAAATAATTGTTATCCATAGATAAAAACCGAACATTTATGTCTTCAACCAAAAAGATACAAGAGTTGGGTTATATGGCACAAGCGAGTTATATTTGACTCATACCAATGAATAATCATTAAGTCATTAATATCAGATGGATTTATAACAAATGATTAGCTATACATTAATACATGAACAAAAGC
>WLWI01001274.1_pt1 | contig 22045 bp, 16 predicted proteins | sample 6701501 | NCBI WGS metagenome assembly WLWI01 (sample SAMN12718690, study PRJNA515312) | sponge metagenome | isolation source: marine sponge | host: Mycale hentscheli | place: New Zealand: South Island, Marlborough, Capsize Point | collected 2014-11-01 | reverse complement strand
AGACGGTCGATTATCAGTGAATCTGCGAGTAGCACTGGAAGCAACTTTGAAGTCGGTGCAGATTTATCGTGGGAAATCGACGTATGGGGTAAATTGGGTGATGCAGAGAAACAGGCCAGCTTAAATTTCTTGTCTCAACAAGCGCGCTATAAAGATACGCAATATCAACTTGCCGCCAATGTTTCGCGAGCCTGGTTCAACACCATTAGTGCTGATCAATTGTTACTACTGTTCAAGGAGCGTTTAGAGAACCTTAAAGTGGATATGGACATTATAGAACGTGCCTATAATCAGGGTTTGAATAGTGCCCTGGATGTTTATTTAGCGCGCACCAGTGTCGACCAGGAACGAGCACGGATTGCACGACAGCAGCAACAGCTATCGGAGAACCAGGTAAGCCTGCAATTATTACTGGCGGATTACCCTAATGGGAATTGGGAGTTTAAAAAGACGCTTCCGGTAATCGAATCACATATCCCGACAGGCTTGCCCTCCGAATTGCTGAGTCGAAGACCCGATTTGCAGCAATCCTGGTCCAATTTACTGGCCAGTGACGCCGGATTGGCGGTGGCGCACAAGCAACGGTTTCCGCGTATATCATTAGTGGCCTCCGGTAGTGATGTTTCAAATGAACTTGGTAGCTTGTTAAATGGCAGCTCACTGGCATGGTCTATATTAGGAAATTTGACCCAACCCCTGTTTAACGCAGGTCGTCTAAAAGCATTGGAAGGACAAGCCAGAACGCGAGTGGTACAGGCTGAAAACCAGTATCTTGGAAGCCTCTACCAGGCTTTTTCTGAAGTTGAAAACGCTATCAGTCGCAATTCGTCTTTACAGGCGCAATATGATGCAACACTTGAAGCTGAAAAAAATGCGGTAGCAGGATTAACGCTCGCAAAGGAACAGTATCACCGGGGCATAGTCACATATACTACGGTATTGGAATCCCAGCGAAGGGCCTTTGATGCACAATCGAGTGTTATAGATTTACGCAATCAGTTGTTGCAGAACAGGATTTCACTATATTTGGCTTTGGGCGGTAATTTTGGATCAACATAAATAAAATGTGTAAGCAGAAAAACAGCTATCTAACAAGATGAAAAAATTTGCACCTATACTAATACTCGCAGTTCTCGGTGGGCTCGCTTTTGTGGTTTTTAAAAACCCTCCGGAAGCAGACAGGCATACTCCAACAGAAGGCCCACGGATGACGGTGGATGTAATGCCCCTGGCCAAAACAAATTACCAGGTGAAGTTGGAAAGTTACGGTACCGTTCAGCCGCGAACACAAAGTATGTTAGTGGCGCAGGTCAGTGGTGAAATAACGGTGCTTAACGATAGTCTCAGAGAAGGCGGTTTTTTTGAAAAGGGCGATCATCTGCTTACCATCGATCAACGTGACTATCTTGCTGACGTTAAAATTGCGCAGGCCTCATTAATGAATGCGAAGCAATCGCTGGCGGAACAAAAGGCGAGAGCGGTACAGGCGCTGGAGGACTGGAATCGTCTTGGTAATAAAGGCGAAGCATCAGACCTTGTATTACGTAAACCACAATTACTGGCTGCCGAATCTCAGGTGATATCAGCCGAATCTGCATTGGACAAGGCAAAACTTGGGCTTGAACGAACTAGTATCGTTGCACCTTATGCAGGACGGGTAATGCATAAGATGGTTGATGTTGGTCAGGTAGTAAGTAACAACACGCAATTGGCGGAAGTGTATGCAGTTGATTTCGTCGAAATCAGATTACCCTTACGTAATCGAGATCTGGCTTTTATTGATCTGCCTGAAGATTATCGTTTCGAAAATCAGCAGGAAACTATTGGTCCAAAAGTAACAATATATTCAGAACTGGCAGGTGGTACAGCCTGGCAGGGCCGGGTGGTGCGAACTGAAAGTGAAATTGACGATAATGCCAGGCAATTACATGTAGTAGCCCAGATAGATGATCCATTTGGTGATCGTGCACATGGCAAAACCCCACTGAAAATTGGTCAATATGTCACTGCAGAATTAGACGGTAGTCTCCTGGAGGATGCCCTCGTCATTCCAAATCGTGCTATTTATCAAGGTAGTTATGTCTACATCGTCATAGATGAGGTATTGCAGCGGCGCGATATCAATATTGCCTGGCAAAATCAGAAAGAGGCTATTATCAGCAAAGGGATTGAAGAAGGGGATATGCTGGTATTAACCCCGCTTGGCCAGGTCAGTTCCGGTGTGCGTGTAAGGCTTTCCCAAAATAATTTCGATACTGAACACTCAACAGTAATGAGTACATTGGAAAGCAGCACTAAAGGGAAAATGTAATGATCGCCTGGTTTGCAAGAAATGATGTGGCAGCAAATTTACTGCTTGTAGCAATTGTAATTGGAGGACTCTATTCACTTACGTCCTTGCTGAAGCTTGAAGTATTTCCAGAATTTGAAGTTGATATTATCAGTGTCTCTGTGCCACTACGTGGAGCAACACCGGAAGATGTTGAACTGGGCGTTGCAATTCGTATCGAAGAGGCAGTTCAGGATCTGGAGGGTATCGACAAGATAACCAGCCGTTCCATTGAAGGCAGTACCTCGGTTGCGATTGAAGTTGAGTCGGGTTATGACGCAAGAAATTTACTTAATGATATAAAAAATCGGGTCGATTCAATTAACACCTTTCCAGCCGATACAGAAAAACCTATTGTTAGTCTGGCTCAACATACCCACGAAGTTATTTCAGTCGTTGTTGCAGGTGATTACAACGAGAAAGAAGTACGTAGTTATACGGAGAGGGTGCGCGACGATCTTCTGCGTGTAGAGGGCATCACCCAGGTTAAACTGGATGCCGTCAGAAAATACGAAATTAGTATTGAAGCCTCACAGGATCGATTGCGAGATTTTAATCTTACCCTGGCAGATATCGCCCGGGCCGTGCAACGTAGCTCGCTGGATATATCCGCTGGGAATGTGCGTACCGATGGTGGTGATATCCTGATACGTTCCAAGGGGCAGGCTTACCAACGCGTCGAATTCGAAGATATCGTAGTAAAGACCAACGCCGATGGCAGCATCATCCGCGTATCAGACATCGCTGAAGTCAATGATGGCTTTGAAGAAGTATCAATGAGAACCGGCTTTAATGGAAATTTCGCCGGACTGATTCAGGTTTACCGCATTGGTGATCAAAGTGCCTTGCAGATATCCGAAAATGTCAGGGACTATATTGATAAAAGTCAATCTGACTTGCCCGTCGGCATGACCTTATCTTACTGGGACGATGACTCAATAGTTCTTAAGGCTCGACTGTCGACCCTTATTACCAACGCTATCCAGGGTGGTATTTTAGTTATTGTATTACTCGCGGTGTTTTTGCAGCCTGCAGTTGCCCTATGGGTTTTTATCGGCATCCCGGTGAGTTTTCTCGGTGCACTCATCCTAATGTCCATGTTCGGTTATAGCATTAATATAATGAGTCTTTTTGGTTTTATCATTGTGCTGGGTATTGTCGTGGATGACGCCATTGTTACTGGTGAGAATGTCTACTCGCGCATGCGAGAAGGTGGAGATCCACTGGACGCATCAATACTAGGTACGAGACAGGTAGCAATCCCGGTAACATTCGGGATCCTCACAACTATCTCCGCGTTTTTACCGCTCTCTTTTATCGAGGGTTGGATGGGAGATATGATCGCACCTATTCCGGCGTTGGTGATTCCCTGTTTATTGTTCTCCCTGATTGAATCTAAATTCGTGCTTCCTGCCCATCTTAAGCATATTAATGTTAATAAGGGTGTAGAGAACCGTTCTCGACTGACGCAGTGGCAACGACGCTTCGCCAACGGCTTTGAAAACTCAATAATTAAATATTACCGGCCGGTATTACGCTTTTCTGTAAAAAACCGTTATTCGGTTCTGGCGGGATTTGTGGGTGTTTTGGTGCTTACCATTGCCATGGTGGCAAGTGGTTGGACCAAATTTATATTTTTCCCTCATATAGAAGCTGATTTTGCGGTTGCTAACCTGACCATGCCGGTTGGAACACCTTTTGAAGTTACCGATCGACATATGCAGCGGATAACTGAAGCTGCTTTTGAGCTGCAAAAGAAATATCCGGAAGGAGATAGCGGCGAGTATGTAATTCAAAATATTCTTTCCATCACGGGTTCCGCCAGACGAGGTGGAGGCAATGCTGATCATTTCGGTCGCGTGGTTTTTGAAACCATTCCATCTGATGAACGCAAGACAACTATCAGTAGCAGTAAGCTGGTACGCGAATGGCGCGAGATTATTGGTACCATTCCCGGAGCTGAGTCCCTAACTTTCAGGGCCGAGCTTATCCATACAGGCGATCCGATCAATATCCAGTTTAGTGGACATTCCCTGGAGGCCATGTCAGAAGTAGGGGAATTGGTAAAGACACGGCTCGCTACCTATCCAGATGTATTTGATATTCAGGACAGCCTGGCGGATGGAAAGGAAGAGTTAAGGATAGAATTGACGCAACAGGGCCATGTCATGGGCTTAACTCGCTCTGAAATAGTAAGTCAGGTAAGTCAGGCTTTTCGTGGATTCGAAGCACAACGCATACAACGAGGGCGAGATGACATCCGCGTCATTGTTCGTTTGCCCAAGAACGAACGCAGTACCATTGCCACCCTTGATGAATTTCTGATCGCCGCACCGGATGGGCGAAAAATTCCCTTGTCACACGTCGCCCTGCTGACCCCAGATAAAGGTCCCTCTACCATCACTCGTATAGATCGTTATCGGACCATGAATGTAGTTGCCAACATGGATAAGGAAAAAACCAACATGAAAGTGCTGACCGGTGATCTTGGCGAATATATCGATGAGGTACTACAAAACTATCCGGGTATAACTTACACCTTTGAAGGGGAAGCAAAAAGTCAAAGAGAATCCTTCGCTAGTTTGGAAGTGGGTCTACTTATTTTGTTATTTGCCATTTACGTATTGCTAGCCTTGCCCCTGAAATCCTATATTGAGCCTTTAATCATAATGTCTGTTATTCCTTTTGGTATTATTGGCGCTGTTGTCGGTCATTGGATATTAGGGCGTGACTTGACCTTCCAAAGTCTTCTTGGGCTAATGGCACTGCTGGGAGTCGTGGTAAATGATAGCCTGGTATTAGTGGACTATATAAATCAGAAAAAGAACCAGGGTGTCAATTTAGTTGATGCTGTATTGAGCGCCGGTGTCGCCCGATTTCGACCGGTGTTACTAACATCACTAACAACCTTCTTCGGTTTATTGCCCTTATTGTTTGAGAAATCGGTGCAGGCACAATTTCTTATTCCTATGGGCATTTCATTAGGTTTTGGAATTTTGTTTGCAACGATAATTACGCTAATCATGATCCCCGCTAATGTCATAATTGTTGATGATATTAGAAAATTTCTGAATTCCCTTTTTGGCGATACGCCTAAACAGGTTGAAACTACCTAGCTTTCTGAGATTACTACAGTAGGGCTAGCCCAGTTTTTTTAATTATCAGGAAAACACAATCTCAGGTAGAAATGCCGAGACCAGCCAGTTAGGTGCATCGACGATTTCGTTGATTTTCAAATCTACACATACAGAACAAAGTACATAGGCTTCTTCACGACTGAGACCACGTTCCGCTACTATATGATCAACCATATAACGTACGGCTCTTTGTGAGCACTCATATAAGTCCGGGCCGTTTGCGGTAGTGGCGAACCATGAACCTTCATTATTGGCGGCGACCAAAGGTGAGGTGGTGCGCAAACAGGGTTCTTTTAGTGGCGTACTCTTGGAAAGGCTAAAACGTAGTGTCACTTTCGCAGACATTTCAATGGCGGTAATACATACCTCACCATCACCCTGGGCAGCATGGGCATCGCCGACACTGAACATCGCGCCATCAACCCACACAGGTAAATACAAGTTTGACCCTTTACAAAGGTGTTTTATATCCATATTGCCGCCGTTCTTCCGTGGCGGGATGGTGCTGTGCTCTCCCACTTCAGGGAGTGCGGTACCCATGATGCCGGGAAAGGCAGCGATAGGTACTGCTATGTCATCACGTTGTTTCATTCGGGCGATCCTGCCATCTTCAAGATCCCAGATTTGCAGGAAGTGATTAGGAAATTCAATTTCGGGTAAGAGCCCTTTACCCGGTCTAATAGCAGTCCAGCCAAAGCCCAGAGACGGTACTACTTCGAGCACTTCAACTGAAAGCGTATCACCTGCTTGAGCGTCGCGAATATAAACCGGGCCGGTAAGAGGATGACCAATCAATGGACCTTTGTTTTTTACATCCTCATGACTGGAGTCGAAGTTGTAATAATGATCAACAGCGTCACGAGTATCAAAGATGACACTATCGCCACTATCAATCGTTAAACGCGCTGCCAGGGAATTATCCCATGCATAGTGTAGTTGGGTATCGTCCAGTATGTGCGTTGTTGCCATGCTTGATAAAATATTAGTCGAGTAAATCGTGCCAGATAACCCAGCCAGAGGAACATCGCCAGGCGTAGCTCTTGACATAATCGAGGACTTCTCCCGGTCCTTTAGTCGCAGCCATTACCAATATCCATGCTATGAGTTCGCCGGTACCACCGGAACCAGCTTCTTCCATTCGCTCCAGCGTACACTCCCGTAATATTTTTTCATGATCACCTTCTGCCATGAGATCCAGAAACCATTGATCAAACTCATCATCAATAAAAAAATAACGGGGCCCACCTGGTTCATGTGAGAGCCCGCCGGACCCAATCAAGAGTATGCGTTCATCGCCTGGATAGCTTTGTAGAACATCGCGCATTATCTTACCTACTTCATAGGCACGTTCCGGTGTCGGGATAGGCGGCACCGTACAATTCATTGAGATAGGGATGGTCGGTATTTTACAATCGGGATTGAGATAATGTGTCGGTGTGGAAATACCATCATCGAACTGCATATCTCTTAGATAGGAAAAGGCCAGGCCCTGTCGGGCGGTTTCATTAACTATATATCGAGCCAGGTTGGAATTACCCGGTATCTTGTATTTTTCTTTCTGGTTCAACCAGCTGTCGTACCAGTCTGCCGGGCCGATGTGGAAGTCATCAATACCTACCGTATATTCAGGAGTATTATTGATTGGCCAGTTAATCAAATGATCATTGGCGAAGATAATCATGACATCAGGTTTAACTTTTTCTATATGAGCGCGCATCTTCGCAAATGCGTCCAGTGCCGCCTGCTGCTGATCTTCCGGTGCATCTTCAAACCATCCGAGTAAACCGGGCGTATGTGTTGTGGCCATGACACCGACTATCTCAGCCATCCTCAGCATCCTCATTAATATCCCACTTGCTATCGCCAATGGCTTCTTTTGATTCCCTTGGATAGACCTTCTGGTAAGCCGTGAGGGCAGGGTGACTATTGGTCATGTCCGTCTCGCCGTAGGTCAGGCGCAATAAGTGGGGTATAAGGTATTGATGAACGCCCAAATCCATCAACACTTTGGGATTCATTTCTTTCAGGGCATCAATCTCTTTCTGACTGAGATTGAATTCTTTACACACAGCTTCGAGTTCAGTCTTCCATCTCTCTCTTAAATTTGCGTCTTTACGCACGTAAAAAACCATTTCATTTGTTGGTAGTGTTTTATCGACTCTTTCAACATTGCCCATGGTCTTATCTCTTTTTTCGTTCCAGCTTTCGCGGGCTTTTTGTAAACATGATCACCAGGCGATGATCTTGTAAGTTTCTTACATCATGCATGGCATTTGCAGGAAATATTGCCAGTTCTCCTGCGCCAAATTGTACTTCCTCCCCATCGATATTCATATTCGCTATACCTTCCACGATGTATATAAATTCCTCTTCCAGCGGATGTTTATGCATGACAGTTGCCTGCCCTGGTTCATAGCATGCAATTTCTGACCATAATTGCTCAGTCTTGAATAGTTTTTTTCGAACCTGTTTTTCGCTGGCAAATTCCTTTAGTGCATTAATATCGAAAATCTTAGTAGTATCAGATTCGTATCTTGGGCTTGCGTCAGTACCCGCCATAATTTTCTCCTTATTTTTTTTCGATTATTCAATTCACTGTTACTGGCATTGATAGTATTGCTCTGAATCGGGCTCGTCTATCATAGTCTGGAGGCGTCACCAATTGCAGTTTTGGGAATCGATTCAAAATCGCCGGGATCGCTATCTGAGCTTCAAGACGTGCGACGTTGAGACCAGCACATAAATGAATGCCACCAGCGAACGCCAGGTGATCGCGCGGATTGCGCGTGATATCCAGCGTTTCAGGTTCGGGGTAGGCTGCCGGGTCGCGATTAGCAGCACCAATCCCCAAATGCAGATTGGTGTTCTCAGGTATATCGATACCATCTATCTGCACATTGCTTGTTGTCATGCGATTGCCTAATTGCACGGGACTATCAAAACGCAGGAACTCCTCTACTGCATTCTGGTTCCTTGTTTAGTTTTTCGAGTTCTTGTGGATGTGTTAACAATGCATGCATCCCATTAGCGATCAAATTGGTCGTTGTATCGTGCCCGGCGTTCAGCATAAAGATACATTGATGGAACAGTTGTTTCTCTGATAGCTGAAAGCCATCGGATTCCCAGCGGATCAGTCGACTGAGGATATCGTCATCATCGTCACTTAGGTTATTTTTTCGATCAGCAACAAACTCTTCCAGGTAATTCAGAAATTCTTCAACACACTGGTTTCCCAGATCCAGTTTCTCTTTCGGCAGCTCAAATTCGAGCGCGCCTAATATCGCTACAGCCCATCGTCGCAGTTGATCGCGGTCCTCCTGCGGCACGCGCAACAAGTTACTAATGACTTCAATCGGGATAATGCTGGCGTAGTCATCAACAAAATCGAATTCCTGTTTGTCTTCCAGTTTGTTCAGTAGATCTTCAACAAGTTGACGTAAGCCATTTTCCATTGCCACGACTGTCTTTTGTGAAAGTGCGTCACCTATCGCCTTACGGACATGGGTATGTAGAGGTGGATCGTTGAATACCAGGCTGGTGGTGTGGTGTTCGTATAAGAGGCTGTCACCGAACAGAGGTTTGAATAGTACTTTTTTATCGGAGCTGAATGTTTTCGGATCGCGATATATTTTGCGAAGATCAGTATGTTTACTCAGAAAATAGGAGCCATCCGGGCACAAATGAACAGGGTCGTTTTCTCTTAAGATACGATAGTAATTATAAGGATTGACATAAAAATCCTCGGGTAAGTGTCGAAGATCAAAATTTTCAATCAAAGACTGCTCTGAATTCGTTGAATTTGACATATTCGACTAAGGCATCTGCTCTATTGAGTTGAATGTATTGCGCTATTGTATAACGTGACGTGCTTTGATTCATAAATGAAACTGGGGGGTGATTGCCCTAATCCAGATGAATGTAATTTTGATGGATCTGGGCTAAGGATCAGAATATCTAGCTCAATCTGCACGATATTCATTGATGACAGACCTCACACGAAATAAAATGTAGGTTCAAATAAGAAAATTTCTCGAATAACGTAGAACTAGACAATTACTGGAGAGCGACCATGGGTCCAGTTTGGGACAACGATAAGTTAATTAGAGTAAATATGACCGATTTAACGGTTTCCGTTGATGATTATCCTCAGGAATGGAAATTAATTGGCGGCAGGGCGTTATCAGCCAAAATTCTCCTGCAGGAATGCGATCCCAATTGTGATCCACTGGGACCAGACAATGTTTTAACCCTGGTGGCAGGAGTTATGTCAGGCACTTCCGCACCCACTTCTGGTCGTTTGTCAGTTGGTTGTAAAAGCCCGCTAACCAATGGCATAAAAGAAGCCAATGCCGGGGGAGAACCCGCGGCGGATCTGATGAAATTGGGTTACCGGGGTATTATCGTCCATGGACAACCCGCTGATCGAGACAAACGTTGGGGTTTGGAGGTCAATGCTGATGGTGTGAAACTGGTGGACGCGACTGAATATAAAGGCATGTGGAATTACGCCAGTTGTGCGAAATTACTGGCAAATTATCCAAAAACAGCGTCTGCAATCAGCATAGGTCCTGCCGGTGAGATGATGATGAAAGGTGCGTCTGTAGCCTGCACTGATCGCGATAAGGAAAAGAGACCCGCACGTCATGCAGCACGAGGTGGTGTTGGTGCGGTGATGGGCTCAAAATGTTTGAAATGGGTGGCAATTGACCCGGCAAAAGCGCCGATTCGCAAGCCAGCAGATCCCAAGGCACTGGCGACTTATGTTAAGGAATTCAGTAAGAACTACCTCGCTACACGCCATGCGCAATTCGCCTATGGAACTAGTGCCGTAGTGCCGGTCGCCAATATGCTTCACACCTTTCCCTATAAGAACAGGATTGATGGACGCAACCCGGAAGTGGATAAACTGGATGGGGAACGCATCAAGGAATCATTTGAAACCCGTGGTGGTGGTATGCATAACTGCATGACAGGTTGTATCGTCAAATGTTCGAATATTGTGCATGATAAAGACGGCAATTATGTTACATCAGCACTGGAGTTCGAAACACTCACTTTACTGGGCTCCTGTTGCGCCATTAATAACTGGGAAGATGTTGCCGATCTGGATCGTCTCTGTGATGAGCTTGGTCTTGATACGATTGAAACTGGTGCGGCAATTGCGGTGTTAATGGACGCCGGTGGCATGGAGTGGGGTGATGCTGAAGGCGCAAAGAAACTACTGAGTGAGGGTCTTACTGGCGGAGATAAGGATGCAGTCGATGTCGGCAATGGCGCACTGGCTGTTGGTATCGCACGAGGACATGCTCGCATTCCGGTGGCAAAGGGACAGGCCATGCCTGCCTGGGACCCACGTCCATTATTAGCCTCAGGAATAACCTATTGCAGTAGTGCTATGGGTGCTGATCATACCGCCGGTCTGGTAGTTGATCCGGCCATCAGTGGAGAAGCTGCAGCAATCGCATCGCAGGAAATCCAGGTTATTAATGCGGTTTGCGATACGTCTGGTTTTTGCATGTTTCTTGGACCGACACTGGATGAGCACAGTAAATTCTTTAGCGTGATGTTCAGTGAAGAGATCAGCAATGAGCAGATGGCGGATATCGGCTGGCAGTGTCTCGTGGATGAATGGGAATTCAACGAAAAAGCCGGCTTTACGGCTGAAGATGATGATATGGCAGCCTGTCTGAAAGAAGAGCCTATTGGTGAAGACAAGGATCGAGTGTTCAACGTATCCGCGGAACACATCGCCATGTCAAAAGTACGTCAGCCACCAACTGAAAAGTTTTATCACTCGTCTCCGGCTGGCTAAGGCTAGCAAATAGTAGTTTTCAATCCTCGTTCCCACGCCAATACTGGCGTGGGAACGCAGTTCTTGTACTCGTCTCAGATACAAATCACTTAGCCAATGATGGCTGGCTATGTCAGGATCTGTTTGGCAGTATCGACAAAGCAGCAATAATAGTTTAGGCTTAAACTAGTTTTTGTATTGCATTCATCACGACGATTTTCGGAGAAATGACATGAGTAAGGTCTGGGAAAATGACAAAATAATTCGCCTCGATATGACAAGCTTGTCTGTTGTCGTGGAAGACTATCCGCTTGAGTGGAAATTAGAGGGTGGACGTTCTCTATCCGCGAAAATATTATTGAACGAATGTGATCCTATGTGCGATCCACTAGGTCAGGACAATATTCTCGTCCTGGCACCGGGGATTTTATCTGGCACTTCCGCGCCTACCTCAGGTCGATTATCTGTTGGTTGTAAAAGTCCTTTGACTGGTGGTATTAAGGAAGCCAATACCGGTGGTGAAGCCGGGCAGGATTTGATGAAATTGGGTTACCGCGCCATTGTCGTAACAGGACAACCGGCAGATACAACTAAACGTTGGGGTTTGGAAGTCACCGAAGAAGGTGTGAATCTCCTTGAAGCCGATGAATATCAAGGCATGTGGAATTATGCCTGCTGTGAAAAACTACTCGCCAACTACCCGAAAACGGCCTCTGCAATTTCCATTGGTCCGGCAGGAGAATTGATGCTTGGTGCGGCTTCTGTCGCCACTACCGATAAAAGTAAAGATAGACGACCTGCCCGTCATGCCGCGAGGGGTGGTGTCGGTGCTGTAATGGGATCCAAGTGCCTGAAATGGGTTGCCGTCGATGCAGGTAAACTCAAGGTCAGGCAAGCTGATGATGCCAAAGGATTTGCTCAGAACAACAAGAGTTTTAGTAAAAGCTATCTGTCTGATGGCCGTCATAATATTTTCAAGGGCGGCACCAGCACAGGTGTACCCATGGCAAATATGCTGCATACCTTTCCCTATAAAAATCGTACGGAAGGACGTAATCCGGAAGTGGACAAACTCGATGGTGCGCGTATTCATGAAAGTTTTGAGTCACGCGGCGGCGGTATGCACAACTGCATGGCGGGTTGTATTGTGCGTTGTTCGAATATTGTGCACGATAAAGATGGAAACTATGTTACTTCTGCACTTGAGTTTGAAACACTAACATTGCTGGGTTCCTGTTGTGCAATAAATAATTGGGAAGACGTCGCGGATCTGGATCGTCTTTGTGACGAACTAGGACTGGACACTATCGAAACTGGTGCTGCGATTGCCGTCTATATGGATTCCGATGGAATGAATTATGGCGATGCAGAAGGTGCAAAGAAGCTGCTGAGGGACGATATCGCTAATGGCAGCGAGCTTGGGCGACTAATTGGTAATGGCGCGTTGTCCATAGGGACTCACAGAAAACATGATCGAATTCCCGTAGCAAAAGGTCAGGCCTTGCCTGCGTGGGACCCAAGACCACTTAAAGTAGCGGGAGTTACCTATGCTACCAGTGCCATGGGCGCCGATCATACGGCAGGCCTCGTTATTGATCCTGAAATTTCCGGAGAAGATGCAGTAAGGGCATCACAGCAAGCACAAATTGTGAATGCTGTTTGTGATTCTTCCGGTTTTTGCCAATTCCTTCAACCCACTCTGGACGAAATCCGTGGCTGCTACGAGCTGTTCTACGGTGAAGAAGTTACACGTGATCAAATTGTTGATTTGGGCTGGCAATGTCTTGAAGATGAATGGGAATTTAATCGTCGCGCAGGGTTTACAGATGATGACGATGATATTGCCGTGTGTTTACGCGAAGAGGGCATTGGTCCGGACGATGCCTTTAAATTTGATATCGAAAAAGAAATCACCGCAAAGGCCAAGATTAGATATCCCAATAGCGATGAATTGTTTGGTAAGGGTGCAGCTGCTTAGAGATAATAATTGGTTCGGGAAAGAAATTAATTCCCATTTGTTATTGCTATGCCAGGGAAAACATTTTTGACTGACTCACTATTGCGAACTATAAACTGGCCATTAACAAGGACGTGATGAATGCCCTTTGAATATTGCATGGGTTTTTCAAAGCTGGCTTTATCAATAATTGTATTCGGATCAAAAACGGTGATATCTGCATCAGCACCTTTCTTTATTCGACCTTTATTAAGCATCATTGGCACGTAAGATTCCAGCCGCTTTGCTGGCAGAATGGTCATCTTTGCCAGAGCGTCTTGTAAAGCTAGTAACTTTTGTTCTCGAACGTAGCGACCCAGGACACGGGCAAATGTACCAGCTCCCCTTGGGTGTCCAACATTGTTCTCCCATTTTCCCCCGTCAGATGCAATCATCACGTTTGGGTGAGCCACAGCTTTAACAACGACTTCTTCAGGCATGAAGTAGGCAATAACGGAGCCCTCTGGTTTTTCTTTTCGATAATGATTAAAAGAGTCTTCTGTTAGACGTTCACCGCTTAAGGTCCATTGCAAATCGTGGTAGTCCATGCCGATATTCTTTCGCCATTCTCCGCTGAATATGGCGGCGCCTATGAAAGTGTGTGCTGCAGTATAAGGGTATATTTCGGTGCTTATATCAATACCATTTTTTCTGGCGCCATCAATCATATTCAACATTGTTGGCACCTGGATACCACCGATACTCCCAATGTGACACAAATGAGTTGCTGCACCGGTGGTCGCAGAATTGGCAATTAACTCCTGTAGAGCACTTGTGCTATCTGGTTCGACAACGGACGTGACTCGGGCATGAACAAATACAGGAACTGAGTGCGATTTCGCAATCTGATATAAATGATAAATTTCTTTTCGTCTTGCACCCGGTATATAGGCAAGACCTACACCGATTCCCAGAGCGCCTTCGGACATAGCCTGTTCAAATATGCTAGTCATGCGAGAAATGGCAGCATCGTCCAGTTCCTTTCGACTCAATTCCGGACCAAGCGCATCTTTGAAGAGATCCAAGTTATGATTGTGTGACAAATTCTGCAATGCTAAGGCTCTAGCGATTGAATGACTTGCCGTTGCGCCATAATTAATTATCGCTTTGCCCTGACGGCTTGCATACCATTCCCTAACAGGTAAGACACCTAGTTCCATTTCCAATGCCGTAGTTACACCATCACGCGCCTGGAAATCATTAGCAATGTTATTTTGTCCATGAGCATGCAGGTCAATGAAACCGGGGGAAACAACTAAACCACTGACGTCGACTATTTGTTCTGCTGTGAGCATTTTTATACTCACTGTTGTTATTTTGCCGTTCTTAATTCCAATATTTCTGACGGCATCGAGTCCGCTTTCAGGGTCGATAACTCTGCCACCTTCCAGTACTAAATCGAGTGTATCAGCGCTTGTAGTCGTGTTGACTTGAAGTATGACTATCAGTAAAACTGTGACAATAGGCAAGTCACATATTTTTTTAAGCATCTTCATATTGCAAATGCGCTTGTCTTTTATGCTGCCCAAACGTCCTGTATTAGGCGAAGGAAATTTCCTCCTAATATTTTTTCTATACGCGATATTGAATGTCCACGGTTCGCCAATAGAGTCGCCAATTTTTGAAATTGTGTTGGGCCCATTAAATCAGGTATCAGAGGCACAACCTGATTTGATTCTCCAGCCGCGCTGACGCCAGCCTTTCTTCTTTGTCTAACTTCTCCCGCAATGGCAGCACGATAAGCTGTCATATCGTCAATCTTTGTTGCATCCCCGTCTGTGCCTATGCCCACGTGTTCTTCGCCGCATACATTTATGGCATGTTCTATATGTTGAACGACATCAACAGCACGTGCTTGACCATCTGCTTTCAGGAAAGGCATAAAGTAGATGCCAACGACCCCACCTTTGTCAGCAACTTGTCGTAACTCATCATCAGTTTTGTTGCGAGGAATATCGTTCAGAGCGCGACATCCGGTGTGCGAAATAGTGATAGGTGATTTTGATACCTTCAGTGCGTCAAGGCAGGTCTGTTCACCACTATGACTGAGATCAACCAGCACCTTGTGCTCATTCAGAGACTCAACTACCTCTTGTCCAAATACTGACAAGCCTTTATTGTCAGGAACGACACTACCATTACCAATCTGATTACTATCGTTATAGGTAAGCTGAATAATTCTAACACCAAGATTGGCGAAGGTTTGAATGCGCTCAATTTTGTTACCAATACATCTGGCATTTTGAAAACCAAAAATTATGCCGGTTTTGTTCTGTCTCTTTGCTCGTATAATGTCTGTCGCTGACCAGACCTTAAGAAGATCGTTCTGGTATTTCCGTATAATGGCATTCCATTCAGCAATATCATTAATCGTATATTCATATGGCTCCTCTGGGCCGGCAACATAGCCAAGGGTGGCATTTATCGCTGTGGTACCGGAGGCATGGGTGTCATCGATAGCGCGAGTATCGACGCTTCGCATTCTGGTAATGGAAGTTTTGCCGACAGTATCATCTGATTGGCCTTGTTTTTGGACCCAGATATTCTGATTTGACAGGCCGCCCAGACCATTGATAACAATCATATTCTCAATAGAGACCTGAGTTTTGAGACTGGCGGCCAGTCCAGACATAAAAGGCTGTAGGGCTAGTGAGGCGGACGTCAACTGTATGAATTGTCGTCTGGATAGATGTCTGTTCATTCTCATTGTCCCGTTGCAGGGAGTGATCGACTATATTGGTTACTGATTAGCTGGTATTTTCAACTTATCTCGCTTCACGACAAGGCCATTTTTAATCACGGTATTTATCATTTTCGCGTTGTTAATATCTGCGACAGGATCAGCGTCTAATAAAACTATATCTGCGAGCTTTCCTTCACTTATTGAACCCAATTCATCTTCTTTACCGAGAAATTTTGCGGCATTCAGAGTAGCAATCTTGATAACGTCAATTGTTGATATACCAGCGTTGACCAACAATTCCATTTCACGATGCACGGCGGGACCCGAACTTTGATCTGTTCCCAACGCGATAACGGCTCCCCCTGCATTGAGCTGTCTTAAATTTTCCTGCGCAATCGGAGTCATCAATTTCATCCACCAGGTCCACCTTCTTTCCTTGTATTCCTTACTGGTTTCATTTTTTAAATTTTTGATTTCTTTTTCTGTAAGAACAGCCTGATATAAGGCCTGGTCAAGATACTCAGGATGTTCAGCGAGCCGGCTATAATTCTCGCCAATGGTTAATGTGGTAGCCATGGGGATCTTCTTTGCTGTCATAAATCCCGGAAAGCTTTCGCTAATAGGTCCAACAATTACCGGATGGGAAAGTGCGTCTATACCTGCAAAGATAGCCTGCTTTGCACGCAACTCGCTGGCTGTATGTGCCGTCGTCCGTATCCCTCTATCGTTATAGTATTCAATAATCTGTTCCATCAATGATAAAGATAATTTAGGAATGATCGGTCGGGCACCCCAACCCCTTTCTTCCAGGGTCAGCTTAAGTACATCAGGTTTATGACTAATATGTTCATCCAGAAGAGGGATGGCTTCAGGCCAGTCATCTACCAGAGTCGCGCCGGCACCACTGCCATGACTATCCGGGTAAGTAACGATGCCACCGGTAGCGAAGATACGAGGGCTATCAATTCTGCCTTCTCGTTCACGATTCCTGAGGGCAAAGATGTACTCGGGAATATTGCCGGAATCATAGACTGAAGTAACACCACTATACAGGTAACCATTCAGGGCTCTTATACCCTTGTCCATATCCAGTTTAACTTTACGCAAACCTTCCTTGCTCACATTGATACTTCCAACAAGATGAATATGTATATCCATCAAGCCGGGAATGAGAAACTTGTTTTTCCCATCGATAATCTGCGCTTTATCACGAACAGCATCGCTAAATCTACCCCGCCTGATTTCCTTTATATGCTCTTCATGAATAAGGACGCTGGTGTTTTTCACCGAGGGCCGGCCAGTACCATCGATGAGTACGACATCTTCAATAATCAAATCGCGATTAGCAGCATGAGCGAAACAGGAAAGAAACATCAGTAATACAAGGAGAAAGGTGTTTTTGCGAATAATTATCATCATAATTTATCTCGTATGAATTGCCCGGTGAGTAGATTTTATAATATAGACAGGAAAGCTTCAGACTTCACAGCATAAATTAGACCGCTAACCCTTAATACTATTTGAATATAACACCATCACGCATAACAAAACCAACTTCTAATACCGCCTCAATATCTTCAAGTGGATTACGAGGCATAGCCACTATATCTGCAGCCTTACCGATTTCCAGTGAACCTGTTTTCTTATCAATACCTGCTGCTATTGCGGCATTGATTGTACCAGCCATTAATGATTCCATTTCTGACATACCAATATTAACGTACTCGATAAATTCGTTGGCATTCTCCCCATGAGGAGAGACACCGGAATCAGTTCCCAATGCGATCTTGACGCCCATCTTGTATGCAAGTGCGCCCATGTCTTTTGGTTGTCGGCCAAGTTTAAGCAGCTTATCCATTATTGCTTGCGGCAAATGACCGAATGGGCCCTTTTTCATGCGCTCAGGCGTATCACCTACGGCGGTAATTGGATAGATCGTTGGTATCATCCAGGCACCGGTTTTAACAAACAACTTCATCGTGCCTTTATCAGCCCACATTGCATGTTCGATAGAATCGAATCCGGCACGCAGAGCGGCCTCAATACCTTCTTTTGCATGAGCATGGGCGGTTACTTTGCGACCCAGATTATGTGCCGTCTCGACGATGGCTCTCAATTCCTCATCAGTCAATTGTTGTCCAGTACCGGCAGCCGTTTCACTTAAAACCCCACCGGTTGCCGTTACCTTGATTACATCAGCCCCACGTTTCACTTGTCTTCGCACCGCTGCTCGACAGGAGTCCGCTCCATCACAGGTAGCGGTTGAGGGGATAACGTCCAGTACTTCCTGGCGGAAGCCGTGGACGTCGCCATGTCCACCAGTCGCAGTGATGGAGTTACCTGCAACTAGTAATCTTGGTCCGGGTACTTTGCCTGCCTTTATTGCATCACGCAGGGCGAATATGGAATCACCCTGAGAGCCAAGATCACGTAGGGTTGTAAATCCCACATTGAGAGTGCGCTGCGCATACATCGCCCCCGATAGTGCATTGTCTGCATCACCCATGGTAACTTTTGCCAGTTTCGACCCCTTGCCATACTCCTTAGCGATATGAACATGCAGATCGATAAATCCAGGCATAACAAAACGATCTTTTAAATCGATTATCCGCTCATTTTTATCATCACCTTCGATTTCATGTTTGCCCAGATAGCCATTCTGGATATTCGCTATCTTGCCGTTTCGTACTATTACAGTCTGTTCCTGTTTTGGTGATTTGCCTGGTATATCGAGCAAGGTTCCAGCATGAATGATCGTCGTCTCTGTACCAATCGCATAGGGATTAGGTTTTTTAGCAAATGCTATATTAGAAAACAGTCCGGACAGTTGAATCGAAAAGAAAATAGAAATGAACAGGAAGCTAATTTTCTTTAAAGTGCTTTTCTTATTCATGTGACCTATCCCCCATTATAGGTCGCTAAACACATGTTTGGCTTTTTCAAGAGTCGGTTCTTTCCAATTTGGAAATCGACTGGTGAAAATGTCATCGCGACCATAATATTTTTGCAATAATATTCCTTTCGCACTACCGCCATTCCATACGTCATATTTTTTGTCAGTGTATTCATTGAAAAAGGTAGTTAGTCTCTGATCAAGCGACTTAAGAGTATCTGAATAGTCATGGTTATTGATTAGATTTATCTTCTCACCAGGATCATTTTGCAAGTCATAGAGCGTATTTGGTTCATCATCATCCAGTCGTTTCATATACTTCCATTTGGGTGTACGAATTACCCTCACAGTAACGAATTCAAAGAAAGCAGCATCATCCCAGTCTTCAACTTTCCGTTCCTGCAGGAACGGCATGAAACTCTTACCCGGAGAATTATCAATTTTCTTGTCCGCCATTCCTGCATACTCAAGAAGGGTAGGGAACAGGTCATATTGATTAATTATTTTATCGCTTTGTATACCTTCAGAAATTTTACCGGGATGACGCAAGATAAGCGGTATTTGCATGTTTATATTGTGTGCAGTAAAGGGGAAAGACCAGGAAGTATTCCCAAACAAACCGTGATGCCCATAAGAGGCGCCTTGATCCGAGGTATAAATCACAATGGTGTTTTCATCCATACCGAGCTTTTTCAGTGTCTGCATTATGCTACCCACACCATCATCAACCATCGCCGTTTCAGATGCTGCATTGATCATGGCAGTCTTGTTATTCAGTGCTTCGATGGCTGTCCATGCAGTTGTACCTTCCTTAAGCATGAGGTCAGAAGGTCCCCTCAAACCCTGTGCCCAGTTTTTCAGATAGGGGTGAATACTTTCTTGAGGCATTGTCGGAATATGCTTTTTGTAGTATTCAGCATGCCTGTTCCGCGGTTTCATGGTTACTGTTGGCGGCAAGTTATATGGTCCGTTATAAGAAAGGTAAAGAAAAAAAGGCTTGTCACTTTTTTGTTGAGAAAGATAATCAACTGCTTTTGTTGTCCAGAAATCCGTCAGGTGTTCCGCTACTTCATATTGTTTACCGTTATCAATGACAGTTTGATCATAGAATGTAGTGGTATGTCCAGACGGGAAGGTAACCCAATATTGAAAGCCTAACTGTGGTGTTTGAGGCATACCAAGATGGTATTTTCCGACGAGTGCTGTGTTATAACCTGCTTCAGAAAAAGTTTGAGGTAAATTCCGAAATTCCTCTATGCCAGACCAATCGGGGACATCAATATCAGAAGGTAGCGCAACATGAATACCCGTTTGCGAAGGCATTAAACCGGTCAAAAGGGTTGCTCGTGTCGGAGAACAAACACCATTGACAGAAAAGGCCTGATTAAACTGAACACCTTGTTTTGCCAATTTATCAATATGCGGAGTCTTTATTTCATTGTTGCCATAAGTGCCCAGTAAAGTGTGACTTTGATTATCGGATACGATAAGCACTATGTTTGGTCTTGAGTTGCCAGCTGAAGCTGAAAATGAGAGCAGCGCGACAAAGAATGATGTGAGAATAATTGAAATAAAATAAGTAGGCATATGCACTCTATTCCTCTGTTAGTTTAAAAACTTCACCTTCTTTCATAACGAATACAACATCAGTAACTACACTGATATCTTCTAATGGATCACCATCGAGCGCAATAATATCAGCATACATTCCAGGCTTTAAACTGCCAGTTTTATCGGCTATGCCAAGATGTTCTGCAGTTCTGACAGTCGCAATCTCCAGTGCTTCAGCTTCACTAATGCCTATTTTCACGAACCATTCTATTTCGCGAGCATTGTTGCCGTGGGGGATAACGCCAGCATCTGAACCAAGCGCAAATTTCACTCCTGCCTTCCAGGCTTTCCTGGCATTCGCAGGGTGTTCATCCTGATATAACTTTAGTCTCGGTACGACATGGGAAGGAACTTTAGAAATCAAATTCTCAATCATATCCTGAACATCTAATGTAGGGACTAAATAAGCATCGTTTTTCTTAAACAAGCGAATCGATTCTTTATCTAAAAAAGAACCGTGCTCAATTGAGTCTACGCCTGCTTTTAACGCCGCGTTTATACCAGCAGTAGCATGGGCATGTGCCGTGACTTTTAATTCGAGTCCATGTGCTGTTTCTACAATGCCTCGGAATTCATCTTCCATGAATGACGGCTGATGATGTTTGCCTCCAGTCTTTTCGTTACCCCCACCTGTAGCATGTAGTTTTATCAGATCCGCTCCCTGTCGAAATTGTCTGCGAACCGCACGCCGACATTCTGCTTCGCCGTCACATAAACCGGAGGAACTAAATTGTTCCAGTACATGGTCTGGCGCATTTAAATAATCACCGTGCCCACCTGTTGGTGATATGGAAGAGCCCGCTGCCAATATCCTGGGTCCCGGGACATCACCGGCGTTAATCGCCTTGCGTAATACAATAATTGGCCATGAATTTGCCCCGGCATCAAGATCTGCTGTGGTAGTAAATCCGGACTCAAGTGTTAATTTTGCATTACGAACTCCAGATATGAGGCGTTCCTCGGTCGAAAGAAGCGGATTTCTAAATTGCCCACCATGACGATGCAACAAATGGACGTGTGCATCGATAAATCCGGGTAGAACGAATGATTCTCGTAAATCTATTAGCTTTACCTCATTTTGATTTAAATGAAGTCGGGCGAGAGACAGGAATCCATCATGAATTTTCTCTATTTTTTCGTTTTTTACGACTATTGTTTGTTCAGTTTTAGCAGGATTTCCCGGTTCAGCCAGTAGGGTACCTGCGTGGATAACTGTTACTTTGGTTACTTCATTATCATTTTGCTCTGCCGCAAAAGAGAGTTGAGTACAGCTAGTGAAAATCGAAAAGATAAGAAGTGTGGAAGAAATAAATTGTCTTAACATAAGTTTTGCCTGATTTCATCAAGGAGAAAGTATTACTCTCATCCGTGAAAGTCAGAACTAATTATAACCGGATACAGTATTAAAATACTGTATCCGGTCTTATTTCCATCGAGGAGGGTTAAATTTGTACTACGTAGATTAGAACTCTTTATCGAAGACAAGGCCAAAAGTTCGGGGGCGCTCAATAAAATTCAGGCCTGGGTCAAGTCGGAATGTGCCATCTTCAAAAATATGTGCAGGTCCTTTTTCATCAAACACATTATCGAGAAACAGCGATGCAC
>WLWI01001272.1_pt1 | contig 22064 bp, 19 predicted proteins | sample 6701501 | NCBI WGS metagenome assembly WLWI01 (sample SAMN12718690, study PRJNA515312) | sponge metagenome | isolation source: marine sponge | host: Mycale hentscheli | place: New Zealand: South Island, Marlborough, Capsize Point | collected 2014-11-01 | reverse complement strand
AAACTTGAGGATCCTCACCTCCTCTCTCTGTGCTCTTTATAGCCACCCGCTATCCTAAGTAGAAATAAAATAGTTTCCCCCCCCCCCCCCAGAAAAAATTCCTGTATGAAGCCCCTGTCAGGGGGTTACTGAAGTGCTTAGAGTTTCCCATCGAAACTACTGGTGAGGTGAGTGTCAATTAAATGTAAAGCTTCTCTTATGAGGACAGCATTAATGTCTACAGTTTCATTGTACTAGTTGCATATCAACTTGCTCAAGCTTTATATATTGACATGTGCGAACATACATTTTGGCATATTCATACAGATAATACTCCAAATAAATTATTCTTTTGGTCTTTGTAATAGCTAGCTAGGGTATAGTAACACTGAAGGTTTGCACCCTTGGTGCTTTATATCAAGTAGTATTAGTGAAATAGGAGAAAAGGAATGTGTTTTGTGTATGAATGTATTTGTAGTGATAAAATGAAATAACATTAATTTAAACATGTCAATTATGTATTCTCGTATTTGGAACTATTTCTAGGCTGACTCACTTACCATTTATACACACAACGGCACCACTAAGTATTACTTGATCTACGTAAAGAGAAATAATAAAGTAATTTTTATATGACTTGGTATGTCAATATCAATAAAGCAAATTTGTTAAAAATATCTAAAATACCTTGAATACCATGAAATATTTCGAGTCTGTTAGTAAGTATTGGCATGAGTGCCAAATACCCTGACAGATGAGTGATTTTCACAGTATTCCATGTATACTTATTTATCATACGCATGCGATCACTCCCTGGGGAAGATTGGTCCTTGATCAGTAGGACTAATCTGTTAGTTGCACGTTTGTAATGTCGTCCTTGACATAGGAGCTCCACAGTCCTGACTAGTCCATCATCACCATGAAAAGTACAGGTGATATTTGCCAGGGGCCAGTTCCTGAGAGCAAAAGTCTCATCCTTCAGAATCACCATGTCTCATCAGTTCCTGGTAGGGTGTAGACATTTGGTTCTGGCATGGAGAGTTTGCAAGTAACGGGATTTCCAGGCTAGCCACAAGTAATTGAAGAGTCGTCGCACAAGGTTCCAATGGCGAAGGTGAGAGATGACAGTGGAGGAGTCTACATGCACACAAGGAGGAGCTTTCAAAGGGCGTCCAATCAGGAATTGCCCAGCGGTTAGGGCAGTGGTTCCATTAGACTATGTGGCATCCAGAGGGATAATTGGCCAGGAGTTGAGGATAGCTTCAGCATCTATTAGAACTGTGTTCAATTCTTTAAAGGAGAGAGGTCGTGGTGATATCAATTTCCGCAAAAGCACCTTCATCGACTTTACGCCAGCACTCCACAGCCCACCAAAGTGCGGAGCTCTAGGAGGAGAGAGATGCCACTGTAGTCCATGAGTAGTAGACAAGTGGAAGATACTTTTCCTAGTGGCTCACGAGGTGAGAAGGCAGCAGACTTCCTCTATTTCCCCTGTGGTCCCTAGGAAATAAGAGCCATTATCAGAGAATATGTGTGAGGGAGTGCCTCGTCTTGCACAGAATCTGTGTAGGGTGGCCACGAAGGCTTCTGACGTCAAGTCTGAGCAGAGCTCCAGGTGCACTGCTCTGGTGATAAAACACACAAAAACCATTGCGGAAACCTTCAGTCTTACAGGCTTCCTTGGGTTCCCACGGTGAATCAGGAAGGGTCTGGCAGGGTCAACACCAGTTCGGTGGTGTGCAAGGAAGGTAGCAGTCCCATTTTTTGGTTGGAAGGTCTGGCATAATCTCTTTGGTATGGTGAGCAGGAGCGGCTGATGAGCTTCAGGTAGTTCTTCAGCCCATGTATATGATGATTTTCGGCTAGAATTGCCAAGAGGGTAGAGACACCTGGGTGATGTAGATATTCATGTAAGGTGCGAACATACAGTTTACATAAAGGTGATTTAAGGCTTAGAAGGAGGAGAGAATGAGAAATTGGGGGAGGAGGTTGATTCAGACACATCCACTAACTCTGAGTAACTTAAGGTCAACATCATATTTTCTCAGAGGATGGGTTATTGGGAGTGGTTTGCCAGACTACAAGTGTTCAAAAATATCAGAGTAGACATCCATCTGGGCTTGTCGGAGGAGATAATTCTTTGTTTGTAGGCACACTGAAGGTGTCAGGATGGCTGACAAATTACGATGCTCACGACATTTGCATGAGTTGGTGATAAATCATTGCACCCAAGCCAGGATCTTGATGAGGTGGTTGAATGAAGAGAAATGAGTCCAGAGGTCATTAGATGGACAGGAGAATTGAAGAGTGGAAGTAATGGCTCGAGCTTCAGTGGTGTCATTGATGGCAGGATTACTGAGGAGGAGTGGCCAATCTGAAGGAGGACCCTTGAGCCAAAAAGGACCCTCCCACCAGAGGGTGGAGTTGAGTAAGTCTGAAGTAGATACTCCACAGCTGGCTAGATCTGCAGGATTGTTATTTGAACGTACATGATGATGGAAGCAATGCAGTTGGCCACAAAGACTTTGAGGTTAGTTGGCGATTTGTTTACCCAGAACAGAACAATGGTAGAGTCCGTCCAGGCGTAAACATCATGGATGGGTATGTTCAAGTCAGTTGAAACAGAAAGAAGGAGTTTCGAGAGTAGATAAGCTGCCATCAATTCAAGACGTGAAATGGTTACTGGACGTACACGTGAGACTCGAGCTTTGGAGGTGATGAGTACATTAGAAACGTCAGCATTTTGATAGACAATGCATAAATGGATAACAGCACCAATAGCATTAGCAGAGGCATCAGAAAAGCCATGAATTTGCTGGGAAAGAATTGGCACATTAAGAGGTCTTAGGCGTCGGTTTATCGGGTGTGAGGCAATTGCTGGGATGGTCTAATCCAATGTTTCCATTTAGTGGCTATTGTGTCAGGAACAGGTATGTCCCAATCAAGATGGAGTTTCCAGAACAGCTGGAGTATGATTTTGGCAGTGATAATAATGGGTGAGAACAAGCTGAGAATGTCAAATATTTTTGAAGTTGTAGAGGCAATAGTATGCTTTGTATGAGCATCATCAGCAGGATTAAGAGGGACTGCAACATGAAACTGGTCTTGGGTAAAATTCCAGCAAATCCCAAGAGCCTTAGAAGATGTCAAGAGATCAGAGATGTGAAGGTCAGCTGATTCTTGAAGTTATTCTGGAATAGTATCAAGGAGAGGTTGGGAGCTGCTCTGCCACTTCTGGAGGGAGAGTCATCCCAGCTGAGGCAAGCAGGTCACACAGTTATCAGTGCAGTTGATCTGCCTCTGAGATGGTGTTTGACAATCATCAACATAAAAATAAGATCTTATGGCATTGGCGGCTAATGGATAATTATCTTCATTGAGTTCAGCAATTTGGAGTAAAACTTGCGTGGCTAAGTATGGGGATGACTTCACTCCAAACGTGAGCCTCTTCATACGATAATCAACAATGTTTCCTTCCTCATCCCTCAAGAGAATATGATGTAAATCTCTGTGGGATTCATCAAGAAGAATTTCCCAGAAAATTTTGTTGATGTCTGCAGAGACAGCAATGGGGTGGTGATGAAATCGAGTTAGAACAGTAGTGGGGATTGGGGACGTGGTAGGAAGAGATCATTAAGATATGCCCCACTAGACGACGGCAGAGGCGCAAAACTGCCCGTAGTATGATGGTGGTGGATGAGTCCTTGGAAACGCCGTGAACTGGAAGGTAGAAAGTGGATGATGGATCCCGATCATGCTCAGAATCTGGCACTTTCTCTGCATGATCGAGAGCAGGGTACTCTTGGAGAACAGCATTAAATTCCTGGAGTCTTCCTTTATTCTTGAGAGATTTCTCGTTCTGCAGGAATTGGTGATGTGCTGACTGTCAAGAAGGGCTCAGTGCTGGAAGTCTCTGGCAACGAAGTAACTTAACAGAAAATCTCCCGTCAGATAAGATCCTGTAAGTGACTTTAAAATGAGATACTGTATCTTGTTCATCAGTTGACAGGTGATGAGTTTAGGTGTCTGGAGTCTATTCATGGACCAGAGACGCTGGAGCAATGAATTCAAAGAATCTTCCTTGCCCTGTGCTGGAAGAATAGAGGTCGGAAGAGAGGAGTCAGGAATAGCTCCTCCTAGTGTCCAGCCAAACAGTGTAGGATTTGCCATGGTAGCCTGATCATCTGATAACGAAGGATGACCGTGAGCACAGCGACCGCAGTCTGCAATTCCCACAAGCAAGTCGATTTCACCCCCAAGAGCAGGATCTGCGATGGGTTGTTTGCCATTAACACAGGGTTGTTTGAGGAGTTCAGGTGGGTTTCACGGAGGTCGTATGGATTGGAGTAGTGGCACTACATGACATTTCACTCTCACTTTGTGAGTGGAGTTCAAAGAGGCAGGTCAGCAAAAACATGGTATTTACTTACAGCTCCTCCCGTGACCCCTGCTATCTGTAGATGCTGGGGATATCTCTTCAACTGGAGACTGGAGGCCAAACGTTCAGAAGGAGATAGAGGCTCCACAGATCTGGCTTTCTGTCGGTAGTCACCATTGCTCGCCAGGGTGAGAGCAGTTGAAAGGAGGGCTGATGGAGGAGTGGATACATGTTGCACAGCACTTTCTTCATCGGTGGTGATGATGCTAACATTTGCATCAGGTGGGGTGGCTGGAAGCGGTTCTTTATGGAGCAGTGTATGATGCTTGGCACCACAAGTTAGGCAGGTGTAGGTTGATTTGAGGGCATGCTTGTGACTTAAACAATTGAAGCAGTGTTTTGCATCCTTGACAGCCTTTTGCCTATTGTACTGGTTCTACTCAAGGAAGGTTAGGCATTTGGAGATGGCATGACCTTCCTGTGAGCAAATTGGACATATAAAGGAAGCTGGAGCAGCTTTTAGTAAATGATGTGATGGTTTGGATGAAGGTTGAGACGATTGTGTCTTCTTGGATTGTTTAAAGTGGAAAGATCTGATAGATGGGTCATCGTCAAGGCTGAATTATCTTTCTTGAAACATTCTAAAATTTCTCTAATTGCTGGTAGATTGGTTGAGTCTGCAGTAGTGTGAGTTGACCATTCATGCTTCATTCTCTTGTCAATCTTTCAGCTATAACAGCTGCAAGAAATTGTTCTAAAGTGTTTCCATTGCAAATGTTCGAGGCCCCAAAGATGGGCCACTAAAGCCTCCCTCATTCGGCAAAGACCCCAGCTGTCGTAAGAGTAATGATCATTGGCAAGAATGGCTTTGATGAGATGTGGATACACCAAGCAAGGACGACCATAGTCATCTTCCAGGGATTGAAGAGCAGTCTTATAGCCATCCTTTGCCGGAGGAGTACAATTGCACAATCTCTGAGCTTCTTCCGTGGTCATAGCTTTGAGTAGGTGGCAACATCGTTCAGCATCAATAAGGCCTGCGCCACACCTGTCAATGGCAGCAGTGAAAAGGATCTTGAAGTCGGCCCAATCCACTGGCTTGCCTGAAAACTTAGGTAAATCAAGGGTGAGTTTGGAAGAGTTGACAATGACTGACTTGATTTCGGTGTCCGAAGATGAAGATTTGGTAGATGTGGTTGAAGGAGCCTCTTGTTCGCTAGCAATTCGTTCCTGAATTTCTTTGGTTACAGAGGTAAGTTGACTCCAAGGATGTTCACTTTCCGGATCAGAAGTGAAACAATGAGTGTTTTTCCTGAAGTCTGATGTTTGTTCCTTTAATGCGAGCTCAGCAGTGTAGATAGGTTTGGTGATATCATCCACATGTGATAAGGTAGCTAGTGAATCAAGAACAACCATGCCTACATCATAGAGATTGATTTTCTCCTGCAGAACTTCCAGAATTTCCAATATTCTGTGGTTTCCCTCCCAAACTATGGGACATTTCATTGGCAGATTCAGTGCCTCAGATGAGGTCTTCATACTGTTCCTGGAGAGCATCGAAGAGATTGGATGAGCGAGTAGCGTCCTTTAGCTTTTTATCAACATCACTTGGTCGTATTTTAGGGTAGGGTGTATCCTGCATAGTACGAATTTGAGACTCAAGCTTGGTGAGCTTGCCTTTGCAACTTGATCGCTTGTCTAGTGGGTCAGTTAAGGATATGATGAGCTTTAGTTCTTCCTCCAAGGTGGGCATGGTCAGATAGGTGTTTAATGAGGAACTTAAATTGTTTTGGTAAGATCACTTGATTGCGATGTTTTTGGTGATAGAATGGCAGCGCAGATCGATGTGTTGTAAAGTAGAGGTAAGGTAGAGCCAGGCATGATCAATACTCAAACTAGAGATCTGGCTCGAAGGACCATATATTTGGGAGGCATAACTCCGCACTACTGGTGGTGGGTATGGTAAGGTGACAGTAACTCGAAGGACCAGATGCCAGTTGCGGCAATCAATTGATAGTTTGGCAGAAGCTCGTACGGCAACAGCTTTAGATACAGTTTGGAATTATTAGTGAAATTCAAAGTTCTTTCATAGTCTGGTCTGACCCAGACACACTGAACTACTACACTTCTCATCAAACATGGCTGTTTTTCCAATGTAGGCCTCAGGAGCTTTAGGAGACTCTTCTAGTCCTGAGATATTTTTAAATACAGTTTGCTTCTTACTCACACTGCACATGGAATGCGTGGCAGACATGAACATTATAAACTAACATACGGAGATTTTGCTATCCACAAAACTCCAGATGACTCCAAATATGTTGAATTTAAGGAGAGAGGCACCAAAACACACTCAGGTGAGACCAATGCAAGCAGACAGTTTTAAGTCCAAAATGTGGAGCCCCCCAAATAATTTATCTTGTTGCCCGCTTCATATTTTTGAAATGTTTCTTCAAAAGTGCACCCAAGAAATGTGCAATTCTGAATCACCTTTTTATTTAGCTGTGAACTATGATCACTTAAATGACAACATCTGGTAAAATAAAGCAAAGGATGGGTAAAGACAGAATTAAGAGGATGGCTGCAACCGCAGGATTGTCTGGGGAAAAAACAAACCATTCAGCAAGAAAAACAATGGTGACTGGTCTCACAAAAAATAATATGCCAAAACTCAAAGCATCAATTAACTGGACACAAAAATCTTCAAACTCTCAACAGTTATAAAAAGGCCTCATTAGAACAACAAAGGGATATGTCTCGTGTCTTGAGCTCATACAGGAAGCCTGAACCTTCATTTTCTAGTATTCGCATCAAGTGGTACTGCAAATCAAGCTTTAACGGCTCAGTCCTTGTTGACTGGACAGCACTCACTAGTTGTACAATCAGTATTGGTTTCCCTACAGCAACACAGACAGTTTCATAATGTCCACTGCATTTAAAACACACAACAATAATAATTAATTCACTAATAGATTAAAAAAATTAACAGATATAGATATGTCAAAGTGATGTATTTTATTTACCATGAAAATTTATTATGAAAAAGAAAAACTGGAAATAACCCCAAAGGGACACACTAACACATTTATAATGCCAAAGGGGATGTGATATGGTAAAATATTGGGGGTAGTTTGATTGTATTGATCTCTTTAGAAGTACCTGAGTTCAGTACAAGATAAGTACATATATATGTAAAGCTTGTCACTTTTCCAGGTATTTTCAGCTACTTTCCTCTTGTGTAGCATACTCTACTGGCTTAAAGCAGTTGCTAATATATCTGCTAAGGGTGTGGGTAGCCCTACGACCAAGTTTACCCAATGAGTTACCAGTCCTCTAGTACTAACTATAGCAGTCAAGATATCTAGTGTGGAATAAACCACACTAGTCAGAGTGATATGGTTAGATTTTTCACTCTCTCAGGTTTTATTTTCACTCGCCTCTGGTGAGTGAAAATACATTAACCTGCTCTTGAAACATTTTGCCATATCTTCACTGCTTAGTTTGTACTAGGACTGGTAATTCAAAGCTAAGGTATAAAGTTAGTTGTAGGGGCTACCCACACCCCCAGCTGATACTATAGTAGCTGCTCTAACTCAGTTGAGTATGCAAGAGGAAGGTAGCTGTAAATACCTGGAAAAGTGGTGAGCTTGGCTGTTGCTATAATGACTAGGGTAATGAGCTTGTGCAGTACAGCGTGAAATAACAACCATGAAATATCCTCACGGGTCATGTACCTAAAAATATCATTGTGAAGATATCTAGGGTGGAATATATATATATATATATATATATATATGTACAGATTGAGTAGCTGAATAAGTGCTTGGGGTTTGAAAATACATTACCTCTACTAGTAAATGATGCTTGTGTCAGTAATGTCAACAGTGTGTGTATTCATGAATAATTCATGAGCTGATCAGAGTTGGTAGAGCATCGGTATGACGTGAATGGGAAAAACGTTTGACATAGGGAAAAATTGGGAGGAAATAAAGCGACATCGTCATGATTTGACCCTGTAATCATTGATTGCAGAGTGTGCACACATGCCACTAAACCATCATGATATAACAGCTTGGTGCATCTTAAAGTGTCTATTAACCTATTGTATCGTATAAGAACTGAACACTGGGTTGCTGAACTGAGTTGGGAAAGAGTGTTCATCTACAGTATCTAACTACAATGGGTTTATGTGAGAAATACGAGGATTCAAGGGTCAATGAGGTGAGAGTAAGCTGACAGACAATATAACTACTTCAATGAAGATATGAAAGAAAATACACAGAAAAGACGGAGATATGATAGCAGGAGAGGTAGACAGAGGAGAAGGGAATCCATGAGTTGAAAAGAGGAATAAGGAAATCAGGGCCGGGATAGCTGAGGAAAAAACGAGAACAGGAGAGGGAAATCATGGATAATACTACCTTATGCTACCACTGCTAATTTACATAAGTTAGTACATCATGCAGCACTGTGTGGCGGGATACTTGCTAGTTCAAAATATATTAGTTTGAAGTAATAATTTTTATAATAAGCACTGTCAAATACTTAATTTATGTTTGTGATTTTTAGTACACATTTTCTGCAGGATAAAGTCTTTGAAGTACAATGTTATGTTTAGCTGTATAAAGTGTTATATATAATGAGGCATTTGTTGTTGGTTACTTGTACTAACATAATGTGATATTATTCAAATAATAGCAAATATTCAATTAGTAGATAATTAAATTTGTTTTAGATTGAGTGCGAGTGTGTAGGAGACACTGTCTATTTTATCTTTGGTAAATTACGAACAATAAATATTAATAATTTTTTTTTAAATAATAACTTGTATAATAATATTATATGTATAAGGATGCTCAAAATTTATGTGAATAACTTCTGAAGTCTTCAAAAAATTACTTAATGTAAATTTAAAAATATAAATCTTAAAATTACTTACTGTAATTAGATACATGGTCTTCTCCATTGATTACTGGAACTAGACCTTCTCCTAGATCTGGTTTTACACTCACCTGTATTAGTCCTACACATGCAGTCTTGTTTGGTGGATTTAATGATACTAATTATCTCAATGACACATACCTCATTGACTTGGCACAAATGGTAAGAATTTGTTGTAATACCTCAATTATTATAATTGCATTAATAATAATGTGGTTAGTCTAGATGTAAATGTACTGAAATTATGCAGTTTGATACAAATGATAGCATTTGTCTCCCAGTACATATGTATGTACAATGTATATTATATGTATGTATAATAAATACATTTGAAGTATTGGCATTTTAAGTCGCAAATGGCTCCAAATTTAAAAAAATTTTAAATTTTTAGTGCTGCTTAAATGAATTAGCTACATACTGTGAAAAGACTAGAAACAATAATTCATTTGATATACATAAATAATAGAGTTACAGCACTGACTGCCAAATGTAATTTTTAATCCTTTATTGCAAGTTTATATCTAGGAGGAAGGATTTCACAAAACATTGGAACTAAGGCAAATTAGCCACTTATATAAAATAACAATTAATTTAGAGGAGTGTCCATTTATTAAAAAATTGTATATTAAACTATAAATCAATAAATTAAGCAAGTATTATTCTAATTTCATGTTGTATTAATTCTCATTGACCTGGATGAGTTCTCATTGATGAGACCAAGAGTTGCAACTGGCCATCACGCTATATGACACTTTTAGAATACTGTTTAAAGTACAAAGGACATGTAGTATGTTCAGCGTTACAATATACTCAGTGACATAAAATAGTTGAGAAATAAGTATCTCTTTTAGACACTATATAGTTCAAATTGGATGTATTCAATTGGCAGCAAAACCTAACACATGTTACAAACATAATTGATGGGCTTTTAAATGCAGCTGATACTTTCAGATATTGTTAATTTATTAAATTAGGCATGAAGAAGTGTTTTAGTTGATTCTAGTTGGCGAGCGAGCGAGACACTTACAGGGGTAACACAATCGAAAATCGGGGATGTTTGTTTATTTATTTATTTGTATATATGTTTTGACATACGTATGTCATTTTGTACTTTGACCCTTGCGTTTTTGTGTTAGTTATGTGGTCGACCCTGTCCCAAATTGCACTAAACAGAATCCTCTGGTTTATCGATCAGTACCCGTATCACCCTAGAAATTGAATTGTTTACGGTTTTGAATTCTTTTGGGGTGCAGTTAAAACTTGAAAACTTAAGGAACTTCCATTTCTATTCGAGTTAGTGGCGATGGTAAGTCAATGCGCTCTTAGTTATGGTTATAAGTCGTGCGCAACAGTATTTACTTGAAAATACATTGTCCACTAGACTACCGCGAGGATAAGTCTGTGTAGGTGCATGTCCAGTTGTGTCAAAGCATTGTGTGTTACAACCTAAAGAATATCACAAAGAAAACTTTTAAATAACGTGTATTGTTTTGTTGTTGTTTTTTTCCTTCAATTCAAGCAGTTGCAGAGAGTTGTTACTATGGCACTGATATCCATGCGAAATTTAAAAACTGGACCTTATTTTCAGTAGCTTCAGTGTTAGAAGTCAAAATCATTCATATAAAAATAGTATAGTCTTTAAGCTCGCTCGCCATTTGTGCTCAAGCACATCACTATATAGTTATATATATTGTACATTATATTATTCTCTTATTTAGTGTTTTAGTAAACTTGTACATAAATCACCACAACCATCTGTAAGAAATTACCATGCTGCTGTTTGTCTTGATTATGAAAACAACAACCCACAGTTGTTAGTAATTGGTGGATATGATGGCTTCCAAGTGTTAAGTGATGTTTGGTGTCTTGATGTACTAGCACAGAATTGGCAACAGGTAAGAACATGTCATTCTAGTGCAGTTTAGATAATAATTGTAGCTATGCAATAGTAAACTTAACACAAATAAGGTATATTCTTTGATAAATGGGGCTTATTAATTGAACTAAAATATTTTTTGTTGTTCCTAATAATAATATATGATTGAATGGTAATTGGTAAGTAAAAGTCAACCTGTTAGTAATTTTGAGTACTTCAATCAATTTTATTTCTAGAACTAATTAAATAGTTTAAGTTATGCTTTCATAGATCTAGTTAAGTATGTTCCGGAACTTCCACATCATTTCTACTAACATTTAGAACGCATCCCATACCTTTGCAGCTAGCATCAGTATGTAACACAAATGAATCTGACTCAAGTGGTACATTCAAAATACAATAATTACATGAAGAATTACACAACTTATGAAAGGCAGATACCATCTCCAAGGACCAATGAACTTTACCAGGTGCCTTGGCAGAGGTAAAAGGTGTCAGCAATGAGGAATAGTTGACAAATTTAGGAATAAACTTTCTTTAATATCCTATAGAGCCCAGAAAAGCTCTCATGTCATTCTTGGAAAATCGGACAAACAAAATTTTTCATAGCCTCAACACGATGTCCAGGAATAGCCAGTACACCATTACCCACAACATGACCAAGAAACTCTACCTGCCTCTTGCCCCATACACACTTATCCTTCCTCAGCCTTAAACCAGACCTTTGTATAGCCTCCAGCACCTTTCTTATGTGAATCACATGATCACTGACAGAATCCAAAAAAATTAAAATATCATCAATATAAACCACAAAAAATCAATACAATTCTTCAACACTTTTGCCATAATCTTCTGAAAAATTGCTGAAGCATTTTCAAGCCAAATGGGAGAACTTTAAATCGAAAATTGCCCCAGGGGGTCACAAAAGCAGTCAAATCACGAGATGACTCAGCTAGTGGCACCTGATAGTACCCTTTTATCAGATCAAACTTTGACAGCACATTGGATTTACCAATCTTATGGAGCATGTCATCCAGATGAGGTATGTGGTACTGAATCTGGGGAGTGCGACTTTATTCAAACCACGATAATCAACACATAACCTCACAGCATCATCCGGGTTAGGGACAGGACCAATTGGGGCACCCCAGGGGGAGTCTGTGTCCTCTGCCCATCCTTGAGAGACTAGTTGCTCAACAACTACCTTAACCTGCTCCTTCATTGCATCAGGCACATGGTATGGCTTAAATGATACTGGTTTAGCCTCATCCTCCACTCCAATACAAGCTTCTCCACCATTATACTTCCCAACAGACCCATCAAGAACATCACAAAACTCACTTAAAACAACATCAAGCTCACCAGACATGTCAATCCACTCTTGTCCAAACCTGGATCATCAGTTAAAACAGTGACTGCACTAACACTAGTGACTCTATCGACATACAACTTAGCCGAATTAATGTGAATAGTTTTAGTTTTCCTGTTCTCCACATTTCTCACTCTAAAATTTACTTTACTTAACTCCTTCTAAACAATGAAAGGCCCCTCCCAGGCATCCTCAAACTTAGAACATTGGCCAGGAATCCTGACCCAAACCTTATCATCAACATTTAACTTCCTCTCACTCTTCCCTCTATCATAGTTCTCCTTCCTCTTAGCACTCTCAATAACACTCTTATCTGCTGCCCAATCTCTTAATACTTCCAATTTCTCTGCTAACTTCTTGGCCCATTCACTAGTATTCAATCGATCAAAACTGTTCAATCTCCATCCACAGTATCAAATATAAAGTGGAGTTCTCATGTTACGACCCCATACCAATTCATTAGGACTGAATCCAGTGGATTTACAGGGCATTTGTCGTAAGGCAAACAAGGCAAACGGAATCTGATCTACCCAATCAAAACCAGCAGCAACGGCTTTTCTAAGCATTCCTACTAAAGTGGAACACATCCTTTTCACAACCCCATTGCTTTGAGGATGATATGCAGTAGTATGAACAAGATTTATTCCCAATAAAATACCAAGTTCCTTCATGAGTTTACCTGAGAACTGCGTACCATTATCCGACACAATTTGGAATGGCAGGCCAGTTCTACTAAACACACCAATTAAAGCATCTGCTACTGACTTAGCAGTGATAGATTTACGTTGAACCACATCAGGCCATCTAGTGGCCATACAAATCCTTGTCAAAAGGTACTGACATTTATTTCTACCCTGTGGTAACGGTCCAACAATCTCTATTGCTACAACTTCAAATGGTTCAGAAACCACAGGCCTTTCTACCATTTGTGCTCTACTTTGGCCACACCCTGTTAGATTTCTGACAGATTTCTGACAGACTTCACATATTTATCAACATACAACGTAAAACACTTCTGAATCATCTGGCAAACCTTGCGAGCACCCAAATGACCAGCTCTATCATGAGCAAACTCACAGACACGCTTACATCTATTCTTAGGATCTACAATACGTGAAATGTCACCATCCACACAGTCCACAACAGTGTGCAATAAAATACCATTATCCCACTTATAACCACGCTCCTTACTACTGGCTAACTGTCTACAATAAGATAAACTTGGATCCTGAGCTACCTCAGTCACAAACTCAGACCTATCTTTTCCTGCGCACACACAATCAAGATCAACAGAAATGTCACCCCCACACTCATTCTCCTCAGCATAAGTATCAGGTTTTGCACCATCCATTCTTTCACATACTTCATCTAAATTCTCAACTCCAACTGCCTCATCCAAGACAGAAGAAGCATCCTGCCCAGAAACAGAACCAACATCATCCTCATCTTCATTCACAAAGACTTCTGCCTCAATTTCTTCATTCTCACTCTTTGCATGATCATTATAATTATTATTTACATCTACTACATTCTCAATCTTCTCACTCTCAAGCACTTCCTGTTCTCTCTTCTCACTAACAGCTACATTCTTTGTCATAGACCTAGTCATCACAGCACCAATTTATTTCATTTTCTCATCACACTCAGCATGTCTCCAATAAATTGATATTAGCTTATCAAACCTTTCCTTGTCAGAAAAAGGCAACCTGAGTAAACCCACATCCACCATGTCATCACTAACAGCAACATGTTCACTAAATATTCATCAGCCCTGATACTCACATCCCTAGACCTAACATTACTCCTCTCCCAATCACATAATTTGCACGACTTACCAGTCAGGCAATCACTATCAACCACATTCCTTGGCAATATTGTCTGCTGAGCTCCTGAGTCCAGAATTATCCAGATCTCTCGTCCAAGAAACATGGATAGTAAGATCAATGCAACTCATTTTAGAAAGATGCTCCGTATCTGGATGCATAAAACTCTTTGCAGCACTCTTGGAGTCAATCCAGCTGCTCTCAGCAATTTTGACTTGGCCTCCTCAAAAGGAATTTCTTCAGGGAGGTCCACGTTCCTCAATATAACTGCCAACCGACCTGTAAAAATCTCAGGTAGTTTACTAGCTTTGTTCTCATTAGTAATGCCACACGAATCCAATACTTTAGAGAAGTTCTGGAGTTGGGTAGGTAGGTTAGAAGGGTTATTGAGCTTTGGAAATGTCTTCAATGCTTGGGCAAGTTTTGCCTGTCTGTCCTTCACCTTGGCTCTCTGCTTTCTCCACTCTGACTCCACCTGCTGGCTCATATCCAGACGCTCCAAGTCTTCAATTCGAAGTCTCTCCAAATCTTCCTTTCTCTCCCTTAATCTCCTCTCTACCCTCTTTTTCTCTTCTCGTTTCCTCTCTGCTTCTCTCCTCATGGCCTCCTCTTCTCTTCTGACAGCATCTTCTTGTGTCTTCTGGAGAAGGGTCATCATCATAGACATTATAAGGTTGGGAGCGGGCTCAGTTCTTGATGTAGTCAAATTAGCATTTGAGGGACCACTAATGTCTGCCGAAATACTAGCCTCACTCGCTGAATCCAACGTATACTTCAAAGTTTCCTCCGAGTCAGTCATTTCTACGCTCGCCCATCTACTACAATAAACTGCAGGTTTTCTGAGCGCACTACGAGGCCGAGGAGTGCGTTCAGAAAACCTGCATTCATTTGACTTAATATATCACTTTGCTCACCCACCCTCACCCTTTCCATCTGTCCCTTTTATGTCCTTCCCTACACTCTGTCTTTATTAATTCTTCCCCAATCTTAATCTCTTTCCTTGGTCCTTACTCTGTTCTTCTCACTTCAACCTGGTTGTATAACCTGGCAATTAACACCTTGCCATTCAGTGCCACTCAGTCACATTCACACACACAATTGTATCAAACAGCATATAAGCTGTGGCTCAGTTCAGTTTTATTCATTTCTCATGCCACTTGAAGGCCCACAAGGCCGAGAATTTATGGCTTATTAAACTTATATCTGTCAAAGGAATAAGCACTTGGTTAGCTCTGTAGCTCTGCTACATCTAAACCAATTACTGTCTGTGCTCGCGTTGTTGATCTTGTAGACCTTCCACTCATACCGGGGCACACTGGCTCCGTCCACGGACCCGGATCCGGTCGTGCCTGCACAGACCAAATACACAACCCACACACACAACACACACACACACACAAATTTTTTTAATTAATTTCAGCACACACAAAAATAAAATGATTGAAACACAATCAAAGTCTAAAGTCCGTTCCTCTGGCATCCAAAAGCTCTTAGGCTTGAACTGCGATCGCAACCAGGCGTAGTGGGTCCTCTCCACAGGTCTGGCAAATGTATACTTAGTCCTTACACTGAACCTCCAGCACCAAGTCGAGGGATGCGAAAGGTCTCTCTCACTAGACAGTTCTAGTATGGTTCATCTCCAAACACTGCTGGCACCAATTGTGGGGACGGTTAGGGGAAGGGTAGCTTCTTCCGCTGCCACCAGAGAGTAGTAGTCTCTTATGGTTTGTTTGAGCCCTTAGATATGGGCAACCCAGGGTCTTCCCTTAAGAAGTCTCAATAGATTAGATACAAACAGCACAACACTTGCTCAAAGCTGGACAAACTTAACTCTGAGCTGAGCATGGCAGGCCATAGTGTATAAAACCCAGCCACAAGCAACTCACATGACACTAACAAAAAGATACAAGATATGACAATTGACATTAATCAACAACTAATTGTTCTATTGTTTTCTGAATAGGCATTCATTGCCTTCACTGAGGTTTCTCATGGGTGGGCGTTCCCACAAATGTATCATTGGTAAACAATTTATTAATAGCTATAAATTACCATTCTCAATTTGGGCAAGTTTTGTAATGTTAATTTTCGAATTAACACTTTGGCCTTGTTTCCATATTTTTTAGAGCAACCCAGAATTGTTTTTTTTTCAAATTGATGAAATGTTTTTTTTTTTACAACTAGACCCGAACACTTCAATTAACCAAACACCCAAAATCTATTATTAGCACATGCATGCAAGTGTTAATAATAGATTTTGGCCAACAAAAGGAATTGCTTGACCACACCCCTTCCTTATTGAGTTATAATACATTTTATGGTGCTCAGTTATCTGAACATTTCAGTTGTCTGAATACAACTCGGTCTCAACGTGTTCAGATAACTGAAGTCCTACTGTAGCTAGTAAGTTGTCACTAAGTATAGGCTAAGCACTCACTCCAGAAATCTACATGTACATGTAGAGAAAAACATGCCTTTAATAGTGAAATGTTATCAATGAGTGTACATATTCTAGGAATAGTGACATTTACATGTAGAGGCAAGAATATGTCATAATAATAGTGAGTGTTATCAGTGATTGTACATATTCTAGGAATAGTTTTCCATATCTGATACTAAACTGTGTGTAGCTATCTCCGAGTTAATTCAGTAGAACTACTTCACCGTCGTGCAATTTTTCACAACTGCTTTGTCTTCTAAAACTGTATAGTGCAACAAGACACTCAGTTCCAAAAACAATCTTGCTAAATTATCTAAATTACCCATCAATTTAGGTGGGCAAATATGTCACCATTAAAAAAATTACCAGATAATTATGTAATAGATTTATGCCTCGTGTTTAATAGGAGTCTAGCTTGTGTCTCTTCTATTGCATCAGCAGCTCGTTCTGAGTAAGTTCCAGTGATTTTAGCGAAGTTACTGAGGCTATGAAATATCTGTAAAATAACACTAGGGCCAGTCCTAAACGAAAGGAGAAAGTTATAACATTTTATACACTAGCTTTATATGATTTGTTCAAGATTTCAGCTGCATCACTCTGTTTCAATGGTGTTTCGCCACGATGTCTATCCTCTCCTACTTGTCAGTAGCTTATAAATTTTCCTGCAAAGTCAAAGTACAGCAACATTTTAGAAGTTAACATAAAAGGTGAACGGGTAATAGTTTCCCTGTAGGAGGATTAACTATAGGTGATGTAAAAATACAAATGCCATTATATGGCACTTCGAAACTTTGTTTTTCTAGGAAGAATGTAATTACAGATGAAACAGAATTAAGCACCATGGTATGGCGGGGTACTTTTTAGCTAGTATATGATTAATCTTAATTGGCATGCGTAAATAATTGAAGTGCAGTTATAACTGTAGCAGATAAATAAGTTCAAGCATTTACTATAATTGTTCTATATTTTTCACTTTAGATAGCCAACATGCCACAGCGTAGATATCAGCACTGTGCTGCTGCTTTTGTTATTTCTTCTGAACTCACTGAAGTAGTGCTGTTTGGAGGTAAAATGAATATCATAAAAACTATATCAGACACTACACTATTAAGAATTGGTGAGTTTCATTATTTCTATGGAATTATTTACATTTAAACTGAGGTATAATTGAGTGTATTTGTAGTTCCGTTTAATATATTATATACTCTAAAGTTAATTTAAGTATTGTTCGGTTTCAGCAGATTATAGTTTTCACTGATACAAATATTTCAGTCACCAAATAAAGAATTTATAGTTTCATTCTCATATTTCATTATTTCATTACATTTTATATATTTTTGATGAGTTCATGTTATCTAAATAGAAAAATTAGCTGATATTATTATAATTGGTAGTAGAACATTTTGTCCAGACATTGACATTTTCTCAAGAAGAGTGCATTTTATTGTACCAAGTCATAATAATAATGTTACTTTTATTTTGTTTAAAATCATAACTGTTTGTGTCTCTTGCTCACAAAACTTTGGAAGAAAAGTAAACATGTTAGAAATCAAGTAATGCACTGTCAATCATTTCATCTACAATATATAAGATTTACTAATTATTTCTTTGAGATATTCTCTGATATTTTTTTAACAATACAGAATGAATAAATGTTTTGGCTGTTACCAGGGATGAAACCCAGGACCACCTGCTTAACACACAAGTGCTCAGCCACTAAGCTACAACAACCAATATGAGCAACCGAACGTTTCAATTCTGTATTCATACTGTGAAAGAGTACTGCTATGCCATAGTCTCACTCTTAATAGACCAAAACAAGTTTTGTTTTTCAAAGATATATTTAGGTTCGTGATTTTTTCTCTGCTAATTTATCACTTCACAATTTCTTGCTCAGCCCTTTATTACTTCTTACATTTTTTCTCTTTCTTTTATTCATTAAATCTAATGAGTAAACGAAGGTTGATGAAGAATTTGTGAAGTGATAAATTAGCAGAAACATTTTTGCATGTGTGGGGGTCTGGAGGGCTTAATCACCAGGCAACCGCGCCCTCTCAGGAACGTTTCGCTGCCACCAGAGAACGTGTGGCTGAGCGCCGCTTGCGCCTAAGTAAGATGCACGTTTATAATACAAATTACAAAGAACGCACACAGAAATCAAGTAATTAAACAAGACCTGACTATACACATAAAGGAACTGAGACACGAGGTCTCACGACTCCGTTCTTATATGCACGCACAAATGACCATACATGGAAACGCTCACCACACCCAAAAACTCAAATAAACGCACAACATTGAATGAAATACTAAATAACGCACAACACATAAAAAATGACATACATATACGTTTCTTCTTCTTTGCCTTTACTTCTCTTCCTTCTTTTCATCTTCTCTCTTCTGCCTTGTCTCGTTCCCCACAGCATGGATAAATATAATTAATTTAAAAAATATGCATTGGTCGATTGAGAAAACTACTGCAGCTTAGTAGCTCCCCTTAACAGTATAAATACAAATTTGAAATTTTTTGTTGTCCATTGATTGTCGTAACTCAGTGGCTGAGCACTTGTGAGTTAATCCAGTGGTCCTGCATTTGATCTATGGTGACAGCCAAACATTTTCAATTCTGTGTTGTTTACAAGAAAAGCCTGTGAAAGAGAGAGAATGCATCTAATGAGTAAAAGAAGGCTAAGAATAAAATTGTGAAATGATATTTTTCTGACTAACTGTCTATAGGAAAACCAGGCACAACGCGGCACCTTCGAAATTTTTTTTTTTTGCACTTACGGAGTTGTCGGCGTCCAGATATTGAGCTCTCCAAGTTTTATCGCCGTAGCTTAAGTCGTTCCCGCTATAATAGACCTAACCGTTCCCTTCCGTCCGCTTGAAACAATACATTTTTAAGAAATCGATCGATCTTTTCTCGATATTACGCTCGCCGCGTTGTGCCCGGTTTTCCCGTAGACGGTCACCTATAGTCATATAGAATGCGTGTTATTGTATTAACTGAATTGTATCGATGCATTAGAAAGATAATTCACATTATTATACTTCATTTGTAATTCCACACAGTTCAACAATTTCTAGCCTACTTTATTATTTTTATTGCTGTTTTGACATCAGATGCTTAAACTGTGACTAATGTCTAAAATTTCTTTTTCAATCTAACATGTAATATTTAGATTTAATTCAATTTTAATGCTCTTTTGGCCTTGCATTGTTCATTTTAAGTTTTTTATAACTTTAAAATGTGGAATACATAGTGCTACAAAGAAGTGATATGTATACCTAAATATTCAGTTTAGATTTATGTTCAGCAATAATATGTAGTTATCATTCCGTATTAAATTTATAGGGACATACTTTGACTAATGTATAATTACTGTAGAAAAAATACAACAGCCTTCTTCAATTTCCTCTTCTATTCAATGGAATATATCAGAAATTATTCGTTCTTCAGAGTTAAGAAATAAAGATAGACTAATAGCAAAGGAACTACTAAAAAGTAAGATTATAACTACAAGCTGTTTATAGGATTAAGCATATTAAGGTATAAGTAGAACAATACTTTGAAACTTTACCTTATACCTCAGTTTGATTATTTTATGTTTATTAAAAAAAACTGTTATTGATAGTTTTCATATATTATTGTTAAAATTGAGTACTATACATGCAAACTATAAAAAAATAACACTACTAACCTAGCAATATTTCATAGTATTCCCAGCAGGGCAATCATGATTACAAAAATATTTATATATTAACTCCTCTACATGTGGGCTAAGTTTTGTTTACTTTCTACGCATTCTAAACATATGAAGTGCGCGCACTCTTTGGAAACTACAAGCTTCAAAGTAAGTGTAAGGACCAACCAATCCCTGAGAAGGTGAAACGTGTAATATACAGTGTAAACTGTTTGTGTGGTAGTACCCACATCGGGATAACCGGCAGAACACTTCAAACAAGTCTCAATGTACATAAGAGGGCCATCAGATTGGAACAACTAAATAATGGTATTGCAGTCCATGCAAAAAGCACTGGGTGTCATATTAATTGGGACAGAGCTAAGCATGGAGAGAAGAACTTTGGCACAAGAGGAAGATCACAAGGCTTGTGGATCAAGAAAACATACAACACATGAACCTGGACCAAGGCTTGCAGATAGAGTTTGTGTGGTACTCTCATCTCATATCACAAAAATAATTAACATACTTACATCTTAACCATTCACTCATTCTCCATCTAATTTAGTGACTACCATTCATCCATTTTACACCATTCTCTTATTGTTTCAAAAGTCAATAAGTATTCTATATATCATTCCTCAACGTAGTAATGAGCCTATACTTTATAGTCCTTGTGGGTTGGCGGTCACAGGTCACGGAGAACCTTGATTGGCTCAATCCAGTAAAGGCTATAAGCCTGAAGGTAAGTCGCCAGAGGTAGAGGAGAAGTTACCTGACACACACTTACTCATACGCTCTGGTGACCTGCTGCCACCAGAGTTCACCCTCCGCACCCTTTAACAGAGTATTAATCTGTAACTAACTGAATGGGAATATAGGGGGAACTGAGGATACGCATGTGTGTCCTGGCTTATATGTCAGAAGACACGCATGCGCACTAATAATGTGGGGGTGTGGTCACAGGACATCCGGACACAAAATAAGCACAACATGACATACGCATACACTAAAGATTACAAACACTAAAGATTACAAGCACGCACTGCGATTCACTATGCTAATAAATAATTACACACACAACTGTCTTTCAATGACACAACATCAATGTTCATGCATTCCTCTTCTTTTTGTTCTTCTTTGACTTCATCTCATTCTCATTCTCTCTCGTCTCTGTTTCTGTCGCCAGCACTCTATCCTCTCAGCCCACATCTCCCCCCACCAAGATTCGACTAGAAGGAGAAGCTGAAACATCACACTGGGCGGTTTCATCATCTGTTTCGGTCCATGCCTGCCTGCTCATTCCATCAGCATTCAAATGACTCTTGCCAGGCCTGTACACAATTGTGACCTGGAACTGTTGCAAAGATAAGGCAAATCGTAGGAGGCGTTTATTCAGTGAAGTACCCTCCATGAGCGCAAGACATGGCTTGTGATCAGTAACAACGACAACTTGCTTCGTGTAAATGTAGTACTCAAAGTGCTTCAGTGAGGCGACGATTGCCAGACTCTCTAACTCCGAGACAGAGTAATTATTCTCAGCTGACTTCAATTGGCGAGAGAAAAATCCTACAGGAA
>WLWI01001271.1_pt1 | contig 22068 bp, 12 predicted proteins | sample 6701501 | NCBI WGS metagenome assembly WLWI01 (sample SAMN12718690, study PRJNA515312) | sponge metagenome | isolation source: marine sponge | host: Mycale hentscheli | place: New Zealand: South Island, Marlborough, Capsize Point | collected 2014-11-01 | reverse complement strand
ATTCTGCAAAAAACAAAAATAGGAGAAAGAAAGAATTTTTCCTATGACTTACTTTTGGAGCCTATATCTCAATTTCAATTTTTAAGTGAAGTGCCCCCTTTTCCCATAGACTGTCACATATAGATAATAGATAATTTTATAGCCTAAGTGTTAATTTGAAAACTGTGCATTACAAAACTTGCTCAAATTGAGAGTTGTGATTCTACATCCCTAAATCACTGCCTTGGTATTTGTCAACTTCAAAAGTTCAGAACTTGTCATTCGGTCAACTTAAAAATTCAGAAATTTGTCAAACACCTGGGACTTAGTTTGCTTGTGTCTTTCTCGATCCCCAACTTTTTCGATAATCAAAAAAAAAATTTTTACATTTTTTAATTTTTTTTTAAAATTTCTATTAATTATTATTTTTATTTATTTATTTAAGAAAGTAATTTAGGGGTGTAGGATCACCATTCTCAATTTGGGCATACTTTTTAGTGATGCGGTTTTAACCTTTTACATGGGCGTTGCACAACTTTTGCATGTGAATTTTGAGCGCTAGATGTCGTCACTGTGTTCGATCTGGTATTGCATATCCTATAGCTGCTGCAACTGGGGAAAATCATGGCTATAAGACCTACTTCGAAACATTTAGACTTTGAAGCTGATATTTCTTGAGCTTCTGATTCTCTTGGCTATATTCTGAAAAGTGAGCAGGAACAATGAAAAAGTTGAAGCTAAAAGATGTATTTGTCTCATTGCCTACTGGTTTTGGTAAGTCTCTCTGCTACATACTGCTACCAGGGTAGAAGCATCTTTACAACAAGAATAGCATAAGGAATGATTTATACAGGCACATTTAGAGGCAGCTTTAGTAGCATTCGTGTGCATGAATTCCACTAAAACAAAATTGGTACACGATGGACACCAGATCCTTTCCCCATGTAGCAGCTAGGTAAAGGGTCTGGCTGGCGAGACTAGTGGCCATGTTGGTCTCATCTGACACACAAGCCTATTATTATATACACTAGCAAGTACCCCGCCACAAGTGGTGCTTGACGTATTGCAAAGTAAGAATGCAGTAGCACAAGTTATCTTGTTCAGTTACCATTCTCTACCATTGGTTTAGGTTACATTAGTTACATTAGCTCTCTTTTTTCTTAAGTATCTGAGCTTTTCTTATATCCAACCTCTCTTTTCTTTAGCTCTTCTTCTGAGTCACAGAGTCACCTTTTCCTATCTCTCCTGCTTCTGAATTTCTGTCCTACTTTGAGAAATTTTGTCTTCTTTGCCTTCCTTTTACCCACATTTACTCATCGATTCCACCCGCTTCTTAGTTGCAAATAATCACTCCCTACGTGGCCTTAGTTACCATTAATCGCCTTCTACCTTCTCTTTCGTACTTTCGCCTCACTTTTCGTACTCTTACTCAGTTATTATTCTCTACCATTGGTTAAGGTTACATAAGTTTCCCTCTCCTACTCTTTTTTCTGAACTATCTGAGCTATTCTTCTACCCACCTCTCTTAACTTCAGCTCTTTTTCTTGAGTCATGGAGCCCCCTTTTACTTTGTCTATCTCTCCTGCTTCTGAATTTCTTTCCCAAGAAACTTTTCTTTTATTTCGTACTTTAGGCTTTCTTTTGAAAACTAACCCCCCTCCCCTTTACTTGCGATTCCACCCGCTTTTTAGTTATAATTAATCGCTCGCCTTTTTGCCTTCTCTTCCCTTCCATTTTAAACCTACACCCCTTACCTCGCCGATTCCATTCGCTTTTCAGTATCGCCTTTTACCTTCTCTTCCTTACTTTCGCCTTCTTTAGGAAACCTACGCCGCCTTCCTCTTTGATACTTACGCCGCCTTCCATCGCCAATTGCACCCGCTTTTTAGAAGTAACCAGCACCGTTCTACCGATTGTGACAATACTTTACCTACCATAAATGAACGATGCTTTACCGAACCATACAATGGTCATGAATTATTCATGAATACACATACCGTCGTCGTCGTCGTCGTCGTTACTGACACACAAGCGTATTATTATATAGCAGGGGAGGCTCCACTGGGGGGGCAGGGGGGGGGCAATTGTCCCCCCAATTCAAAAACTTGTGACTTTGTATCACTACATGAAGAAAAGAAAAGACACTTTGGAACATTTTAATCAGTCTTTTTGTATGATGTATTATAGCTTAAAAATTAGATTTCATAGTAGTGTGCCGATCTCTAATATTTTGCCCCCCCAACCACAAGTGTGTGGAGCCTCCTCTGTATAGATAGGTATTTTCACAAACTTTAATTGAACTTATCGTAGAATCAGCTTCACTCTTTTCCTCACTCATTAAACTATGATAAATTAGATAGCTAAACACCTACAACTAACATCAGCGTTCTGATGAAATAGCTGGCAAGATATGACACATAAAGAGTACTATGCTATCTAACATTCAATAAAATCCGAACACTCAATTTGGACTTACAGATACTTAATTCCCAGATACTACTTCGACGCTTCGTCCATCCAACAGTTTAGTCACAGATTTCCGGTAAGAAATGATAACCGGAAGGGCGTGTACCGAAGGTAAAAAAATGCACATACCGAAGATGCGCATACCGCACCGAAGGTATATGCGCTGGCGCAATAAATTTCGAATTGGGCGCGGCAATGGCACCAGTCACACTCTACATTTTGACATCCCAGAATGAAATATCCTGGCATATTATGCACCCCCGTGGCGTAAAATCAGTGTATTTTGCATCCCCACACTAAATCTCCTAATGAAATACGGCACCTCAGCAGTAAAGAGTGACTCCTTATATCTGGAACGGTTCCCACACAAGGCCTGTTCTTCCTGTGAGTTCCTAGCCTGGCTCCAGGAGCTTTGCTTGCATGGCTCACAGTACTTGTTTAGTGCACAGGCATCCTGGCTCTGCCAGGTGAACAACCAGTGGTTGCAGGAATGAAGTAAGAAAAGTTTCCCTTGGATGGTACTTATTAATATTCCACTTCTGCTTTTGTAATTATTACCCTTTTAGCTATGTATTGTGAATGACCATCAGTGCTACTGGTAGTCCCAGGAAGCAAAATCCTTATTTGAATAGTTTCTTAGTAGCACATGAGTATATTGTTTGGCTAAGACAAACTATTGGACAGCAGTCTGTGGTTGCTCAATTATCTAGCACAACCACCTCCCTTAGCAAAAAACAAAACCAAAAAAAACTTAAATTAAAATGGAAGTTAGTAATTTGAAAAACTAAGACCAAAACAAGAATTGAAATTAGTACATTTTGAAAAAACCAAAACTAAAACTAAAATTATAGTCTTTGTTAGTGAAATACTAGAACTAAAATTGATCTTTGAAATATTTTTTTTGTCAAAAAACTATAACTAAAACGAATATGTAAATGTTCAACCAAAGCAACGTAAATACAAACTACTGCAGCGAAGATATCTAGCTTAGAAAAAAAAACACTTACTATGCTAGTCAGAATGATAAGCAAGATATTTCACTCTCAGGTTTCATTTTTCACTGCCTCTGGGTCTTGAAAATACATTTGCCTGCTAATGAAAATTTTTGCCATATCTAACACTGACTCATGCAGTAAATATTATATTGCACCACCACACAATAAATGGGAGGTATTTCAAATGCACACATAAGCATTTTCACGAGTCAAAGGCAAATTATTAGGATTCAAGCATGTCAGTGAAATATTATTCTCATTATTGTACATATGACAGGTGTCGTAAGTTGTATTGTACATTGGATATTTAGTAAAACAGTAAAATGATTGTGCTTCAAAGCCTCATTGTTCTGGCTAACTTTGCCATACATCCAAAAATACAGTTTTCCAGAATAAGGTACATGCGTGTTGGAGTATTCAATGCAGCATTCAGTGTGGGAGAATTTTGAACACTCTCCTGATACAGAAATACTAAAAGAAAAATATCCAATGTAAGGTGTGAATGATAGTTTGACAATTGACAAATAGCAGAGAAGTGAGCAATGGTCAGAAGAGGCTTGTTCTGGCTCAATGGACAAATTCTCAATTGAAAGTAGGTCATTGCAAAAGACTAGGTCTAAACAGTGCTTGAAGTGGGGGTAATGTGAATAGGATTATTGACAATTTGATGCAGCCTAAAGCTGCTCATTGTGGCTAAGAGATCTTGAGTGGGAGAGGAAAGAGAGTCAGAGCCTGGAGGATGGTAGATGAAATCCACAGTTGATCTCAAGCTCAACCGAGAGAAGTTCAGAATTGATTGTGACTAATGATGGATTTAACAGAGACATAGTTGTGAATGTATAGGGTGACTCCTCCGCCATGTCAGTCCCTGTCCCTTCAGAAAATTTTATATGAGGGAGGAGAGACTTAGAAATTAATTATTTCACTGTTTAACCATGCTTCACATAATGATAATATGGTGGGGGGGAGTAGGTCCTGAGACTAATAGGCACAGATCATCCATTTGGGATAGTAGGCTTCTACAGTTTGCATAGTAGACAGACAATAGATTGTTCAGTTTAAAACTCACGGATAAAGGGTTGGAGATAGCGGCCTCTAGTTTATAGCTATTGCAAGCATGGATGATGACTGGATGGATCAAAAAGGCTTGGAATACCACTCAAGTAGTCTGTGTTCAGTGAACAGCCATGAATGGTAGACATTAGCCATGCACTGGATGCCTTAGCTAAGCTTTAGCATTCTTCATTTAGGGGGAAAATAAATATATGCACTTGTGCCTGTAAATGGGTTATTACCTGTTCACTTTGTTAACACAGAACTCTATGGATGACAGAAGTTATAACAACTCTTATTACAATAATAATTGGTTCATAATTTCTACCATTAACTGCAATCTATAAATTGGAGGTGTGTGTGTTTGTGTGAAATGCAGAGACAAGTATATTAGAGGGTGCTCTGCACATATCCCGATCTGTCCTTGCTTTTTGCATTAATGATAATCAGAAAGATTATAGCCTCATGAAATGGAAGTCAACAAGACAGTAATTGTTGTGACACTTTCAAAAACAATGTACATTACTAAAGGTTTTCTTTACCAATAAATGTGAACATCTAGAGGTAAAGTGGAAAAAATATGCCTCCCTCAAGTGATTAGATCTAGTTGAGCTTGTGATATTAAAGAGAAAAAAATAATTATATTAAAACATGAAGTTATATTTTCTTGTGAAGGGTTAGAATCCGAATAGTGGTCATTTTTCAGTTGTGTTATTTAGAATGGGAATGTAGTTTTAAGCTCGCCTCAGTTATGCTGCTGATACGGCGCATTAGTACATGTAATTGTTAATAACATAGACCTGTTTTAATTGGTGAAAATGAATATTAAATGCATGCAGAATAAAACAGTTGTGTATGTTGGTAATGGTTCAAGTTACTATATCACTCCACATACTCATATAATGCTATTACTGTATCCTGTCACTCATCGCTATATCAGTGCCTCATCATCAAATATTCGGTGATGTCTGTGCTAGTAGAAAAGTTACCAAGAAACTGTCAGTGGACGCTCATTGATTCTAGTTTTTGGATTATAACCTCATAACAATCTAGCAAACTTGTGGCTGTTATTTTGAACTTTCTTAACCTTCTCATTTTTTAGATTTCTGTGGTAGCGGACTTATACTGGGACCTAAGAAATGGTTTTACTTCCTTAGGGAGCTGAGGACACAAGTTTGAAGAAGTAAGTATGATAAATAATATACTATCATCACTTAATAAATACAAAACTACCGGCAAAACAGAAATGTCTCTTTTCCAAAGTAGTGCAATATAAAAAATAGTGGAAATTAGCTAGCTATGTACACTTGAAAACTGTAAGTCTATGTAAGGTGAAGTTATTCTGTTCATGGTAAAGATCAGAAATAATTTCTGTTTCTATCAGTTCAGAATCAAATTCATCATCACTTCCTTCTGAGGCTTCCTCCTGGTCAGATACAATTTCATCCTGATCAGATGCTGCAGAAGTATCTGCGGCATCAAGAAGAACATTTTGGCAATCGTGGCATTGACAGCTTGGCCCGCACTTCCGGCCTCTTTTAAGCACCCACATCTCTGAGTACTATATCCTTTCCTGCAGGAACATCCTCTAGTTAAAAAATCTATAGTATCCTGAACTTTCTCTTTTGCCTCACTACTTTCCCAATCAAAACTGAACTTATTGTCAATATCTTTAATCCATCCACTGGTCTCAGGTTAATGCAAGAAGTCATTAATATTTTGTTGTATTGAGTTATCCCACATAAGTCCAACCCAGCAATAGCGAAGCCGGTGACGCCACATTGAAGTATGCGTTGGCATTCTGTCTCTCTCGTCAGATATTCTTTCACTGACTATTCCTCGTATGGTATTGTACCATATGACGTGTTTGTCCATGCTGTAAGAATGCCAAGAATCCTTTTTCTTGTGTCTTCTATAATATCCGACAATAAACCATCTACACATTGACCAGTTATAAATTGTGCATGCTGGAAAAAATTGTTAAAGAAAACAGCTTTTCCATGTCCATGAAAATAGGAGATATAGTCGCATCCTGAGCAAATGAATAATATTTGGAAAATTTTATTCAATTTAGGACGAGGAAGACTTGCTAGATCAGGGTCATATTCAAGTGCAAGCACCAAGTTATTGAGATGGACGTAAGAACAAGTTGGTGAATGTGGAACATTGGAAGAAATGCAAGTGGCCATTGACAAGCCAATGTTTTACACGTCAGTGTCTGGTGAGTATATTAAAATATGTGTACCTTCAGTTTTATAAACATGTCTCCAGATCCGCATATCAGCTTCTGTAGAGTCAGATGAATATGTAGCCAAAATCACAGGTAGAGAATCACCAGAAAACTTACAGACTTGTGTAGGGTTAGTTTGGGCAAAGCACCCACTTAAGTACAAAGTTTGCCCCTGAAGCAGCCGTTATCTTAAAGTTCGCATAAAAGACAATCCTAAAGCTTCAATTTTGTAATATTTGCATTTACGACAATCAATAAATGACTTCCAGTTATTAGGAATAGCAGTGGCTGGTGTAAATATTATATGGTTGTGAGATTGTAATTCTTTTCCCTTATCTCTTCTATTTTGCTCAAATTCCTTGGGATTGAAGTTTTGATCATTTCACACTGTATCAAATAATAAGTGTACCTCACACACACTGTTAGATTTGAAATGGGGTAATATAAATCTGTTAAACAAAAATATACTATATTTTATTGTAGAAATATTTCTAAGTGGCTTGTAATTTAAGAAAAACATGGCATCCAGGACTACTGTATTAGCCCTCCACTGGTCAGGTAGAGTACCCATTACTACTTGAATATCAGACCCAGAATAACGCTTTCCTATTTTCTCCTTCCAAACTGATTTTAGACCTTTTACTGGAAATCCCTTTTCATCAGCTATGGTCTCGTGGATATAAAGAATATTGTTCTAGTGTACTGTTATATGTTTGACTAGTTCTGTTGCACCAGGTTAATCTTTGCCGAAGACATTTTGTTACTTGCTTTAATTCCTTTTCTTTCTTATTCATGTTTTTGTGAAATTTTGTTGGCTGGCGTCATTGTTAGTAATCTGTTTTTTTCTTATTGAATTAGCAGTACTAGTTTTTTTTGTATGTTATGATTAATGTAATTATCAAGATCACTAGAACCAATCTCTCGGAAGTGGAGCATATCATGTGATTGCTCAGCTGTGGCCATGGTATTATTAAATATATTTAAGAACCCTCGATTTTCAATGCTTCCTTTAGGAAACGACTCCACTTTATTAATTTCTCTTATCATAACCAGTATGTTTTCCTCACCTGTTTTTGAGTAAATATGCTGAACAGGGGTTCATGCTCAAAACTGAGGGTGGGAAATAGCTCCAAAAGCAAACTTTTATGTATAGAAATACAATATTTCATAAATAGAGATTTTTTTTGTAGGTAAGATTGTGTTGGGTGTGCTATAGCCATTTTTTAAACTTTGTTAATACACATCTCATGTGCCTCATCAAGGGCTACAGCATGCTCTTTCCACCATTTATAGAAATTGTGAAACAATGTTTGAAATATTTTAATAATTCCGGTGGATATTGTTGTATATCTGCCAGATGGTATAGTATCAGACGTTGATAGAAAAGAGGGGCCATTTGTTTTAATGATGAGCAGGACTGTCTGGAGAGGGCGTCTGCCACTGAATTCACCTCCCCAGCAATATGAATTAAATCAAATTGATAATCAGTTAATTTGATTTTCCACTTAAGCAACCTTGCTGAGGGTGGCTGACCATCCAAAATGTTAATGAGAGGCTTATGATCAGTGAAGGCTTTAAAATAAACACCAGACAAATAATAATGAAAGTGATGAACAGTGGGTAACAATGCCAAAACTTTCAAATCTAAAATAGCCATAGTTTCTTTCCCTGGGAATGAGTTGTCTAGAATAGAAACTACACGGTTGCCATTGGGAATCTCTATATACACAGAGAGTGCCAACAATGCCTGTTGTGGAGGCATCTGAAAAAATGCACAATGAATCAGAATAAGTTGGAATCACCAGTGAAGAGTGATGTGTGACTGCTACAATGATTTCTTTAAATGCAGTGACAAATTCATTTGAGATAATGGATGAAAGTTTATCCATTGGCATGTGGTTGTTTAGTACAGTTGTGTGATTAGCTAGTTGTGGTATGAATTTTGAATAGAAGGTAACTAAACCTAAAAATGGCTTGAGAGATGTTCTCTTAGTTCGTATGATGTAATGAGCAATTTGTGAAACATTATCTTGTGGAATTGTAAGCTTGCCATTACCTACATGATGTCCCAGAAAGTCAAATGACTTAAAACACCAGAAACACTTGCTGACTTTAACAGTTAAGTTTGCAGCTGCCAATCTGCTTAAAACAGAAATAATATGTGACAAGTGGTCCTCAAAACAAGATGAAAAAATGACACTATCATCAATGTATGGTAGTGAGTAATTCTCTAAACCTCTTAAGACTTGTTGCATTAGAAACTGAAATGTGCCAGGAGCATTAGTTAACCCAAATGGCATAACACAGTAATGAAATTTTCCCTGAAGGCAGGTAAATGCAGTATATTCTCTAGATTCCCATGACATGGGAACTTGGTGAAAACCTTTCGATAAATCCAGTTTTGACAAGTGAGTTGCGTTGCCAAGTTGAGACAAAATATCCTCTATGGAAGGCATAGAAAAGGTTCTTTAAAATCAATAACGATTCTAATTCCACCTTCCTTCTTAGTAATTGGCATGGGAGACGAAATGTATTTAGAGGTGGATTGCTCAATGATGCCAAGTGAAATGAGTTTCTCTATCTCTTCCCTGAATGCTGCTTGGTGAGCAATGGGGATTGTGTAAGGTGGTGACCACACAGGAATGGATGAAGTTAATGAAATTGAGTGTTCCACCAAGGATGTTAAACCGGGTGAATCAGTAAAAACTGTAGGAAAACTGTCTAAAACATGTTGCAATTGTGATTGTTGCGAAACTGAATTAAGTGGAATTGGTTGAGGAGTATTTGTGGGAAATGAAAAATCATCTACATCTTCAGTTGGAATAATGATTGCCCTGTTTATTGAGAGTGACTTCTTGAGTTGAGAGATGTGTACAACCTTTGGCTTTTGTTTGGAACCATGCTGCCTAATGCTGCAGTTTACAGGTGGAATGATATCACAAATAACGAAGGGACCATCCCTTGAGGCATCCAAGCACTTGTTATAGCCTAGGTTCCTTTTGAAAACTGTATCTCCTGGCTTGAAGTCAATGGCCATTTGAGTCTATGCTGCACATTCTTTGCTGCTAGTGACTGTTTTAACATGGTGAAGTTGAATTGACAATATAGTGTCCAATTCTGAAATGAAGAGTGGGAGATTCAAATTGTTGGAAGTTGCTAATGACCAAAATGATTTTAATGTTGATAAGATATAGGGGGTTGATTTGATGAAAAGTAACTCCTGTGGAATGAAACCCTGTCTTGATTGTGGTAAATTTCTACAGAAATATAAACTAAATCTAGTGCCATAGGCCAGTCTTGTTTTGCATCAATACACTTGGAAAGCATTGTTTTCATGGAGCTGTGAAATCTTTTCAGTTTACCATGGCTCTGTGGATGGCATGCAGATGTTTTGATTTTGGAAATGCCAAACTTTTTGTCCAAGTGGTTGAGTGTTACAGATAGGAAATTGGAGCCTTGATCAGACAAAATGACAATAGGAGCACCCAAAATAGAAATAATTGACAAAATTGCTTTGGCTGTCTCCTCTGAAGTATAATTTCTCAAAGGAACTGCAAATGGATAACTTGTTGCCATTTCCATGCTTGGTAAAATGAATCTGTGTTTCTGCTTGGAAGTGGGCATGGGACCCACAATATCCACTGCTATTTTTTTCACCTCTTTGACAAATCGATTCTGGCTGCATTAATGGAACTTTGTGACCACCTGACTTGGTGTGTTTGAGACACTTAGGTCATGCTTGAATATGATTCTTGAAATCAGTTGACAAACCTGGCCATGTTAAATGTTTGTTGAGTAATGTGCTGGTGGTGTTTATGCCACCATGGCCTAAACCGTCATGTGCTGCAATCAATACTTGTTTTCTAAGCTGTTTTGGTACTACCAGTGCATGAGAGACTGTATTCAGAGTTGAAGTTAAACACGTCAGTAAACCATCTATGATAAAAAATTGCTTTCTGCCATTGTGCGCATGCTCCCAAAGTGGCTGGAGTGATGAGTCATCCTGCTGGAGCTGTTTGAAAGTGTCAATGGAAATACCATCAAATGATAATGTTGGAATCTCAATGGGAATGGAAAGTGTTTCCTATTTTTGGAGACTGGTAAAGGATCTGTAGACACTGTGTCATGTGTATCAACAGGTAAGGGATTTTCATGAGTGACTTCATTGGGTGAAATGACATCTTCAGTGAAATCAAGTATAGAGTCATCAGCTTCCATTGGCACAGTTTCAATTGTGTCATCGGCAACTGTGACATCTGGAATTTCATCCAGTGGTATTGGTTTGGCACCTTCAGCAATATGCAAGGCATCAGCTACTTTGTTTGCCAAATCACTTTGAGCATTCATAGCTCTTGTGACGGTGAAAACTGGAACAGGGTTACTTTTGACAGAATGAATAAGTGATAACAAGATGTCTTTGCCAAAAAATCAGTACCGATTAATACAATTTTATTAGGCAATCTGCTGTCACTGGCAAACACCATTGATTGAGGGTAATTGAACTGACATTTGGTAGACAGGAACAGAATGAGGAATTTGTGAGATACCATGAATAGAAACAGTTAAAATGGGAGTGAGATCACTAGTAACAAAATCAGTAGAAACCATGGAGATTTTTGCACCTGAATCAATAATTACTTTGGACCATTAAAATCAATCATATAATAATAGTGTAGTTTTAGGCTCACTCGCCATTTGTGCTCAAGCACATCACTAGTATATATATTAAAAGAAAAAAGTATTTGACCTCAACTCTGACTACTATAATACCATAGTTTTATGTAACACAACTAGGCAGACTCGCTCGCCATTTTGTGCTCAAGAACACCACTAGTAATATTATTATTATTATTATAATTATTGACTGAAATATTATTTTATTATTATTACAATCTTCTAATTGGAAACCCTTTACCAGACATATATTCAAAAACTTTGCCAGTTTTTTAGTAGCCGAGTGCTTGTTGGTGTGGTTGTCAAGGAGTGAGGTGAGTATGAAATTCTGTATTTGTTTACTAAAATTAAAACCCTCTCGCCACTCATTTTTCAGCTGAGTGGTTGTTGACACAAGTTACTGGTAGCTAATTCAAACAATCAGAATGGCTTTATAAATAGATGCTACAGAATCTAACCACTACTTAAGTAAGAAAGCAATTTGACTTTTTTTTTGTACTAAGATAAATGGTTAACCATGCACTTACTCTGAATAGCATTTAAATACAAATACTTTGAAGAACTCAATACCAAACACAGTATCAGTACTATTTGAATTATAATTACAAATACTTTTGAACTTCATTACCATTAATAACACCATCTGTAACAATGTCATCTTCTTCATGACAGTTGATTGGAATAGTGACAGGTAAAAGACTATCATGGTTTATCATAGTAAGTGACTCTCCTGGTAGGCTTGCTATTTCTTGGTACGGGAGTTGGTCTGTATTGTGATTGTGGCGGTGTCCCTCAATTTCACAGGCAGAGCCTCAAACACATGTCAATCAACAATCAACAAATACCCAACAACAACTGCAGCAACATATCTGCATAATAACCCAAACTGGTGACATTTAAAGCAAGTAACTGTACTTAAATCTCTGTAATGTTGTGATTTCTGTGGAGAAGCTGGAGGTGATGATGATGAGTATTTGTTGCCATGGTGATGTTGGTGGTATTGTTGTATGAAATGTTGTGTCAGCTTTAACGTTATTGTAATATGCTTCACTGTATAGACCATGAAGTAAGCTTGGCAAATAGAGAATCCAATCGTAGTGAGAAACATTGTAAGCTTTCTATTGTATTCAAACTTGTGTAAAAATACAAAAATGTCATCACCAGGTTTCATATCACCTATGGAATTTAGGATGTTTTTGTCAATTCTGCTTGTTTGAGTAGTAACCAAGTTACAAGTGGGGTTGACTCAAAATAAAAATTTAAAAAAAGGAATGAAATTAGCAAAAATAAGATGGAATGACACTGAATCAGGAAAAAAGTGAGTAAATGATACTATAGCCAGTGAGAAGTGAAATCAATTCAAACTTTAAATAACAACTTGCCAAATATTGCTGAGGGAGAGTGAGATCCAGTAGCTTTGCTGCTGCTCCAAACAATTCCCTCAGAGAGTAGAGAAATATTGACCAATTTCTAATCCGGAATGGAGAGATACAGTAGTAGGGGGGGAGGGAAAATGTTCAAAATCTTGAAATATTCAAACTCTTGAATGCAATCCACTTTCCAACACCAGGAATGGAGAGCTTGTTGAAGAAAGTAGACACAGGAGAAATGTGATGAGGGCAGTTCCAATTTCCAACTCCAAGGGAAGAGCTTCTTGAAGAAGGTAGACACAGGAGAAATGTGACGAGGGAAGTTCCAAATTTCCAACTCCTGGAATGGAAGAGCTTTTTGGTAATGATGATGATGACGTGGGTTGCTTCCACTGATCCAATGCTGGAAAGTACTGGACCACCCCCAGATGTGGGGAAACAACCAGAGTAGGCTGCCACCAGAGTGTACAACTCAACAGTTATCTAGCTATTCAAAGCTTTACAGCAGCTCCCAAGACAGATCTCTCAATTCTGTTCAAGTTGTGCTGTAATTAAGAATTCACTGAATAGCATGATCATACACTGAGGGTTTACCTACAATGCTCAGCCTTTATATAGAAGGGCCAAACAGCACAAGCGTGACAGAATGACATGGCATAAAACAAGAGGTGTAAAGTAGAAGTTTGGGAATGGAATGTTAGTGTACATTATTAGTGAATAGCTGATAATAGAAGTAACAGAATACAATATGTGTGTTGTGAGTGCCAATGTCATAACAGTGGCTTTGAGAGATGAGGTAATTATCCCACATGCATACTCATGAACCCACATAGTTTCCACAACCTAACCATATAATCTACCTGTATCTAATCAACTTCACAATTTCTGCATATTATTTTATGCAACAGTTATTTTAATTAGTAATTTGCATTATAAAAAATCAAATATAGATACTGGTTGTAGCAGTACAATAAAAAGAAAGATGTTCATTAACATGCCTCTGCTGCTACATAGTTACTTTTCTCATTTAATAACCAGATCTTGTGCATAATCAGCATGTTATAAATGTACCAACGATCATCCCTATGAGCAATCCACAATGCTGATAATCCATCTTCATTAACTAAATCTTGATCAGCTTTATTGAACAAAAATATTTTAACAATATCTGAATGACCAGCAGAGCAAGCTATCATTAATGGAGACCATCCTCTATTCGTTTGAATATTTACATTAACACCTTTTGCTATGAGTTCTCTCACTGTTTCAGTATGTCCATTCTGACTGGCAATATGCAATGGTGATACTCCATCCTCGTCTTGAAGATCTATCTGAGCACCTTTTGCTATGAGTTCTCTCATTGTCTCAGTATGTCCATTCTGACTGGCAATATACAATGGTGATACTCCATCCTCGTCTTGAAGATCTATCTGAGCACCTTTTGCTATGAGTTCTCTTACTGTTTCAGTATGTCCATTATAACTGGCAATAAACAATGGTGATGCTCCATCCTCGTCTTGAAGATCTATCTGAACACCTTTTGCTATGAGTTCTCTCACTGTTTCAGTATATCCATTCTGACTGGCAATATACAATGGTGATGCTCCATTTTTGTTTTGTAGATCTATCTGAGCACCTTTTGCTATGAGTTCTCTCACTGTTTCAGTATGTCCATTCTGACTAGCAATATACAATGGTGATGCTCCATTTTTGTTTTGTAGATCAATCTGAGCACCTTTTGCTATGAGTTCCCTCACTGTTTCAGTATGTCCATTCTGACTGGCAATATACAATGGTGATACTCCATCCTCGTCTTGAAGATCTATCTGAGCACCTTTTGCTATGAGTTCTCTCACTGTTTCCGTATGTCCAATCTGACTGGCAAGATATAATGGTGATGCTCCAATTTTGTTTTGTAGATCTATCTGAGCACCTTTTGCTATGAGTTCTCTCACTGTTTCAGTATGTCCATTTTGACTGGCAACATACAATGGTGATATTCCATCCTCGTCTTGAAGATCTATCTGAGCACCTTTTGCTATGAGTTCTCTCACTGTTTCAGTATGTCCATTATAACTAGCAGCATACAATGGTGATGCTCCAATTTTGTTTTGTAGATCTATCTGAGCACCTTTTGCTATAAGTTCTCTCACTGTTTCAGTATGTCCATTCTGACTGGCAATAAGCAATGGTGATACTCCACTTTTGTTTTGTAGATCTATCTGAGCACCTTTTGCTATGAGTTCTCTCACTGTTTCAGTATGTCCATTATAACTGGCAATAAGCAATGGTGATACTCCACTTTTGTTTTGTAGATCTATCTGAGCACCTTTTGCTATGAGTTCTCTCACTGTTTCAGTATGTCCATTCTGACTGGCAACATACAATGGTGATACTCCATCCTCGTCTTGAAGATCTATCTGAGCACCTTTTGCTATGAGTTCTCTCACTGTTTCAGTATGTCCATTCTGACTGGCAATAAACAATGGTGATGCTCCATCCTTGTCTTGAAGATCTATCTGAGCACCTTTTGCTATGAGTTCTCTCACTGTTTCAGTATGTCCATTCTGACTGGCAATAAACAATGGTGATGCTCCATTTTTGTTTTGTAGATCTATCTGAGCACCTTTTGCTATGAGTTCTCTCACTGTTTCAGTATGTCCATTCTGACTGGCAATACACAATGGTGATGCTCCATTTTTGTATTGTAGATCTATCTGAGCACCTTTAGCTATGAGTTTCCTCACTGTTTCAGTATGTCCATTCTGAGTGGCAATAAACAATGGTGATGCTCCATCCTCGTCATGAAGATCTATCTGAGCACCTTTTGATATGAGTTCCCTCACTGTTTCAGTATGTCCATTCTGACTGGCAAAATATAATGGTGATACTCCATCCTCGTCTTGAAGATCTATCTGAGCACCTTTTGCTATGAGTTCTCTCACTGTTTCAGTATGTCCATTCTGACTGGCATTATGCAATGGTGATACTCCACGCTCGTCCTGAAGATCTATCTGAGCACCTTTTGCTGTGAGTTCTCTCACTGTTTCAGTATGTCCATTCTGACTGGCAATATACAATGGTGATACTCCATTGCTGTCTTGCAGATTTATCTGAGCACCTTTTGCTATGAGTTCTCTCACTGTTTCAGTATGTCCATTATAACTGGCAATAAACAATGGTGATGCTCCATACTCGTCTTGAAGATCTATCTGAGCACCTTTTGCTATGAGTTCTCTCACTGTTTCAGTATGTCCATTCTGACTGGCAAAATATAATGGTGATACTCCATCCTCGTCTTGAAGATCTATCTGAGCACCTTTTGCTATGAGTTCTCTCACTGTTTTAGTATGTCCATTATAACTAGCAATAAACAATGGTGATGCTCCATCCTCGTCTTGAAGATCTATCTGAGCACCTTTTGATATGAGTTCTCTCACTGTTTCAGTATGTCCAATCTGACTGGCAATATACAATGGTGATGTTCCATTGTTGTCTTGCAGATTTATCTGAGCACCTTTTGCTATGAGTTCTCTCACTGTTTCAGTATGTCCATTCTGACTGGCAATATACAACGGTGATACTCCATGCTCCTCCTGAAGATCTACCTGAGCACCTTTTGCTGTGAGTTCTCTCACTGTTTCAGTATGTCCATTCTGACTGGCAATATACAATGGTGATACTCCATTGTTGTCTTGCAGATTTATCTGAGCACCTTTTGCTATGAGTTCTCTCACTGTTTCAGTATGTCCATTCTCACTGGCAATATACAATGGTGATGCTCCATCCTCGTCTTGAAGATCTATCTGAGCACCTTTTGATACGAGTTCTCTTACTGTTTCTGTATGTCCATTCTGACTGGCAGCATACAATGGCGATACTCCATGCTGTGACAGTAAATTGACTTTAGCGCCGTGCCATATTAATAGTTGTACTATTTGTACATCACCATTAAGACATGCTATCACTAAATTTGATGCATCACGTATAATCTGTATAAATTTTTCATTGTATTTTAAGGCAATCATTAAAAAAACAAAACCATAACATACCTTATAGTCATGATGAATATAATTAGGATCTACACACTTCTTTATCAAAATCTTCTCCACAATTTGTATTTCTCCTTTTACAATAGCACTTAACATCTATAAACAAATAAATGTGTTATAAAATGTAAGAGGATGTCAAAGAACTAATCATAAAAAGCCACAAAACTTTATCCTTTTCAACTTCACATCAGGAAATAATAAATTAGTGAAGCAGGTAGGGGCTATTGAAAATTTGTTTTAGGTTTTTAATGTATAATAGGTTGTATATCATTTAAAGTAATGCAGGTGAAGCTTTTCTTCATTACAAAAGTAGTTTTTCAAGAGTACAGTTGTTTTGTTTTTTATATACTATGGTCAAAGAGTACACCCACCAAGCTGCATATTGACCCACCTACCTATTTACACCTATCTATCTACCTACCTACTGACTGCACTCACACTTATCTTTTTTCTAGAGTTGAAATAGTACAAAAGTATCGTCAATAGTTCAAGTATTTAAATAAATGAGCACCACAAATGGTATGGCGAATCAAAATCAGCAATGATAGCTTAATTTTACTTAAATTTATCCTTAAAAGTTGTAGCAGAGGTGTACATTTACATAAACCAATTATTAATTCAAGTTTGACATAAAGTTTATTCATAAATCAGTTTTTGTCACACATACACATATACATAATATAAGACAAACATGAACAATTTATCCTGCTATACTAGCATGTGTGGGTCACTGGGTTTCTAAAGTAAATGCTGCCACCTATCAGGCATGAATTAGCTCACTGTACTGTGTCCAGTTTTAGTTTTTGTCAGTGAATTTTGAGCTCTCAAGCAATTTGGCTACTCAGCAGCCTTTAATTTTCATTTAAATTACTGTCAATGTTATAAAATAAATATGAAGCACCAAAGGTGCGAACACTTAGCGCTATTAAACACTACCTAGCTATTACAATATAATCTCCTCCCAAAAGAACAAGCAATCCGTTAGCTATTTTAATGAGGCATCAAAATAGTTCATACAATGAAAATGGTACATGCAAACGCTGTCTTCATAAGAGAAGAAGCTAAACTAGCCAGAAACACTCACCGATAGCATTTTCAACGCGAAACTTCACTTCTTTCAACTCCGTTAAATTATCCAACTACATTGCTGGCTGCAAGAAATTATTTGCTCATGTTATTATGACGTGATGCTAGGGGGCGTTGCCCATAACTTACCGCGGAGCTGAAAGCTTCGCGTTTTCTCAACAATAATCCCGAAATTCAAAAAAAGTAGCACAATATAAGGTCTTAAATCTTCGTCCTGAGTAATTTCATACCTGATAATTGTCACTATTATCAAAAATCAGAACATGACAGACAGACAAACAGACAGGACAACTACCTTATAACCCTCTCGCGCATGCGGCTGAGGTTAATGACACTCTTTCTCTTCTGTGCCACTAAAATGCAGTACATGCTTATGTTTTTATGACTTTAAACGGTGTACAACTTGACTTTAGTGTCCAAGTGGTTGTTTCTTGCTACAGTAGGGCACATCTGGGCTATTGACATTACTAAGAGAATGCACTAAAACACGATATCAAAAGGGAGATATGCTTCAACTTCATGTGTTCCTAAGCAATGCACTAGAGCAGAGATGACCATAGATAGTTATTGGCCAATGACACTACTACAGCACGTGAGTCCAACACTAACTGAGAACATACAACACAAGTTTACTTCCTTCCAGAGCTAAACTGATATAGAGTCTGTTATATGCATCATTAAGCATGGACTATGTAATCAAATGTTTCAATGAAAAGAACTGCCCCAAGGCTTCCTGCCTTTATCTAGGAACTATCATTAATTTCGTTACTCTATCACATGTGCTACTATTGCACTGCACATACATTTAAAAATATTATAGGCTCCATTTTGTTCAAGCATCTTGCTCAAATACTCTGAATAAAAGTCTATATTAGTACAACATGCACTATTACCTGCTCATTGTAGGTGGAGTATAATATAACATTGTCTAGTGACATGAATGATAGATGAATTTCTGAAGTGATTTCAGAATTTGACTGAAGTAGGAGCTTTAAACTGTCCATCACATCTGAGACACACTCCGCCCAAACCAGCCAGGACACTGTCACTGATCCTGGCCTCACATTGCATATATAAAATGCTGCCTGAGCTAATTCTTGTGGTAGGGAATATCTTAATTTAAGTTGTATCTTTTTTAGATCCTCCACAGTACTGGTCTTGAGGTCCAATGATAACTCTGTCACACACATGCGAAGTTCTTGTGGTATATCTTGATCATCATATCTAGGCTTCCAACCTTGAATAAAATCACAAATAGTGGTCTCCGCACAAAATTTTTCGACTGCTTCTGTGTAATCATCCACTTTATTCATCAATTCAATATTTTCAAGTAAATAAATAATAGTTCGCAACAAATCATAATCAATGAAACTCCACAATTGTTCTAAAGCTTCAAAATATGTATCAAAGTTGTCTCTTGTCAAAGATGCTCTTGTCAGAGAACTGCGAATAACAAAGTTTCTTAACCTCTTCAGTCTCTGTGGTAGTCCATACTCAATGAGGTCAGGAAGTTCTCTGAGCTTCTGCTCATCCTGTAATATCTCTTCCTTGGTATCTTTAACTATAAATCCAAACCGCTTTTCCAAGCGTAAAATGCTTCGTTCAACTACATTACATTAACAAAAGAATAATAATAGCTACAGGCTATTTAGAGTTTGGTGAGTGTTATAGTGACATTCCACACTAAGTACATTTAATCATTAAAGTTAGACTGAATAAGGAATTATGCTTACAACTAGCAAGTACCCCACCACACAGTGGCGCCTGGTGTGCTAACTTGTACAAATTAGAAGTGCAGTAACATAATGTATTTTTATCCATGGTTTCCCTCTCCTGCTCTCTTTCTTCTTGAGCCGCCCCAGTTTTTCTTAATCCCCTTTTCAACTCATAAATTCCCTACTCCTCCTTTTTCTACCTCTCTTGTTCCCAAGTATGTCTGTCCTTTGTGCATTTTCTTTCACGTCTTCATTGAAGTAGTAACATGAGTCAGCTTTTTCTCACCTGTTTCTATATTTTCTTGTCCCTTGTGTTCTCCTGCTTTCTGCTTTTCTTATACACATGATTGGTGATGGATTATGGTTAGCTATTCTACACTTTTTCCCAACTAGGTTCAATGACCTAGCACTTTTATAGAGTAGTGGATGGACAGGGCAAGACCTAGGGGAAAAAAGAAAATAATAGGTTATGAAGGCACTCCAAGATCCACTTAGCCATTGAATTGATAGATGATCACCAATTGAGTGGAGAATACAAAATTGTTAGCAGGTTTGATAATGCTCAGCATAAATGTAGGCCCATGGCTGAAGTTCAAACTGAGATTGGTCATTTGAAGCTCACATGAACAGCAGCCTTCACACAAAATGATCTGACTGGAGCCAGAGTTCTGCTCAGGTTAAGCTCAACAATCTCAAGTTAAAAGATATCGTCAACTTATTATCGGAAGGAGACAGTCAACCTGTGATATTGATAATAACCAGAGCTCAAGCAGCCACAGAGCAAATAACAAGTATTTGATGACAAAATTGTAGAGAAAAATTATGCATCGCAACAAAAGAAGCACTTGAAGTTACAGAATCAACAGAAAATCAGACAAAGTTGCCTAACTTGTAACAATTTCTGAAGGAAGGCAAAAGAAACTTTTATTGAACATTTTTGACAATCACCTCATTCACCGTGGTGCTTGATGTGTAATATCTTATTCATATTAGAAATATATAGCAGCAAAAGGTATTCTTATCCATTCTTGTTATACTCTACCACTTAGTTTAGTTACAATCAGTTTCCCTCTCCTCTCTTTCTTGCTAAATGTTTTCTAGCCTTCATTCAGCTATTTGTTCTGAAGTCATGAATTACATTCTCCTCCTTTGTTTAGCTCTCCTGTTTCTCTGTCTCTCTGTCCTTCAATCCATGATTGTAGACTTACAATTTGTGAAACTATTAGCTATGCTTTCCCTTTTGAAATCTTTATCCACTTTCGCTATCTTTACCTTACCAATTTCCCTTAATTTTAGCTACAAAAGTCATCATTTCCTTAATCGTTGTACTAAAAATGATGGCTTACCCATGCTTGTAGCAATGGTTTACCAGCCTGGCTATGCTAATGAATTATTAATTATGAAAACACACACTATCGTCGTCATCACCATATTTACAAACAGACAAGCATATTCTTACATAGACAAGCAAGTATCCCACCACACAACGCCACTTGATGTCTAACAGTTACAAATTAAGAATACAGTAGCATACGGTATTTATATCCATTGTTATTATCCTCTACCACTTGATTTAGTTATATCCATTTCCCTCTCCTGCTCTCTTTCTTCCTGAACAATCTCAGCATTTCTTATCCTCTCATTCCTCTATCTTCTTATGTCATGGATTTCCATCTCCTCTTTGTTTATCTCTCCTGCTTCTCAGTTTTTCTGTCCTTCTATTAGTGACGTTGACTTAGGCTGTTGGAATATTTTCGAATTTTCACCTTTGAATATTTTGTCACACTGATTTCACCCGCCCACTACTGAAGGTGATGATGCTTTACCCATTCAGTTGATGACTACGATTTACCAACCTGTCTCAGCTTATGAATTATTCATGAATGCACACACGTTGTCATCATCACATCACACAAGCATATTATTAATCATCTCCAATCTCACAAGAATTCAATTCTCAATAATAAGAGCTCAGATAGGTATAAATGTAATTTGAGAGCGAGCAAGACAGTGTTAGAATATATAATTGAAAATCAGGTATAAATGAATACATATTCTAGTAAAGTCATACATTCTCATAGCTATATATATTATATACCACCTAGATATCTTCACAGTATCATTTTAGGTAGCTACATGTCGCTTAAAATGACACACTATAGTGAAATAACTCACCGACCTTTCACGGTTGTTATTTCACGCTGTATTGTGCAAGCTCATTACCCATATGCTCGTGTTTTGTTTTTTAAGTCACAAAATATTTCACAGCAAGTGGTTTATATGGTGTTGAAGACCCTTCACCCAACAATTTTTAAACTCTACTGCTTTTTTTAGTAGCTGGGTGCTCTTTGACAGGAGCTACAGGTCATAAATAGATACTAGAAGCTACAACTACTACCGAAAAAGAAAGAAAGCTATTCTGCATTTAGCTAGCTATATAGTCAATGG
>WLWI01001268.1_pt1 | contig 22085 bp, 21 predicted proteins | sample 6701501 | NCBI WGS metagenome assembly WLWI01 (sample SAMN12718690, study PRJNA515312) | sponge metagenome | isolation source: marine sponge | host: Mycale hentscheli | place: New Zealand: South Island, Marlborough, Capsize Point | collected 2014-11-01 | reverse complement strand
CTACCAGTCGTTCGCCGCGTTCTGTTTTGTAATGAAGGAAATCAGAGTTCCAGGAGAAGTTCAGGATGCCTATAAATGATGCCAATAAAACTATAGACGCAGCTATAGCCAACCTGGGGTTAAGAAAGTGAGTAGCTCGTCCCGATGTGCTGTTTGTTTCCTGTTTTTGAGTATCTACAAGAGAAGTCTCAATTGCATGGACACCAAGTTCATTCCATAAACTTTCCAATTCATCGTATTCTTCTAATAAATCGGGGTTATTTTTCTTCCACACCTCGAAAAACTGATTATCTGAATCGCTAGTTTCTCCACTATTCATTTTCATAAAGACATCGTAGACATCTTTGTTAATGGCATAAGAAGATTCATTACTGTTCCAAAACATCGTTTTAGGCCTCTATATAATTAACGCAAATACTCATTGAAGTGCATTAGTGCTTTTATCATGTGTTTTTGTACCATTCGTATGGATATGCCCAGACTGCTTGCGATTTCAGAGTTTGCCAAACCATCATATCGACGCATGAGGAATACCTGGCGACATTTTTTGGGTAATGCAGATAATGCCTTTTGGTAGGCGATCGTCATTTCGCTATACTCCAAAAGGACTTCCTCTTTCAAATCAGTTCCGGATTCCAGTTGCTGTTCATCGTTTAGTTTTGTTTCTAATCTGTTTTTTCTATAGCGATCAATGAGAATATTTCTGGCTGTTTTAAACAGAAAGGCACGAGGATTTTCCAATTTCTCAAAATGCTTACCCTGCAATACACGATAGAAAGTATCCTGGATTGCATCCTCTATATCATCCCGGGGAGACGGGTATCGACGCAAATCGCTTCTTAATTTATCGCCATATTCATTGAAAAGTTGACCAAGTGCAGATTGATCTGTGCTTTCAGAACCTTTTGAGTCTGATTGCAGTTGGATAACATTGGAATCCGGTTTTGACATTACATCGACTTTCTGAGCATACAATTCATAATCTGTTTACTTCGTTTAACCACTAATTATCCTCTATTTAGATATAACGAATAAGTCGGCTATTTACGAACTATTCTAAGCCTGTTGAACCTTGAGACTCAGCATCTTTAATATTTTCTGAGAAATTAAAATCATAGAAAAGAATAGTCTTGTAAAACAATAAGTTAAATAAACTTAAATTTGTGAACGAATACAGTGAGTACAGGAAAAACTATTTAAAGACACAATCAAAGGGAAAAATAACGGCATACAGCCTTGGATTACTCCAAATTTACACCTTTAAAAGGCATCTCAATTGATGGGGCTTTTTGCGAAAACAGTTCAATAATCCAGATAAAGGCAATAAGGAAGGCAAGCACTAGCAGGGACTTGCCCAGAAGAATCTGTTCATTGAGTTGGTAAAGATTGCATAGACGTACAGGTGAAACAATGTATATCCAGCTCAAGCGAAATAGCATAGTCAGGAATTCAATCTTTATTAAACCTCGGGTGATGCTTCCCATTTGAGGCCAACTCAATGCGATTGGCAGTCCGATCAGTAAAGGAATAGATGTATATTTAGTGATCGCCCAAAAAGGCTCATTGAGTGAACTATCCAGCATTCTCGGTAGCATCCAAAATGCCAGCGCAAGGGATGCGAGTAATATGCCGGGAATACCCTTGTCGTTATATTTTTCAAGTAACGAAGTCACAACCAATTCTTTCAAAAGTATCTTGCCACACACATAGCCGATGACTGCCAATACAGGTATTTGAATCAGCACATGTAACAACATGGATGCTTCAAGATAGCTCGCCATCGGCGAGGCCGTAATAATAAGGAATACAGTAAATGTGAACAAAGCAAGTTTCACAGAACCATTTCCTCACTTAAGCGTACTACTTCGGAGATAATTTGTATCGATGCCTGAAAGTCATATATTCCAGCTAATTTACCATGCTGGTCAATCAGATGAATCGCTGCGTTATGATCATAGCCGCCTTTATCGTTTTCCAGAACAACCACACCAAGCTCATTGAGCAGTATTTCCAGACCTGACGCATCGAGTGATCGTGCACCATTCCATAAATCAATATCCTTTGTGTAGCGTTGCAGGTAAGCAGCTAATTGTGCAGGTGTATCATGCTCTGGATCGAAACTGATACTGAGGAGGACAACCTTATCTGACAGATCTGATTCCTGTATCTGAGTCAGGATTTGTTTGAATTGAAAACCGAGGGCATGGCAAACATCCGGGCAGCGCGTATAGATGAAGTCTACCAGGACAAGTTTACCCCTGTAGTCGGAAAGGCTGAGGACAGTTCCATCTTGTTTTTCCAAGCTCAGGTCGGAAAGGACCCGTCCATTTTCCAGGGCATCAACGCGTCTGGCTGTTTCGCTGGTAAAGGCACGTAGGCCATCTGTACCTTGCCACCAGATAAGGCTTGAAAACACAAAGACGATAGCTGTTACCCAACAGCTATTTCGATTCATGCTGAGTGAATTTCTATCTTTGTTAGACGTGTTAGAAAACGAATTGCAAATACCAGCGTCGCCAGGACAATTAGTATTGCAAATACGGATGCAAGGCGATCATAGGCTAGCCACTCATCAAAATGAACTGCCCAGCGTCGCGGAACACTTTCCTTACCGCCAATCAGGAAGAAGGTAATAAAGCCAATTCCACCGATGGTGTACATCCAGTAAGCCACAGTATCTAGGAGGCCTGTTTTATTGTCATTGCTCTGAATAAGGAAATACATAAAGGCAAAGATCATTGGCACTAATCCCAGCAATAAATAAGTATGGAAATGGCCTGGCACCCACATGGTGTTATGCATGACGCTGTTAACGCTGATGGTGCCATCAACCACAGCCGGGATTACACCACATGACCATCCAAGCATGGATAAGAATAACAATCCGGAGCACACATCCCATTTGATACCGGAGCGATAGACAATAGTCAGTGCACCAAAGGCTGTCACGACTAGCACAGGGAAACCACTGGTAAAAGAAAGGATCTGGCCCAGGATTAATGCCCAGCCTGGCATGACAAAATCCATCAACAAGTGATGAGGGTAGACAGCGAGTACCATTAAGGTAGATGCAGTCCAGGCAGCGAGAAAGACCTTACTAACCTTCCAGGGACGATTGGTGTAAAGCGGCAGTATTTCGTATACACCTATAACAGCCTGGTAGATAGCGGCGTTGATAAATACATGACCAAAGAAAAAGATCAGGTTTTTGACCAGCAGGGCATCCAGTTCAAAGGCGGGGTGATAGAGATTAATCAGACTCAATACCAGTACTACAGCGCCGGCCACAATGCCAAGTATGTTCACTATCATTACCATTGTACTGGCGACGACAGCTGAAGACGGCGGGGCCTCCTGGCTGTTACTGAAAAGTTGTGGCCATCCTAGCGCACGCGACAGGTTGCCATGTTTTTTCATAATTGCACGGGCAACGTCAAGGTAGAGCAACAGGAAGCCAACGCCGATCAACAATAGACCGAAAAGAAAAGCACCAGCAGCATGATTGCTCCAGAGTCCCTTACCCATCGCCGGTAGGGGATATAGAAATGTCCAGGCGGCGGAGAATTTCCCGAGGAAAATAGCACCGAGGATCAGGACTACGCCTGACAGGAAAAACACTAGATTGGCGACGAGAATGCCAGTCGTTAGCTGCACCTGTCTACTCAGGAAAAACCACATTACAGCACTACCCGCCAGACCCGAAATGCCTACCATGCCGACACCATGGGCAGTCATCAGTTGGTAGAACCAGACTGGGCCTAGCCCAAGCCACTGACTTTGCTCAGCTCGCATTAAGGTTCCGAAGATCATCATTAGCAATAAAACAACGGCGCTTATAGCAACATAGGCAAGCAGAGTTTTACGTGCAGCCGCGCTCAGGTTTGGGTGAATTACATTTATATTCGTTGTCATGAAATTCTCCTCAAATTAATTTGCGGTTTGTACTTGAATGACACTTTCCATGCCATGGTGGACGAGGCCACAATATTCAAGACATAAAATTTTGTATTCACCGGGTTCATCGAAGGTATATAAAAGCTTGTTGGTATAACCGGGCATGGCCTGGGTTTGCGTCAATAAAGTCAGGTTTTCATCATAGATGCCTAATCCATGATTAACATCACCACTAGTAACATGAAAGACCACGGGTTGACCTGCGACGACTTTGTTGTCGCTAAGCTGCCAGTACCATTGATAGCCAGTAACATCGATGCGTTGAGCGTCAGTAGTATCTGAGTTGTGTGCGGCATAGGGCACAGGCGGTAAAGTGATAACACTAATGACAACAAATAAGCCAAGCATCGCCCAGAAGAGAATACTACGAAATGAATAGAAACGTTTTTGCACGGGTTCATATTCTTCTTGTTTAGCTCCATTCAACGCGACGAATACAAATACAGCCATGATACAAAGCATCAATATGGATGAAATACCCCAGGCGATTTCTTGCATACCGTAGTCCTCAATTAGTTGGGATTAATAAAGATGTATATTATATATATCTTTAATATTGTCAATTACACTTGCTTGATCTTAAGCACGGAAAAATAAAAGTTAGGCTATTAGTCGTAATAAAAGTTTTTTGTTCTTTGTCAAATCGGCGACCGTATATTCATCCAGCACCTGGAAGAAAGCTTGCTTTGCTTCATTTAGCACCCGTTTCAATTTACATGCCGGCAGCAAAGGACAGCCAGGCTTATTACACTCAACTATTTCAAGAGTCTGTTCTGTCTGACGAACAATTTCGCCAATTCTTATATCATCGGCCTTAACTGCTAGCTGGATTCCACCGCCTCGACCGCGAACGGTATCGATGAGCTTCATTTTGGCAAGATGGTGAACAATTTTGACAAGGTGATTTCGTGAGATATTAAAGGCATCTGCAATTTCACTGATATTGCATTTCTTGTTGGCATGAATTGCGAGGTACATGAGTACCCGTAGAGAATAATCAGAATATCGGGTTATTTGCATATCAATATAGTAACCACCTGCTTCAGGCTTTCATAGATAAGATGTATATGTAATATATCTTATCTAGATTGCATGCGAAATACTATTTTCGTTCACACAAGGCGAATAGGGCCCGTCGCGAATTAATTCCGAGCTTTGCATAAGCCCGTTTTCGATAGGTCACTACAGTATTTACCGTAATCTCAAGTTCATCTGCTATTTGCTCCGATTTCTTCGCCTGCAATATTCTATTACACACATCACGTTCTCTCTCAGTAAGAAAGGCCAGGGAGCCTTCCTCCCTTAAAGATTGATTAAGTTCATAATGTTTCACAATCATTGCGGCGAGAGTTGAGTCAAGGCCATCCTGGCTAAAAACTTTGTCCTGGTAAAAGGCCTGACTGTCCTTTGCCCGATATAGATTGATGTAGTACCGATACTCCGTGGTGGCAGTAATAATACTTACCTTGTCGCTCAGGCCCATGTCATCAAAATAATGTTCGCGATAGGCCGGATCCATCTTTGATACAAGGTCGTCGAAATATACCAGGCGGACTTCACCTGGTTTAATTTCTCTAAAAATAGAAAGGTTAGGATCAGACTGAAATCCGCCTTCAACGTAGGATTTTGCGGTTGTCTTAATACTGCGTTCATTGCGAAAGTTGCGGCAGATCAAACAGGACAGCTCATTATTCCTGTCCAGCTGAAAGATGACACATTGATCAATCTTAAAAGCAGACTCCAGCAGTTTGAAAAAAGCATCATAAAATTTGCGAACACCAAGAGTTGCAATGCATGCAGAGACAGCCTGATTAACAAATTTAATATCAGTCATGTTGGAACAAATGAATTCAGTGCCATAGGGAATTAGCTCAGCATTGTCCCCCACTAAAGGGGGCATAGGATGAGATTATTAGTCGATATAATAAGGGCAATACAGAACAAATGTTAGGTATAGAGGGAAACAGTAAGCAGGACTCTAAATTCGCCAGCAAAAAAATGAGGATTTATCTATGGATCACCGAATTCAGCCCTTAGCACGAAGCGCCAGACCTGAGTGCGAAGTAGCATTTCAAACCTTCGAAAACAGGATGGGCTTTGTGCCAAATAGTGTCCTGACCATGCAACGCAAGCCAATGCTGGTAGCGGCGCTGATGGCATTGAGCAACTCGGTTTATGCCGACCCAGAGGCATTATTACCCAATAGTTTGAAGGCTTGTGTTGCACAAATTGCAAGTACCGCCACAGGCTGTCGATATTGCCAGGCGCATTTCGGGGGTATTGCTGAGCTGATGGACACACCAATCGAAAAAGTTGAAGCACTTTGGGAGTTTCAGACCAGTCCGCTTTTTTCCGAGGCTGAAAGAGCCGCCTTCGATTTTGCCATTGCCGCAGTACAGATCCCGAATGCTGTTACAGATGAGGATTTTCAGAGATTAAGGCAACACTATAGCGAAGATGAGATTATTGAGCTGATGGGGCCACTTATGCATACTGCTTTTTTAAATCGATGGAACGATACAATGGGTACAGCAATCGAGGACATTGCATCCAGTTTCGGTGACATCCATTTAAAAAATGCGGAATGGGAAGCCGGGAAACACGCTAGATAAAATACAAGTTGAAAATAAATTATGTCGAAACCAGTCTCTCTGTCATTCACACACTTTGGGTTTTTTGTTGCTGATCTGGAACTAATGAAGAAGTTTTATACCGACGTGATGGGCTTCTATGTCACCGATGAAGGTGTATTTCCAAATGGGCAGTCTCTGGTTTTTCTTAGGCGTGATCGCACTGCACAGCAGCAAGTCATACGGGTTGATGGGCACCCTGGTGAGGGTGAAGGCAACCGTATAAACCAGATTTCATTTTTTGTTGACAGGCTGGAGGATCTACAGGCCTTTTATCTCAAGATAAAGTCGGCGTGCTTAGATGACATTCAAGCTGTTACCCATGGCAATGCCTGGTCAGTCTATTTTCGCGATCCGGAAGGTAATCGTATCGAAGTGTATACCCATACACCCTGGTACGTGAGTCAGCCTCTACGTGAGCCACTTGATCTGGAAATGAGTGCTGAAGAAATACACAAGATGACAGAGATGCTTTGTCGGTCATTGCCGGGATTTCAATCACGTAATGACTGGCTGGCTTCAATGAAACAACTAATGCAGATGGATAAGAAACCATAATGGCAAGACCAAAAGAAAGACAAGGCTCACTATATTTCGACTACCCGGAATATGTCTTCAAGCGACCTGTAGAGCTGGAAGGAGAGACTCCTCAACATGCGGTAGTTATTGTTGGTGCAGGGCCGATTGGATTGTGCGCGGCACTTGAGCTAGCACGTCACGGGATCAAATCGGTGATACTGGATGATAAGAACACGGTAAATGAAGGCAGTCGTGCCATTTGTATCGCCAGGCATAGTATGGAATGTCTGCATCAACTTGGTCTGGCGAAAAAGTTTGAAGAAAGGGCCCTGGCCTGGACTCACGGTAGCTCGTTTTACCGTGATCAGCTTGTTTATCGCTTGCAAATGCCACACTCCGATGCTGATAAATATTATCCAATGTATAACTTGCAACAACAGTACATTGAGCAATTTTTGGTAGACGAGGCGATGGACAATGCGATGATTGATCTGCGTTGGCAAAACAAGGTTTGTGAAGTAGAACAATCAAAAGATAAGGTAATTTTGAAGGTTGAAACACCGGCAGGTAACTATTCGACAAATAGTGATTATGTACTGGCCGCTGATGGTGCACGCAGTGTGGTCAGGCATCAGCTTGGTCTGAAACTTGAAGGCGATGCCTACGAAGGCAGATACGTGATCGCGGATATTCAAATGAAGTCAGATTATCCGACCGAACGCCGAGCCTTCTTTGATCCATCATCCAATCCCGGTCTGACCATATTGATTCATAAACAACCACAGAATATATGGCGCATTGATTATCAAATAGAAGATGATATCGATGCAGACGAAGAACTAAAAGAAGAAAATATCCGTGCACGTATCAGTTCTGTTCTGGAAATGATCGGTGAAACTGCAGACTGGCAACTGGAATGGTGGAGCTTATACAAGGCTTATACGCTAGCTCTGGAGGATTATCGCCATGGTCGAATCTTATTCATCGGTGATGCTGCACACCTGGTGCCCATATTTGGTGTGCGCGGCCTGAACTCCGGTATTGCCGATGCTATGAATGCAGCCTGGAAATTGGCCTATATGATTCAAGGTCATGCGCAAGATGCAATACTCGATAGTTATAGTCCTGAGCGACGTGGTGCAACTCTGGATGTTTTTGAGAATGCGAGTAAAAGTACAAAATTTATGACGCCGCCAACACGCGGGCATCAATTGATGCGAGATGCAGCCTTATCTTTGTCCATAAGTAATGAATTCCCTCGACCTTTAATTAACCCGAGGCAATCGCAGCCATATACCTATGCTGAAAGCCCACTGTCATTTTGTAGAGATCGAGACGCGGAATTTACTGGTGGTCCTGGTACCGGAGCCCCAATTATTAACCTTTCTATTGGCGACACTAGCTGTCTGCTCGACTATATTGGTCCTGGATTTAGTGGTATCTATTTCAGCAGTGCCGATACCTTTGACCTTCGCACGATCGATCTTCAGAAGAAGCTGGGCGTAGGAGAGGATCAATTTACCTTACTGGTCATCTCGCAGAATTCGTTTACTATTGAGAACTTAAGTGTCATCGAGGACAGGGCAAGCGAACTATTCAGCACCTACGATGCAGAGGATGGCAGTTTTTACCTGATTAGACCTGATCGACATATCAGCGCGAGATGGAAAAAAATAAATATGGATGAAGTTTTACAGGCTTTTGTACAAACGCTAAGTGGAGGAGTGAGTGAGTAAGCAATTATCTGAAGAAGATTTGGAAAAGGCGCTGGAAATGCTGGCTGTTGCCATCAATGAGGCTGGTAGTGATAAGGAAATGCTATTTTTGAGTAAATTATGTTTTACCCTGGCAAACGATTTAGCAGATATCAATTTGCTTGCAGATGCCATTAAAAAGGTTAATGCCGATCTCTAAATGAAAGACTTAATTGAACAAATACAACACTACCAGGATCAATCACAGATCATTGAACCTGGCGCAGACCAACGTCAGGATCTATTAGAAAAGGTAAATCAATATACCGAAGGCTTTCTTGAATCCGTAAATGCACGAGACGCTTATATACAGGAAGGCCTCGATGGCAAAGGAATAAAAGACGCCGCTATCGAAGAACAAGGCATTGAAATGGACTCCATTTTAAAGCTTTATAAAGATAACGTTGAGCAACAGGGAATTAGTACAGTATCGGGTAAATTCATGGGCTATATAGCGCCCTGCAGTATGTTTTACTCTGCCTTAGGTGATTACATCGCGGCAATAACCGATCCATTTAGCGTTGATTATTCCGCCAGTCCCGGTGCCGTGCGCATGGAAAAGATGTTATTGGACTGGATGGCAAAGCTCATTGGCTATCCTGAAGCGGCCCAGGGCGTTCTCGCTTCGGGAGGAAGTCTCGCGACATTGACATGCATCGTTACTGCCCGTGAGACGCACGAAATCAAGGCCAGGGATGTTGAGAAATCCGTCGTCTACATGACCCAGTTAACCCATCATTGCCTGAAAAAAGGCTTACATGTGGCGGGTATGGGCGAATGTGTTATTCGTTACGTAGCCGTAGATGAAGGTTATAGAATGAAGGCGGATGCACTGGCCGAGTGTATCGAAGAAGATAAGAAGCAGGGCCTGCGACCCTGGCTTGTTGTGGGCTCAACAGGTACTACCGACCTTGGTAATGTTGATCCCCTCGATGCTATAGCCGATGTTGCGACTGAGCATAAGCTCTGGTTTCACGTGGATGGAGCCTACGGTGGATTTTTTATCCTCAGTGATCTGGTCAAAGACAAGTTTGTTGGGGTGAATCGCTCCGACTCCATCGTCATGAATCCACATAAAACACTCTATACGCCTTTCGGCCTGGGTGCCGCGATAATTAAAAATGGTGAACTACTGTATAAAGCCCATCATTATACCGCCAGCTATCTACAGGATAATTATCCGGAGCAGGATGAATTATCACCAGCCGATCTTGGCCCGGAATTGACCCGGCATTTTCGAGCACTTCGTCTTTGGTTGCCGTTAAAATTAATCGGCGTCGCACCATTTCGTGCGGCACTATCTGAAAAAATATTATTGACCCGCTATGCTTATGAACGCCTGCAGAAACAAGATGGTTTCGAAATGGGTCCTTATCCGGAATTATCAACTTTTGCATTTAGATACCTACCGGAAGAAGGCGACGTAGATAGCTTTAACAAGCGACTTATTGAAGAACTACGCAAAGATGGTCGAATCTTTCTATCCTCGACGGTATTGGATGGCATATACATGATTCGTGTTAATGTTTTATCCTATCGGACACATCTGGACACCATGGATTTGGCCATAGACGTGATTAATGAAAATTTGGAAAAACTGAAGGAAGCATCATAAACAAGTTTCATAGACATCATTAATTAATCGAGATTGTATTTCTTACAGAGAAGCTGGTTGTCATATATCCGGAATACCAAGTAACAGCTGCTAAGGATAAGAAAAATGAAAATCACACGTAGAGATTTCGTCAATGGTGTACTGGCAGGCTCCGGTGCTGCTTTATTGAAACCGGGTATGGTCATGTCTGCGATGAGTAACAATCCCAACAGGGTAGATATGAGTTGGTATGGTTACGGCGGTGTGGGTGATTATGCAAACTCTCATGGAAATACACCGGATGTCGTTAATACCGCTCATCGATTACGAGATGGTGAATTTTCAAACCTTCCCAATAGCCTTCCTATAGATGAAGAATATGATCTCGTCATCGTTGGTGGAGGTATGGCAGGCCTCGGTGCGGCATGGCATTTCAAGAAAAATGCGAAACCGGGGCAAAAATGTTTAATGCTGGATAATCACCCGATTTTCGGTGGTGAGGCAAAGGAAAACGAATTTTCAGTTGATGGCGAGACCTTGATTGCGCCTCAAGGAGCCAACGGTTTTTTTGTCCCACCGCACGCTGATGACCCGGAGCAGGCCAGTGGCGATGCTCGTTACTATGCTGAGTTTAAGATCCCACGCGAGCTCCCCTTCAATGCGTGGTCTTCGAAAGAAAAGCCCCTTAATGCCTGTCGAGATAATTTTGGTTATTTGCACTGGTTACTCGAGGGTAAGACAAACATCGGTTATTTTTTTGATACCGATTCAGGCGGGAAGTGGGCCAATGATATCTGGAATCATGATCTGAAAAATGCACCTTTATCCAATGAAGTACGCGAATCATTACTCCAATGGCACAGAAGTAGATCAGAAAACTTAAGTGCTAAAGAAGCGAGCGAACACTTGGATACTTTGTCCTACAAAGAATATTTGGAAAAAGAATTGAATCTCGGGGTGGAGGGTGCTGCCGAGGCTGATCTATTCATGGCAAGTGCCTTTGGTCTGGGTAGTGGAGATATATCTGCCTATGTAGCACGTGATGTGGCGATGCCAGGTATGCTTTCAAAACAACAGTTTGAGGATGGAGTGCCACGTCGAAATTCTTTCCCGGGTGGAAACTCCGGGTTTGCACGTTACTTTCTCAAGCACATTAAACCAGAAGCGATCGCCGGTAAAAATAATTTTGATGATATTATCACTGGCGCGATTAATTTTTCAAAGCTTGATAGGCCTGATGATGATATTCGTATTCGGCTAAATTCTACGGCAGTTGCTGTGCAGCACGAAGGAACAGCAGAGAATGCGAATAGTGTACGTGTTATTTATAGTCATGCCGGTAAGGAACATGCTATTCGCGCGAAAGGCGTTGTTATGGCCTCAGGTGGTTGGGTAAATAAACATGTGGTTCGCGATTTACCTGAACGTTTTCATCAGGCTTATCAGCATTTTCATCACGCGCTTTTTTTAGTGGCCAATGTAGCGTTAAAGAACTGGCGCTTTATGTATGAGATGGGAATAACTGCGGCAAGATGGCAGGGAGGCTTCGGTTATACAGCAAATATACGTGAGCCGATGTTTGTTGGTCGTCATCGTCCGGCTCTGGATCCGGACAAACCCGCAGTACTGACATTTTATGTCCCTTTTCATACACCGGGTCTACCTGTATCAGCACAGGTGGCAATGGGCAGAGCGGAATTATTCTTTACTTCCTACATGGACTATGAGAACCAGATACGTGCACAAATGACAAAGCTATTTTCAGCTGCAGGTTTTGATCATAATAGAGATATAAAGGGCATCATATTAAATCGTTGGGGACATGCTTACGTCGTCCCAACACCGGGCTTCTTTTTCGACACAAAGAAAGGGCAGGCGCCCAGAAATGTGATCAAGAAAGGTTATGGACGTATTGCCTTTGGACATTCTGAGCTTGAAGGTTTCCAGCACTGGGGACCGGCAGCAGATCAGGGCCGACGGGCAACGCAACAGATTTTGGACACAATTTAAAAGTGGAGACTGATATGCAATACACAAAAAAAATCGGCTTAATTATTGTTAGTATTCTCATGAGCTGTACTGCAACAAATCTTGTTGGACATGAATCAGCAAGTCATCATCCGGCAAAGAAAATAAGTAGAGAAATGCTGGAAGCTGAAGTATTGGCAAATGTACCTGGTCATAAACTAACTGCCGTCACAGTTGAAATTGCGCCTGGCGTCGGTTCTCCTTCACACAGACATGCCGGTTTTGTTTTTGTCTACGTTCTCGAAGGCACAGTAGAGTCACAGTTAAATGATGGTGAAATTGTGACTTATAAAGCCGGCGAAAGCTGGGTGGAGCCACCGGGCACATTGCATGCTCATTCAAAGAACCCTAGCAAAACTGAAACAGCCAAAATACTTGCCGTTTTTGTCGCTAAGGACGGTGCACAGCTGACGACTATGGAAAGTAAGTAACACTAGAAAAATTTGCGCTATAACGATGTTTCATCAAGAACATATTGTTTGCAATCTACAATATAGTGAACGATTGACTGATAACCCGGGCCGATCTAAAAAATGATCAGCAGACTCTTAGCTTTTGTTAGTATTTTTCTCTTCACGGTCAGTCAAACGGCTTCAGCACAGCAGACAGTAGCCGAACCGATACCAATCAAAGTGGTCGTTGTCACCATGTTTGAAAAGGGGGAGGACGTAGCAGATAAACCCGGAGAGTTTCAAAACTGGGTCGAAAAACTACCCTTGCCCGAATCAATACCTTTCCCTCAGGGATACCGCGATCTGCGCTACAGTGATCGGGGTATTTTAGGAATTGTAACCGGTATGGGTATAAGCAAAGCCGCGGCAAGTACCGGTTGATTGGACAACAGGATATATACCTCTTCGCAACGCTGAACCTTACGAACTTCCTGTTCCGAAAGACAATGAAGGTGCGGTTTATCGTCTAAATTCTGGTTTAGTTGAATGGGCCTATCAACTCACAAAAAATGTATACCTGAAAGATAATAGTAGAATAAAAAAGCAGCGGGACTTATACACAGATCATGTTAAGGCACAACTTCCTCCTCTTGTTCTAAAGGGAGATCATTTAGCAGCTTCTACTTATTGGCACGGCACATTATTAAATCAATGGGCCAATGACTGGGTACACTATTGGTCAGGAGGGAAAGGCAATTTTGTGACATCAGGCATGGAAGATACCGGGACTCTACAAAGCCTTACTTTTCTCGGCAATGCAGAAAAAATTGATTTAAATAGAGTGCTGATTCTGCGTACGGCCAGTAATTACACAATGCAATACCCCGGTGTTTCCGCATCAGAAAGTCTCAGACAAAAAGTAAAAGGGAAGGGCTACTCAGCCTATATCCCAGCTTTAGATGCTGCTTACGAGGTTGGTAGTGTTGTCGTTAAAGAGCTAGTCAATAATTGGGACATATATAAAGATATGCCGCCAGATAAAACCGCTAAATAAATTTAATCAAATATTAAACTTTCCCCGGTATTCTCCATTCACATAAGCTCAATAATTGAATAATCCTGGTTTTTTCATTCTTTGACTAGTCACCTGCCATGTGTATTTTATTAAGGATGAAACTCAAATTTTGATCCATCAATAAAACGTTCATAGCGGTAGGGTGCAACATCAAACTTTGTCTTCTTACCCGTGACCATATCTGCCAAAGCTTCGCCCGCCGCAGCGCCCATGGTCAAGCCATATAGCATGCCTGTGCCCAGATAAAGGCCGGGGATGTTCTGTACTGATGATATGACACCAAGGTTGTCCAGTGATGCAAACAGCGAGCCGGTATATCGCTCTCGCACACGAACGTTGGCGAAGGCTGGGATATATTGGCGCATACCTTCAACCATCTTGCTCGAAGTATTACCTACAAACTCTGGTTGCAGGATGCGATGGTCTTCATAAATCGAAGGTTTGTTTGCGACCTGTTTTCGGCCTGCTCTCATTTCTCTGGAAAAGGTAGACAGACTTAGCGCTGGGCATATTTCCTGATCCACGTCCATTGGCATGGACATCAGCTCTCGTAGGTTTTTGAATATGGTCGGCGTAATAGGAATCACTCCGGCAGCCGTGCCAAAACTAAATCCACCATCGGGTTCAGGGCGAAAATAACCCGCTGGCGTCATACCAGCAATAACAGGGCCGTCGTTAATTGGTTCTACGCTGATCATCTCAGCAAAAACCTGTAGCTGCGGTAGCTTGAGATCAAATTGCGCTGCTATGCTGGGAGACCAGGCGCCGCCAGCGACGACAACCCTCGATGTTCTTATCTCACCTTTTTCGGTGAATACACTAGAAATATTTCCGGCCTGGCGTTCAATGGAGCGAACCGCACAAGCTTGAAAAATCTTTGCACCTTTAGCGTGCGCCGCTGTAGCAATAGCCGATGCCGCAAGTTTTGGTTCAATAGCAGCGCCGTTTGGTTGGTACAAGGCACTGTGCCAGTTTGCGCCCAATGCGGTGTCGACGTTTTGAATTTCAGCGACAGACAACAAACGTGCTTCCATTCCTGCTACTCCTTTCATTGATTCAATCCACTCTTGCGCAGCGGTCGCCGGTTTTTCTTCTTTATATAAGGTCATCAAACCGGGCCCGGAATAACCTATATCGGCATTGACTCGCTGCGGCATATCACGCCAGCGTTCCATTGATCGAGCAATGAGTTCCATCTTTATCGAAGAAAGATGTTCATATTCAATCAGCCCTGCTGCACGTCCTGAGGCTTCGCCTGCGATCACTCCTTTTTCACACAGTGCAACTGAGATTCCTCGCTCGGCTAGTTCAAGCGCAGTAATACAACCAATAAGACCACCGCCAATAATAACTACATCAGTTTCAGCAGGAAGTTGTTTATCGCCCTCGACGTTGGCGGCTCGGGATGCGCCAGTAACAATTCCACCCCCTTTGAACTTGATCATAGTCTAAGTATTTTCTTCGTACGCGCTTTGCCAGGACGCAATAGTCAGGTTAACTATCAGCTCGCAAATCATCGGTTTGTTTACTATTGAGAACCAGGAGTTTGTTCTTATTCTCTATCGCTACTTTATATATATCTCGCGCCTCATCGATGGAGAGTCGTTCATCTCTGACATCTGCGAGTACCTGTTGCGGATCGCGTGCTTGCGGATCACCCCAACCACCTCCGCCGCCACTACACATGCTGATGACGTCATCGGTTTTTAATTTTCCTGGAAAGGGGCCTCGATCATTAAGCACAAGCTCATCCTTTGAACCATCATTAAACACAACCTGGGCGGGGCCACCATCACCGGCATTGTCTGCGCCTCGAGCGATTGTCTCGCGCGCATTTTCCAATGCTGAAAAAAGTGTGACACCCTCTTCAAGCATACGGTAATCACGAAAAATACCAGCTCCACCTCGATATTTGCCATGACCTGAAACTTCAGTGCGTAAGCCAAAACGTTCGATACGAAGTGGATAACGCATCTCTACAACTTCAACCGGAGAATTAGGAACATCACCCATGACATTAATGGACATGGTAGGCGCATCAGCATTGGGACGAGCACCATTACCAACATCAAAAGGGTCACTGAGGATAAAGGGTCGGCCCTCGCGAGGATCAAATCTTGAAATAGTGGGCATACAAAGCGTAGCGCCACCGGCAATACATCTTTCAGGAATCGCTTGTGACATTGCTCGCATACATAACTCATAGGCAGCTATACAAACATAACCATAGGAATCAACCGGAGCTGGGCGTTGCGGACTGATCACAAGTCCGGGGGGAATATCAAAATTTATTGGCAGAAAATCACCTTCATTTGAAGGTTCCGTTGGAGAAATTACGCCTTTTATCGCCGCACGAACTACGCTCCTTACAGCATATTCCGGTGCATTAACCGGTCCCGCTCGTGTTTCGCTGGTTCCCTCAAAAGAAACGAAGACTTCTTCGTCTTCAATTCTTAATTGTATGTTCATTGGAAATGGTACACCCGTAATGACACCGTCGTGATCCATCATTTGCTGTGCCTCGTAAGTCCCATTGGGGATATCACGAATATGTCGGCGCGTATCATTCTCAGTGCTATTGATCGCTAACGCCATGGAGTCTTGAACGGTTTCGAATCCATATTTACTGCAAAGTTTTTGCAAACGTTCCGCGCCCTGACGACAGGAAGCGATCTGGGCCTGCATATCACCGATGACAATGTCTGGATACCGTGTATTACTTCTGATCACGCCCCACATGCCTTTAACTTTTTCTCCCGCGGCAATCACCTTTTCATGCGCAAAGCAGATACCCTCCTGGTAGACATCAACCGAATCAGGACACCAGCCCCCCGGGGTCTTACCGGCTACATCCGCCCAATGCGCAACTGAAGCGGTAAAGGCCAATAGTTTTCCTTCGTAAAATACCGGCATGTAGATAGACATATCAGATATGTGATTGCCAGTGGTGTAAGGGTCGTTAGCAATGATCACATCGCCTTCTTCAAAGCCATCAAGGCCGTGTACTTCAATGCCGGAATTGACAGTGTGCGGTAATGCGCCAACGAATACCGTCATTCCCGGCGCTTCCGCCCAGGTTTCACATTGTGGTGAAACAATGGCCAGACCATAATCCTGAACATCGTAGAGCAGGGGATTGTAGGCCGTACGTACCAGGGTTGTACCCATCTCCTGGGCGGCGGCGATAATGCCATTTCTAATAACTTCGGCGGTAATGATGTCAGGTTTGCTCATAGCATTAATCTCAGCTTATAAAGTTTGAGTGAGAACCAGATTGCCAATCCGGTCGACGATAAGATTCCAATTTGGCGGGATGACAGTTGTTGTTGTCCATTCTTCGACAATGGCAGGGCCAGATATTTCTTGTTCACATATCAGATCGTCTCGATTGAAGACGGGTATGTTGTTGGTTTTACCAAGCACAGAAAAATAAGTGTCTCGAGTAGTGTGGGATTTTGCAGCCTCTCCCTTTTTCCATTCGGGCCATGAAGGCCGTTCCACTTTACCAATTGAACGAACCCGCAGGGTGACTAATTCAATAGGTGCCTCCGCTTCCCCGTGCCCGTAGAGGCGATGATGTAGATGGACAAAGCGCTCGCGAACACCTTGTAATAATTCATTCTGACTCGCCAGCCATTTATCTTCAAGCGGCACAGTTACAGTAAATTCCTGTCCCGCGTAACGCACATCAGCTCGGGTATCCGATTCAATTGACTCACTTTTGAAACCATGTTCATTAAGACGAGACAAATTATCATTTTTTAAAGACCTTACGATGTTGAGTATTTCTCCCAAAGTTTCTTCAATAAAGGGGCATACGAAAGTATGTGAGCTATCTTCTCGATAGTCAGAAGTAACAATGCCCCAGGCAGAAAAATTAGCTGGAGCACGAGGCACAACTACTGACTGCACATCCAATTCCTCACTCACTGCAGCCGCAAACAAACCGCCACCACCGCCATATGAGAGGAGCGAGTAATCTCTCGGGTCGAGTCCACGTTCCACGGTAATGGAGCGAATGGCATTAGTCATATTGGTGCCGGCAATTTTCAGTACACCGCTGGCAGTTTCTTCAACCGAGAGTTCGAGTTTTTCAGCCAGAATAGCGACAGCTTTTTCTGCCGCTGCCATATCGAGTTTCATTCTTGAACCCAGAAAAGTTTCCGCATCAAGACGACCAAGTAAGAGATGACAGTCAGTTACTGTGAGGTCTGTCCCTCCGTGACCGAAACAAGCAGGCCCCGGTGATGCACCAGCACTTTGTGGACCTACTCTAAGCGCGCCACGATGATCAACCCAGGCAATTGAACCGCCTCCAGCGCCAACAGAAGAAATATCGATTGTCGGCCCCATAACAGGCCGTCCAGCCACCTTGCTCTGCGAGCGTTCAATAATCTGACCATCATCGATGAGGGCTACATCTACTGTAGTACCGCCAACGTCAAAACATATCAGGTTAAGTAATCCTGTTTCTTTGGAAAGTGTTTCGGCTCCGATAACACCACCGGCAGGCCCCGACTCCAGTGTTGTCACTGGTCGCGTTGCAGCACGACTGGCAGCCACAACACCACCATTGGATTGCATCATTGCCAAGGGCGAAGCATATCCATCCGACTGTAAACGCTCGGACAGGTTTCCAATATAACTTTGAAACTGAGGCTGCACATAAGCGTTAAGTACAGTAGTCGATGTGCGTTCAAACTCACGCCACTCACCTATTAGTTCATGGGAGGCTGCGACAGATATTGAAGGATGCCTCTGTCGAACACGTTCAGCAGCAAGGCGTTCGTGTTCATGATTGCTATAACTATGCAGGAAACAAATAGCAATGGATTCACACCCGGCCTCGACCAGCGTGTCCGATGTAGCGTCCACCTGTTTCAGATCTAATGGCAGTATTTCTTCGCCTGCAGCACTCAAACGACCTGGTATTTCCAGGCGCAAATAACGCGGTACCAGGCAAGTTGGTGCGGTATAGCGGGGATTGTAGATCTCCGGTCTCGATCCTCTTCCTATTTCGAGTACATCGCGAAAACCAGTAGTGGTTAGGAGTCCAACCTGCACGCCTTTTTCCTGCACAATGGTGTTCAGTGCTACTGTCGTACCATGGAATATCCTGTGTACATCGGCCAGTTCAACCGGTAAACGAGCAAGGCCAGTGCCGACCTCTTCTACTATGCGCTCCGGTGTAGAAGGTTGCTTCTCGAGAGTGATTTCTCCAGTACTTTCATCAAGCAGCACGAAATCCACAAAGGTGCCGCCAACATCAATAGCGATACGATAACCATTGTCATTATTGTTCATGATAGCTTTAATTGTCCTGTTTCATATTGTTGAAGTAGTCATTGAGATTGATATTCATTTCGCCGGGTGTTGTTGATTGCTCCAGAGAACTATCAAGCGGCATCGTGGCATCAATACCAAGATAACCATTGAAAGAATAATTGCTATCGTCAACACCATCGAGATCGGAGAATACGTGCGTGCGGCTGTCCAGATCACCACGCGTCAAGAAAGACCACCAGACGTTTTCAAGATTGTGAATGTCGATGTCTTTGTCTACCACAATACACATACGGTTATACAATGGATTAAGTCGGAACACCGCGTCGATGACCTGCTGAGGATGCTCTTCGTTTTGTTTGTCTATCCTGATGATGCTGCCGAATAGTGTCGGGTTGATGGTGACATCGAGGATACCCGGCAATGTATTCACCAGGTCACGGTAGATACGGTTACCCCAGGATACCGCTATTGCAGTAAGGTCTTCACGACTACCACAGAGAAGACCATGGTAGTAAGCATCTGATCGCCAGCTAACACTCTTTACGTCTAACACAAAGGCTTCGGTATTTTTCTCGCAGTAGTACCCTAAAAATTCTCCAAAGGGTCCATCCTCGCAACGCTCGTTTGCTCGAATTGTTGCTTCGATAAGAATTTCAGTATTAGCGGGCACCAGCATATCGATATGTTTGCATTGATACATATCGAGGGAACCACCAGCGATATGAGCGGCCAGGTGCAGCTCGTCTTCTTCAATCGGCAGGGAAGCCACGGCGGCAAGGAAAACTGGTGGTGGTGCACCAATAAGTATCGCAACTTCGAGTGACTCACCCTTTGCTTCTGCCTTTGCCTGGTATTTCGCAAGATCATGCGGAGCATCTATACAACAATGCATTTTGCTGTCATCACCTAACATCATGCAACGTGCAAAAGACAGATTGGGGGTGCCATTTTCCGGATCATTGGCGAGAAACACACCAGCCGTGATATAAGGCCCAGCATCCTTTTCTCGCCAGGTAATACTCGGCAACTCCGCGAGGCTGCCTTCATGGAAATCTGCAGGGTGTGGAACTTCGTTGACATAATCAAAAGAGTGCGGGGGTAGTGTTTCGAATATCTGTTGCCATCTAGGATGTAGCCCCATATCTTCAGCATTCACCATCTCCGCCATACGAGAGAAGCTGCCATATAGATTGGCAACCACTGGGAATGTTGATCCTCGAACATTATTAAACAGAATCGCTTTATCGCTTTGTTTCTGTGACTGACTGACAACCGCAGCAAGTTCGTACTCGGGATCAACTTCTCGTTCTACTACATACAGGTCGCCACGTGCCAGTAAGTCCGACACATATTCATGCATATCTGAGAAGTTGCTTGTTGGCATATTTAAAATAATGGCTTGTTCTGGATCGCATATTATGCATAATATTATGTATAATCAAGATATCATTTTGAAAAACATATGAAAGCAGCAACAAAAATTTTCAATGAAGCTGTGGAATCGGTTGATTCCATGCTGCGTCGGGGTATTCGAGAAGGCCAATATATACCGGGACAACGCTTAGTCGAGATAGACCTTCAGCAGCAATTTAGTGCCTCGCAAAGACAAATTCGAGATGCATTGCGTCAGTTAGAGAACGAGGGCCTGGTGACAATTGAAAAGAATCGAGGCGCCACAGTCAGGAAAATAAGTCGTCGCGAAGTTGAGTGTATTCTCGATGTTCTTGATAGCCTGTCATTGTTGGCAGTGAAACAGGCAAGTGAAAAGATCGAGCAGCAAAAATGCCGTAAATTAATTGAAGCATCCCTCAAGCAAACGAGACAGTTTCGCAAGCTCTCATTGAAAGAAAAGAGAGTGCATAAGTTTTTAGATGAAAATGTTCGTTTCTGGGATTCAATTGCTACCGTTGTCGACAACCCCGTATTGTGGGATATCCGTGAAAACTTGGAGACAATGCTGTTTCGATTGGCAGTTCAGGGATTATCGATCAATTCAAATCCGGATAAATGGATCACTCATCATGAAGACATCCTGCTTGCAATCCTCGAACAGAGTAATAATCGCGCTGAACGCCTGGTACTAAAATCGTCGAATGATATACGCGAGATGATTCTCTCGTTGAACGACAACGTCTTCGATTGATCGCAATGTGATATTGTAATCAACCATCTTCAGACTACCCGATCGGGTAATTGTCTTATCTACCTTTCCGCAATAGATTTCTTCTCAATGTTTATCAATGAAAGGGAAATAAAATGGCGGAAAGTAAAGGCGTAATCGAACAGTATATGTCCCTCGCGCTGCAACCAATAATGCGGGGTGCTCATAAACGTGAGGACATAACCCGGAATCTTGATCATATAGCGGAACTAGCTCGCGCAGCCGTTTGGCTCACCGCAATTGATTTACCGGTGCGTCTAATCACTATTCCAGAAGGCGCGTTACAGGGTTTTACCGATGAAATTTTTGACTGGGACCATGTCGACTATATTAATAAGACGGCAATTGATATTCCCGGCAAGGAAACTGAATATCTCGGTGAACTCGCGCGTGACCTTGATACCTACATCATTGCCCAGGCAAAGGTAACTCATCCATCATTTGAAGATCGCTTTTTTAACTGTGCCTTTGTTATCGATCCAAAGGGTGAAGTTATTCATAAGCACTACAAAATGCAGGTTTTTGCCCGTGAGCATTCGACTGTTCCCCATGACGTATGGGATCAGTGGCTTGAAATCAACGGCTCAGGTCTGGATGCTTTCTTCCCGGTTACTGATACTGATATCGGACGTATTGGATGTATTATTTGTATGGAGGGTAGCTATCCTGAAACCGCACGTGGTCTGGCCATG
>WLWI01001267.1_pt1 | contig 22086 bp, 14 predicted proteins | sample 6701501 | NCBI WGS metagenome assembly WLWI01 (sample SAMN12718690, study PRJNA515312) | sponge metagenome | isolation source: marine sponge | host: Mycale hentscheli | place: New Zealand: South Island, Marlborough, Capsize Point | collected 2014-11-01 | reverse complement strand
CTCATAGATACGAAGAGCTTCCTCTGCCGCTAGCCATTGATCGTGACGATTCCAGGCCAGATCTTTCAGCATGGACCATTGATTAATATCAAGTACGTTGTCCTGAAGGAAGTTATCAAGGTTCTGTTGGAAGCCAGGTGTTTTTAAAGCGACGCGTAACTGATCTGCCTGAATTTTCGGTAGGCGCAGTTGAACCGTAGAGAGACCCGCTCGGCGTTCCCTTTGACGTTGTGCTCGCTTTGCATCGCGGAGTTGCTCCTCACGAGTGAGTAAGGAAGTTTTTGGTCGTCCACGTGTCAGGATAGGATTGTTCATGATCTCAATTTTTATTTAATTAAGATGACATGTCAACATATTTATATTTATCTAACTTATTGTTTTATCTTATATTTCTATATAAAAAGGAGCAATAATAAGTTAGTTGATCTCTGAAGTCCGAGCCCGTCCACATGAAAGCGGTAATAACCAAGCCCTTTTGAGGGTAATACTCCCATAATTCCCGTCAACATAGACGGGGCAAAATTGATCTGAATTCTAAGAGAGACTTCTGATGAGTTAACCTTAAATTACAGGTGCCTCAAAACATAAAGACTTTTAGCAGAGTTTTATTGAATCATCGCCCGTAGTATTTCCAGATCATCGTGGCGGCTGGGTATATCTGAACGTTCAGCGGCAAGTCGAAGATCCCGCAGTTTTTCCAGTGAACGAAGCAATACCGGTAGGGGTGGGCCACTGGCGGTGAGGTTATCCATTTTCGATTCAGGTAAGTTTACTGATGGGTCTTCAATGTATTTTTTTACCAGTTCGTCATGATGATAAGCATAGGCCCGACCGTGGATATCACACACTTCCAGGAACATAGAAAGATTATTCCTGTAAGTTTCCAAATCACTGTTGGTTCCCATTTCATTAAGGAATTGATCCAGAAAACTAATTTGTGCTATTGAGTCCTGTAGTCGCGATTGCTCTGATTGTGGCATAAAGGCCTTCTTATCAACCAGAATATCCAGATAGAAAGGATCATCACGGGAACATAATCCCAGCAAAAGATCGATCTCATTCACTGCTGCGAAATCACCAGCGTTAGCACCCCGGTAATCTCGTCGACCAATACGATAGGGTTTATAGTAGGGACGGACATTGTAAAAAAAACGCAAAATATCAAGCTTCTCATCCAACATTTCGTTGTACCGCAGAACTTCATCCAGGGCGACTTTCGCCTTCTCGAACAGGTAATGGGTTATGACATGCGTAACTCCCAAACGCATCGCCCTTTCTAACGCATCTGAGGCCGCCTTATACGCCAATAGACCCAATGTGTTGTAGTCAATGAAAATACGTTCGTCTTCAAGGTGGGTAAAGGTGCGGTAGAAACCATTTTCAGCCCGATTATAAAGTTGTAGATGGGTAGCCATAAACCGGGGAGCAACACCCAATGCAGATCCGAGTTGAAAAGAAATGGTAGAGGCCTCTTTCAATGGTGAATACCCATCTTCCAGGGGTGTATCGACTTCGTGACGTCGGCAAGCGGCCATATACATTCCTACATTTCCGAGCAAATGAAATCTCAATTCGTAGGTTGAAGGAATATCATCGGCATGGACAAGAATAGCGGCGATAAGCTCTCTGCCCTCTTCCACCAGGTTTTCTTTTAGTGGTTCCGTTGTACTATCGTCCACAAGTAATGTTTCATTGCTGAGATAATGCTCTTCCAACGCTGTGTTGATTTCCTGAAAGCGAGTCCTTATCCACTCATCAAGTTTGTCGATAGTATTAGACATAATTTTTATGCACTCTCTAATTTATTCACTTCACACATCAGCCCTTTCAGGTTTGTCGCACCCATACCTGGATCCAAAGGACCTGCGTCGTTGGTAAGAACATTAATATTAGAACCAAGCTGTTCGTCTACATTAGTCCTGTCTTTTTCCGGAAACCACCAGCCGAATTCAGCGCTGACTACTCGCACGTCAATGTCGTCTGTTACTTTAGCCCTGAACTTCACTTTTCCCCTGGGAGATTCAATGGACACCCAGTCACCATCTTCAATACCTCTTATCCTTGCTGCGTCTGGGTGAATTTCTACCAGGGGATCAGGATGTGATTTCCTAAGATAGTTAGATTGCCTGTGTTCTGAACCAAAATAGTTAAAAACACGTACACCAGTAATCAGAACCAAGGGATACTTCTCAACAAATTCCTTTTCCCGCGCTGGACTTTCAGGTGGTTCAACAAAATTCGGTAATGGATCGTAGCCCCACTCTTCGTACTTGTGCAGATAAAAGTCCAGTTTGCCTGATTCGGAATTGAATCCCTCGGTTTCATACTTACGAAATTTAGGTTCAGTCTGCAGATAAGGCATATCCTTAAACTTTTGCCAATCCAAACCCACGGGCTCAAGTATGTGATCAAGGGAGTCGTAGTAATCATCCCAGAATTCATCTTCAAAGCCTAGCTTTCTGCCAAGTTCATTCAGGATCATATGATCAGAGCGAGCTTCGCCTTCCGGTTCAACCACCTTGTTACGCGGGAAGACGAAACCATGTACCTTCCAGTAATCTGCAATATTATCATTCTCCAGCCAGGTCGCCGCAGGTAGAACCAGATCTGCCAGTTCAGTCGTTGGTGTAGGAAACACGTCAATGGCAGCAAAAAACTCAAGTTTATTTTTGAGAATATCGTAGACGCGCTGTGAGTTCTCCCTGGCATTAAGTGAATTACTGGCGAACACAACCATAGCGCGAACCTGGTAGGGATCGGCATGTTCAATCGCATCCCAAACGACATGCGGGGTGATGCGGTTAATGGTCGCACCCAGTTTATATTTATCACCACCCAATAACTTTGCGTTTTGCTCGGGAGAAAGTTTATTGAAAAGAGAGAATTCTGCCCTTGTCAGTCCAGGTGGCAGCCCGAATATGACATTTCCACCGGGTACGTCGAGATTACCAGTCAGCGCAACTAGATAGATGAGCGCGCGGTCAGCATCAACACAATTGATATTCTGCTCAACACCCACGCCCCATTGCAGCGCCGCTGGTTTGGTGGTTGCGTAAATACGTGCCGCTTCTATTATTTTTTCTTTCGGCACCCAGGTTATTTTCTCCACTCGCTCCAGTGGAAACTCCTGCAATCGTTCAACGAACTTGTCAAAACCCGTGGTGTAGTTCTCCACAAACGCCTTGTCATACAAATCTTCGTCAACAATCACTTTCATCATACCCATGGCGAGGGCGGAATCTGTCGCAGGCCGAAGCTGTAGCCACAGATCCGCCCTGTCTACCAGTTTCGTGTGGCGTGGATCGATGACAATATGTTTCGCCCCATCTCTAAGTGTGTGCGCAAGATTAATTCCCTTGTTCTCATCAGCATTGGAGATCAGATGGTTAGCCCCCCACGAAATCACGCACTTTGGCCGGTTGTCATAATCAACCATCGGTATCTCCATGCCCATTAACTTGGAGATAGCAATTCTCGGCAGATAACACATGTGACCGGGAGTCAGAACATTGGGCGTGCCAAAAAGATTGGCAACCCGATAGACAAAACGATGAAAATCACGCCCAGTGCCATGCCCCATTACCACGGATTCGGCGCCAGACTCTGCTTTGAACTGATTCATCTTATCTGCCAGCGTTGTCAGGGCCTCGTCCCATGATATACGTTCCCACTTGCCCTCGCCGCGGGCGCCGATACGTTTCTTTGGGTAAAGCAGGCGATCAGGGTGATACTGAAGGTCCAGAAAACCATGGGCCTTTTTGCAGGTATAACCCTTACTCACAGGGTGTTCCTTATCGGGTTGTATTTTCGCTACTTTCCCGTCTTTAACGACCGCGTAAATGCCGCAACCACCATGACCGCAAGATCGACAAATTGTACGCACTCTGTTATTCGTTTCTGATTGTGTGTCCATCACTAAACTCCGTAAAACATGTGAAAGTTAAAATTTGTCAGCATATGGAATCATGAATCCATATGAACCTTGTCTAATGATGATATTAAATTAAATGGAGGTATGGTTTTGGTATAGCAGACGATTATTTTGTTATACCGCAAACAAATGAATGAAGTAACTTACTGACAATATAGAAAAGCCCTGGTTTTCAGGACAATTTTGCGACCTCCTTCTTAAGACATTCCAACATGAATTTCGATGCTGGAGAAAGATCACTGTAGTTTCTGTAAGTGACTCCGATAGGCCCATAAGAAGAAGTGATAGCGGTATCAAGAGGCTCTAACAGGCCGAGTGATATATAAGGTTTGACAGCGTAATATGGCAAAAAGGTCACCATGTCTGTTTCAAGTAAAAGTGCCAGGTTCATATGTAAGGAAACGGACTCCACAACTTTGCTCGATGGTGGTCTAACCTTCTCCTTAATAAATATTTGATCGAACAATTCACGTAATCTTGTTTGCCGGACCGGTAGAATCCATTGATATTCAGCCAGTTCACTTAATGGGATTTTCTTAGATTTCGCTTTCGGATGGTTATGCCGTGCGACGACACACATTGTGTCTTCATACAACACTTCATGAACAAGACCTTTTTTATATATATAAGGATCCATCCGGGTAATGGCTAGATCCAATTCCTCTTCGTCCAGTAAGGCGAGTAAGTTTTCATTAAACCCATCACTCAAGGTAAGCACTATGTCCGGGTGAGAAGTCTTCAATAATGACACCGCATTTGGTAACAGGGATGGCGCGGCTGCCAGCAATGTGCCAATTCTTACATGCCCGGTTATCCCTTCTTTAACAGATATGATTTCTTCACTGGCATGACGAATACTACCGAGAGCGGTTTTCGCATGCTCAAGCATGATTTTTCCATATGGGGTGGTTTTTACTCCTCGAGGCAATCGTTCAAATAATTTGACTCCCAATATATCTTCTATCTCCTGCAACATTCGACTGGTCGCTGGCTGTGCCATATTGAGTTCTTTGGATGCCTTGAGCACATTTTGGTATCGATCAATTTCAACCAGAAGGGAAAGATGCTTGATCTTTAATCTGCTAATTAACGATTGTTCGATCTTAAGGGTATTTTTCATGACGTATCACTTTGCGCATCTTTCCTTTCGATAACTCGTGAAAACAAAGATATCAACAGGAATTTTTACGCTGGCTCTCAAATACGGATTAAACTGACTATACCAGAATAGCTGTAATCGATCCCTTCCACCCTGGGATTAACGATAAAGGTATTTGGTTATTTTTATAAACGAATTTCACCTTCGGGTGATCTGATCTACCCCATTCGATTGAGATCAGTTATTAAATTAGTAAATTACTTAAACTAAATCTAACTGTGGCCTGTTCCTTAGAACGCAATCAACGTTCACACTATTTGTCCTACTCGTGTGCCTACTTTCAATAAAGCACTGTCAATACCTCGAAGAAAGTATATTTAGAATCAGCGTACAAACAGAAAACTGAGCAATAATTTTTACAGCAATAATCAAGTTGTTTTGTCATTTCCATGTCCAGAGATATGGAATTAAAGCTGACCAGGCATCGCTATATTATTGTATTTTAGGTATTTAAATTTAACGAATAAATTCTGGTATAGATATTGCTTTATTGTGGTACCTATCTATAAAAATAACGGGTTATTGACACTGAGCACAATCTGAAGTCAGCCAATGAAAGCTGTCTTTTCTATACAGAACCTACTATCCCTTCGGTTGATTGTGAAAGTTTGGATGATCGAGGGTTAGTTTGGACTGCTCAGCTATTTAATAATGAAAATGGGCGCCGAGAAACGTAAAAACAATCAGAGTATTTCAAAATGAATTTATATCGACAACTAGCATTAGGTTATCTTTCTTTGCTTCTCATGATCATTGTCATTACGTCAATGGATTTTTACATGGCGACAAAATTAAAATCGAATTCTGGTTGGATAGCACACACCCATGAGGCCATTGCGAAAACGAACAAGATTGAAAAATTGCTGATTGACTTGGAGACTGGTGGAAGAGGCTTTGTTATCACTGGCAAGGACAGCCTTCTTGAGCCTTATTATAACGCATTATTGAAAATAGAAGGTCAGATAGAGTCTCTCAAACTATTTGTCAGCGATAACCCCAAACAAGTTGTAAAAATTGAGCTACTCCATAATCAGGTTAAAACTTGGCTTGAAACAATAGCGAAACCCGAAATCGAAGGACGACGACAGGTAGATAAAGGTGAAATAATGTTTTTCGAATTGAGTCAAATTGTCGAGAAAGGAACGGGAACATTACTTATGGATAACATTCGTAATAATTTGAATGAAGTAGTGTTGGAAGAACGTCGTTTATTAGTAGAACGAGAACAAACCAGTCAATCCGTGACATCGCAAATTACCCTATTTGATGCATTGGCGCTAGTTATTGGATTTATTGTCGTAGCTTTCTCTATGATCTTCCTTTTTCGAAAAATTCACGAACAAATAGGCGGTGACCCAGCAGCGATTGCTGCAATTACAAAACGTATAGCAGGCGGTGATCTCAACGTTGAGTTTGGCAAAGATTTATCCGGCGAATCAGGAATTCTCGGGACGATCAAATACATGGTCAAATCGCTGCAGATAAATGACGAAGAAGTTAAGCGTGATGACTGGTTAAAGACGGGATTGGTAAATTTGAACGAGACCTTGCGCGGTGATCCAGATCTCCAACGTCTGGGCACCAAGATCATTAAAGAGATAACTAAATACCTGGGTGCGCAAATCGGCACTTTTTATACTCTTAATAATGAATCGGAATTGATATTAATGGGTAGTTATGCTTTTAAAAAGCGTAAAAACCTTTCCGATCGTTTCAAATTAGGTGAAGGACTTATTGGTCAAGCTGCTCTGGAAAAACAACAAATTCTATTGAGCAATGTTCCTGAGGAATATATTAAAATTAGTTCGTCGATCGGCGATACCACACCCCGCTTAATCGCAGTGACGCCAATAGTAGATCAGAATAATGTTCTCCAAGGTGTTATTGAGATAGCCAGCATAAATGAAATTACGGATTTACATCTTGATTACCTAGAACAAGCAATATCAATAATCTCTCTGGCTTTAACCTCAGCCACTTCCCGAGCTAGAACCAAGCAGTTGCTCGAGGAATCACAACAACAGGCTAATATATTAAGGGAAACCGAAGAGCGTACATTACTGATGTTTAACAGTACCGTTAATAGCATGATTACAATTAATAATAAGGGGATCATAGAATCATTCAACACTGCTGCGTCGAAATTGTTTGGTTATCAAGCAGAAGAAATTATTGGCAAAAATGTCAAAACACTTATGCCATCGCCATATCATGATGAGCATGATGGGTATCTGAAAAATTATAGTGATACAGGAACGAAAAAAGTAATAGGTATGGGTCGCGAAGTAACTGCAATGAGAAAAGATAAAAGTGTCTTTCCAGCACAGTTATCTGTTGGAGAAATGCAAATTGGAGGTAAAAAGTATTATATAGGCTCTTTACTGGATATATCAGATCAGAAACGCGCAGATGAACAAATCCAGCAACAAAATGAAGAATTGCGTAGCGCGAATGAGGAACTGGAGCAAAAAACCGATTATCTGCAGCGACAAAAAGATGAAATACAGAAACAAAACAAGGAAATTGATGATGCCAGAATAAGCCTGCATACCAAGGCCGAGGAACTGTCTATATCAAGTAAGTACAAATCAGAATTTCTGGCAAATATGTCTCACGAATTGCGAACACCTCTTAATAGCCTGCTGATTCTATCCAAGTCGCTAGCTGGCAATCGAGAAGGTAACCTTACCGATGAGCAGGTTGAATCTGCAGCCACAATACATTCCGGTGGAAAAGAATTACTCGAATTGATTAATGATATTCTGGATTTGTCTAAAGTAGAGGCCGGAAAATTAAAAATTCAAGTAGATAATGTCTATCTCGATGAATTGATAACAGCTATGAAGGTGAAATTTGAAAATCTCGCAGAAGAGAAAGGTCTTGATTTGAAAATGGAAATTACTTCAGGATTAGTTGATAGTATTGAGACAGACATCCAGCGCATACATCAAATACTCAAGAACCTGATCTCTAACGCGGTCAAATTTACTCAAAAAGGTTCGGTGATATTACGAATTGATAACCCCGCCCCTGGAACTCAGTTTCAGGATAGCAAATTGACCATTAATAACAGTCTTGCCCTATCAGTGATAGACACTGGGATTGGGATTGCTACGGACAAGCAAAACGCAATATTCGAGGCATTCCAACAGGCTGACGGTGCTACCAATCGTAAATTTGGAGGGACTGGTCTTGGACTAACCATATCCAGAGAATTAGCTCGTCTATTGGGTGGTGAGATTCACATGCCATCAATTGTAGATGAAGGTAGCACATTTACCTTGTATCTACCGAAACGCTTACGAAAAACTGAACCGCAAACTGATACGAATTTATCGAATCGTGATCACGAACAAGCCCCTCTTATTAATAATGATATTGCACAAGATGATTTTGACTTTCTTGAAGATGACCGAAAAAGGATCGACAAAGGTGATAAATCTCTACTGATTATAGAAGACGACATAAAATTTTCTAAAATATTATTGCAAATGGCCAGGGATAAAGGATTTAAGTGCCTGGCCACATTTAATGGCGCCGAAGGTTTAGCCCTGGCGCAGGAATACCAACCCAGTGGCGTATTATTAGATCTTGGTCTACCTGATATAGACGGTGTTACGGTTTTGGATAGGCTTAAAAATAATCTATCCACACGGCATATCCCTGTACATATTTTGTCGGCACGAGAGGCCCGTCATTCAATGTTACAGGCAGGTGCTGTTAATTTTCTATTGAAACCTGTGACAGGAGCTGACATTGAATCATCATTGCAAAAAGTTGAACAACTTAGAGCCAACCCGATAAAAAAAGTACTGGTGATTGAAGATGAAGCAATACAACGGCAGGAAATTGTTAGTCTAATTAAAAGCGAGTTGGTTGAGGTAGAGGAAGCGGAGAATGGGACAGCGGCAGAACAACTACTTCAAAATGTGACTTATGATTGCATGATTCTGGATATTGAATTATCAGATATGACAGGCTTTGAACTGTTACAACGATTAGAAAATACTAGTATTCAGTTACCGCCAGTCATTGTTCATACAGGCAGAGAACTAAGCGAAGACGAGCATACGAAATTGACTAATTATGCAGAGCGTATTGTCATCAAAGGCAGCGATTCGCCGGGGCGTTTATTAGATGAGGTTTCTCTGTTTCTGCACAGTCTGACAGCCAATCTTACCTCTGAACAGCAAGCAATGATAAGCATTATGCATGACTCTGATCAGACCCTAAAGGATAAGAAAATCCTGCTTGTTGACGACGACGTACGCAATACATTTGCCTTATCAAAGGAGCTACGGAATTACGAAATGCAAGTGATTTTGGCCGATAATGGGGAACTTGCCCTGGAAAAGCTGGAGTCCGAACCAGATATCGATCTGGTTTTGATGGATATTATGATGCCAGTGATGGATGGTTATGAGGCCATGAAACAGATCCGACAACAGAGTTGTTTTGAACATTTACCTATAATCGCGATCACTGCACTTGCTATGCCTGAAGATCGTGCCAAATGTATTGATGCCGGAGCAAATGACTATCTATTCAAGCCATTAGATATGGGCAAACTATTATCGATGATGCGTATATGGCTGTTTACACAGCAGTCAGAGGACCGTCGCAGCATTGGTAGACCGTGGTCGATTGCCAACGTAGATGAGAATACTCAAAGTGATCCGATAAGTAACGCAAATAGTAAAAAAGACACCGCATCTTAATCAGCTCTGATAATGAATCCGTCTATTGAACCTGAACGTGGGCTTTTGCGAAACGCAGGGGAACCTTCCGCACAGAAAGAAAAATCACAGGCCTTGATTGATTTGGAAATCGATTTACTGCTAGAGGCTATAAAACGACACTATGGATATGACTTTAATAACTATGCGAGAGCCTCACTAAAGAGGCGAGTAGAACATCATCGGGTTTCTTCGGGCAGCGATAATATAACTGTAATGATATCTCGCCTGCTTCATGACGAAGGTTTCTTTAGTAAATTTCTTCTGGATATGTCGATTACTGTCACAGAAATGTTTCGAGATCCGGATTTCTTTAAATCTTTTCGAGAGAATGTTATACCCATAATAAAAAAATATCCGAGCATAAAGATTTGGCATGCTGGTTGTGCCACAGGCGAAGAAGTTTATTCCATGGCCATTTTATTAATGGAAGAAGGTCTTTATGAGCGAGTACAGATTTATGCGACCGACTTTAATAAACAATCGTTGATTACAGCGAATGAAGGTATATATCCCGCTGACCGCATAAAAAAATACACGAGTAATTATCATCAGGCTGGTGGGAAATCATCTTTTTCAGATTATTATCATTCACATTATCGATCAGCCAAATTTGATAAGAGTCTTAAAGAAAAAATTATTTTTTCCCATCACAATTTGGAAAAAGATGGTGTGTTCAGCGAAGTGAATGTAGTTATCTGTCGAAATGTTTTGATTTATTTCAACCAAGTTCTGCAGAATCAGGTTTTAAATACTTTTGAACAAAGTCTGTCTCACCGTGGTGTTTTATGTCTGGGTTCACATGAGAGTGTTAATTGCTCCGACATTGCTACCAGAGTTGAAATTATCGATCAAGACATGAAGATGTTCAGGGTGAACCCAAACCCTCAAGACAAAAGGCACGAACTAATAAATTCTCAATGTCAAACTGACATATTCGAGACACATTTATCTTGAGTGGCAAGCAATACTCAAAAATTCTCTTTGATAAAGCAACCTACGACTATCTTAATATAGGGTTACTACAACATTTGTGCTTATTTTGGACGCTAATCATATCCCAATACGCTAAAAAGTAATGAAAGATAAAGAATGAGCGCATATTGCCGCTAACCTGAAAAATACTGTGTTTCACTATATTTGATCTTAATTAGCATTAAAAATACTCAATGACTAAGGCCCATCCATGACTCAAAAAGCTTTGCCCAAAATACTAATTGTTGACGACAAAGTAGAAAACCTTTTGGCTTTAGAGAATGTTCTTAGTGACTTACCTGTCACTATTTTGCGCGCGAGTTCTGGAAAAGAAGCTTTAAGCCTTTTGCTGAGACACGATTTTGTCGTAGTCCTACTAGATGTACGGATGCCAGAAATGAGCGGCATAGAAGCTGCAACGCTAATGCGTTCCCATAATTCTACAATGTATACCCCATTGATTTTTGTTTCTGCGCAAGACAGCGACGAATTGGAGCAGCTCAAGGGTTATGCCGTCGGCGCCGTCGATTACATCATTAAGCCAATAAATCCAGAAATCTTGCTGAGCAAAATTAATATGTTCCTGAGCTTATACATTCAGTCAAGTGAATTGAAACGCCAGCAGGAGCAGATTCGTCGTTTACTAGAGATGAACCCAGATGGAATGTTGGTAGTTAATCCAATTAATAAAATTCTCTATGCAAATCCAGCCGCTCTGGCAATGTTTGACAATAGTACAGAGCAGTTGGTTGGAAGTGATTTCAATTTTTCGACCTCCTCAACCGATATAACAGAAATCAATGTCAGTAATGATCATATTGTTGAGATGCATAAAGTACCGATCGATTGGAATGGTGAAAGTGTCCAGCTCATTATTCTTCACGATATTACCGCGCACAAGCGTACTCAAGCCCAATTAATTCAACTAGCGGAACATGATTTATTGACAGATTTGGCTAATCGACGTCACTGCCTTGATTTTCTAGTTAAAGCCCTGGCTCGTGCCAGACGGCGAGATGGTTTTATTGCAGTGCTATTTCTGGATTTGAATAAGTTTAAAGATATAAATGATATTCTGGGACATGATGTAGGAGATGAATTACTAAAAAGTGTCGCAAAACGGCTGAATGATTGTGTTCGTGAGGGTGACCTGGCCGCCCGATTCGGCGGTGATGAGTTTGCATTGATTCTAGATGAAATTTCTCATCCGGAAGATGCCGGTGTGATAGCAAAAAAAATTCTCGATACGCTAGCAAAACCTCATATTCTCAAAGGAAAGGCAACCGTTGTTGGCTGTAGCATTGGTATTGCGACGTACCCACTTTGTGGTGAAGAGCCTGAAGACTTGCTCAAAGCTGCAGACTTGGCAATGTTTCATGCTAAATCTGAGGGACCTAGTAATTACCAGTTTTTTGCAGAGTCGATGCAAAATCAACTTGTTCGTCGTTTACTTCTTGAAGATAGCCTGCGTCAAGCACTCGGAAATAATGAATTTGTTCTCCATTATCAACCACAAGTGGATACCAGGAGTGGCCAAATCATTGCTATGGAGGCGCTACTACGATGGAATAATGCAGAACTGGGTATGATTGGACCTGATGAATTCATCCCTATTGCAGAGAAAACAGGATTGATAGTAGATATCGGTGAGTGGGTGATAAGGACAGCCTGTCAACAAGTAGAAACCTGGCTAAATGGTTTTTCCAATGCAGATAGCATCCAGACTATGTTTAGGGGAGTGGCCGTAAACGTATCAATGAGTCAGCTAAGTCAAGAAGATTTTGTTCAAAGACTTTCAAATATATTACGAAAAACAAATGTTAATCCGGATTTTCTGGAGTTAGAACTAACTGAAAGTACGATGATGGAGAATATTGAAGTAGCCGGCTCAGTATTGAAATCACTACGTCAGCAAGGACATAATATTGCAGTGGACGATTTTGGCACGGGTTATTCATCGCTAAGTTATCTACAACATCTTTCTCTAAATGCTTTGAAAATCGATCAATCTTTCGTCGCTAAAATATCTAAGGATATTCATTCAGAAGTGATCATAAAAACTATCATCGCTATGGCCCACAGCCTTAATATGCGCGTAATCGCCGAAGGTGTGGAAACAGAAGAACAAGTGACCTTTCTTCGAAAAAATCAATGTGACGTCATGCAGGGCTATTACTTCGCTAGACCCCTCCCCGCTGAAAAAGCCACTCTTCTATTGCAAGACAAGGAGAATCGCGAGTCCCATACAGTTTCTGCTAATAAACTTAGAATAGCGGGTTAGATTGTCTTTTAGCTAGAGCCTTCCTACTGTGAACTTTCATAGATCCATTATTCATTAAGTATTGATACATTTTATCGAATTCTTATCGCTGTAAAAGTGACATCATCATGATTAAATTCACCATTGACATGATTATTTATAGCGTTCAGTACGGCGTCTTTCACTTCCTTTGGCCCTCCATTGCTGGATTCGAGGGCACGGATTAGTGATGACTCACCAAAGTGTGCTCCGCTTGGGCTTTTGGCTTCGATTACACCATCAGTAAAGAAAAACAGTAAATCATCTCCATGAAAGGGAATATCAGCTTGTTCATAGGGTGAGCCACTATTCACACCTAAGGGTATATTCCCGAATCCATCTAAAGTTGGCATCTCAAGACTCGTCCATCTCGTTTCTCCCACACGTCGAATCATAGCAGGATGATGACCAGCATAGGAAAAGTACAACTTGTTTGTTTTACGGTAAACAGCAGCAATAACTGCTGTTGTTATAGCTTCGTAGCCACGATCTACGGCAAGTGTATTCAGATCTGAAAGAATCTCATTACTTTCTACAAAATTCATTCTTTCACTGAGAGAATTATAAAGCCACTCGCTGGTATCGGAAACGGCTTCACCATGTCCTGTGACATCAGCTATAGCAATTCGCGTCAGCAAACCTTCTTCACAGACACTAAAATAATAAATATCACCACCCTTGCGGCCATCACATGCTGATGAATAGAGACTTGCTTCTATGCCAGAAGTAATAACGTCAATATCGGCACCGTATATCCCGCCCCAAATTTCTCCACAATTAATTTCGTACATATATTCTATCTTTTCCTCAGAACTACTCTATTGCCGATATTGGCTGAAGACATAGTTTGTTTCTTTGACTCCTAGATGGCAGTCGTAGCAAGCCGTAAATACATTCTGATCCAATCTCTCTGAAGCGCTATCACCGACAAAAGTATCGAAACCCCATCCACCGGTCTCCTCGAACGATTCACGTTCGTATTGCATTACATCAAGACGCTTTCGGTCGGTTTCAATAATTGTTTTATTACTTTCATCATAATTAAGAAGATCAAATACGAAGACTGCTCCATTTTCATATGTACCGTTTTTCAGACCGCTCATTGCTTTTGTATTGGCGTAAATGTGGTGGATTCCTCCAAACGGTTCTTCAAGTTGATGACCAGGCTGAATTATCATTGTTTTGACATGCCGCCAGGAACGGTAGTTGTCAGGATAATCAACAACTTTATTGCTATTAATTTCCTTTGCACTGACAATTATTACAAGTGTCAGCAAGATGGTTATACCAAGTTTATGCATTATTGCTCCTCCCATAATAGAAGTAATGTTATTCAAATTGGCCTTATTCAATTGTCAACCATCACTATAAAGACGAATCGTTTCGGCCGTCATAGGACCGAATTCATGAAGCGCAATTACGTAATTAACCAGAATTTCAATCTCTTCAGGTTCCAAGGATTTAAAACTGGGCATATTCACCGACTGATTATGAAAAAAATATTCTGCTACACGACCGGTGAACGGCTTCGACGTTATGCTTTTATCCACTCCATACATTATCCATTCACGTACTGAATTTGGCTCGGCGTTATTGGTCAATAACTCAAAGTCTTTGCCGAAGTAACCCGGTATATAGCCTTTAAGAGATTTAGCATTTTTAAACCCACCCTGGCCCAATTGCCCATGACATTGAAAACAGTGATACTTCCGGACCAGTTTTTCACCCGCGAGCAATGCGCTATCAGGGTTGATTTTTATTCGCTCCTTAAAACTCCTGAGTACACGAACTGACTCGAAGAAGGCCATCACGTCTGTGCACACCACATCGTATTCCGGATGTCCGGACATCTTATTGGTGCTTGAACAATTCCCATCTATTTTATCTAATTGATCATTGTCAGGATCACCATGACAATTAATACAAGCTTTGGTTTCCGCATAGGCTGCGCCACGAGCAACGGGTGAAGATTCGGGAATCAGCCGATTTCCGGCCAACACGAAAAAGGACAATAAGGTTGTCGTAGTAATCACCAAGATGTAAAACCTGACAGGCTTCATTTACATTACACATTAGTCTCTGAGTAGTGGATAACCCGACTTGTAAATCCAATCGTCTTCGCGGGCAGGAATATGGCAACCCAAACATTCTGATTTGTAGCTTTTTGTAACGGTCATGTCAGGCTGGTCTTTGTTAAATAGAGCCCATCCCCAACCATCACCCCAGAGAGGATTCGATTTAAAGCGCCCTTCTTTATCCTTAATCATGACAAACCACCCTTCCACCTCAGTACCTCGGCTGACGGTACCGGTTGTCATGGAAGAGGTAACGGCCTTCAGTAATTCCTTGACTACGATTGCTCCATCAGGGAAGCCGCCGTGTTGTTGAAAGTACTCTGGAACTCCCCGCTGCGTATATACATTGTGTAATCCCGCAGCACCATGGCCACTTGCCGCACTACTGGTTTCAACATCTGTTTTTGCAATCGACCAGGTTCCAAGGAAAACCCATTCACTTCGATAATTCTTTGGCAGGCTTATGTTTCCAATCTCATCGACAAAAGTCTTGTAGCTCGACGAGTACGGTTCAGCGGCCATAGTCATCGTGGATAGGGAGAAGATGAATAGGCCAATAATTAATTTTCTGAACATTTATATCTCCTTTACCGGATAAGTAGGTAGTGCACTGCAGCTGAAAAAAACCATACCTTTCAGCAAATGATGGTCACTCTCTGTCTAAGATTCGACAATGTCTAACTTCAAGTTCTCATGAAAGCTCATCACTTCGCTTTTTTCCTGTTCTGGCACTTCAAAATTATCAAGCGTTTCGCTGACGTAGTTCATAGCGCGCTTCCAATCTTCTTCATCCAGGCGCATTCCAACATGCAAGGATTTCATATCCCGGCCGGTGTATACCATCGGCCCACCTGTCGAGGCACATAGAAAGTCGATTAATAATTGTTGCTCGCGTGCAATCCCGTCTGAGCCCCTATGGTCATAAAAACGACGAAGCTTATCGTCATCTTTGATTTGTACCATCAATGCGTCTACGACGGCGGCAATGGCTTCATAGCCACCGAGACGGTTATAGAGTGTTGTTGTGTTCATAGTTCTGTGTCCTTTGAGTTTGAAATAGTAAAATATAGAAGCGGTTTCGAATGCCTACCTCATTCCCTAATTTTTCACTCCCTGGCCATCCCTGGCCTATATTTTGCGATGATTGCGAGAGGAGGAACGCATCATCCGTCTACTTCGCTGTTATTTTCCACCCACTCCCGCACCTTTTTCGCCTGCGCCTTTAGCAACGCCGAGTATTGGGTAGTATTGGGTGAAAACCATGTCTTCCTTGGCAGCGCCTGTATGACATGCTGCACATGCAGCCGTTGGCATAGCCGTTGCTGAATTTGCATAGGGCTCTGGTTTGTGTCCAAAGGTATAATAAGCCCAGCCATCCGTTTCTTTTGAGTAACGTTTGGAGTCTTTATGTGCAATTTCTAATCCCTGTAAATCACCGTTAAAAAACCCATTGCCGCTAGTAGCCGCAGTGGCACCGACTAATGTTAATTCTTTGGCAAACATCGTCCCTTCGCGAAACTTTCCTGTCTTTTTATAATGCTCCCAACTCACAGGGTCGATATAGACGGTATGAAACTCGGGAAATGGCGCACTTCCGGCATTCAAAGAATTTGGTGTGACTGGACTACCAACAAACACCCATTCACGCCAGCCTTCCGGACGAATTAGTCCCCCGGCTTGATTGAACTGCGCTGTATACTTTTGAGTCAGTTTATCTGGATCCGCATGCAGGTTCGTAAATCCGGCCATTGTGAAAACAAACAAGCTGCTCATAAACAGATACCATTTTAATAGAGCTTTGGGTTCGCTGAGTGAAGCATTGGTCAATTTCATCGTTCTCTCCTAATATTGATTAATAAGCTATTTCGTAATATGTGGGTCCTGGTGCTATCGCCTTAAAAATATTCATTCAACACAAATAATTAAACTTTCGACATGGATAAGTTTGGCAGGAAAAAATGTAAACTTAGTTTCAAAAACCAACTAAATTGTTAATAGTGTTACAACATGTATTAGATTAGTTAACAAACACTTGCATCAACTGCTAAAGAGGCGTAAATCTGAGATATGGTGGGTCTATTACAACGTAGCTTGGCGCTGAAGCAAACCGTATACACGGTTTGCATTGTAGTATTATTTTCATTTATCGTACTTGCTGTAGAGGTTGTTCTTGCTTATCAAATTGAACATGACCGTCTATCCTCGCTCTCCAAACAGCTAACCGACGCATTTTTCGATGCCTCATCCAAGGCAGCTTTCCATGTAGATGAAAATCAGGCAAATGTTGTACTCAAAGGTATGATGAAATTTGAATACATATCTCAAGTTGAAATCACAACCGAGCGGGGACAAAGGTTGGCCTTAAAATCGCGCGCTATGCCCGAAACTTTTGCCACACCAATTAATAATTTTCTATTTGGCGATATAACAAAAAGAACTATTCAATTGGATATTGATTTACCCCCCTTTCCAGGCACTAGTGAGAAATCGGGTAAGAATAGCGGGAGAAATATGAAAGTCGGTTTGCTTAGTATGCAACTAAGCTCCGATTTAATGGGTCAGGAATTTCTTCTAAATACTTTCGAAAGATTGCTTGGGCTATTTCTGGAGTTGCTTGTACTTGCTTCTGCATTAGGTTTTCTATTCCATCTAATGCTTACCAGGCCATTTGTGACTTATGCAGATTATCTTAACAGTATTGACCCGGAAGAAAACAACATTAACGCGAGCTTGATACCCAAAGGACATGAACAGGATGAACTCGGATTAGTGGTATCGAGAACGAATGCTTTATTAAATCGTATTAACGATCAACAGAATAAAATAGTACATCGGGAAAAAGTTGCTGCCTTAGGTTCAATGTTAGGAGAGATTGCTCACGAATTGAATAACCCGCTTGCTGTAATTACCGCACATGCGGAGATCCTCGAAGAAACCGCAATTGATACCAATACAAAAATGCGGGCAAGAAAAATTCTTAACCCGGCGGAACGCTGCACCAGAATTGTAAAATCATTCCTTTCTCTTGTGCGCCAACGAAAAATAGAGAAAACCAGGGTTGATGTGATCAGTATTATCAATGAAGCAATTGAAATGCTCGATTATCCATTCAAACAACGCAACATAGATCTCATTTTTGAAAAGACGAGTGACGAGGTATGGATCGAAGCAGACGCCTCGCAGTTGACACAGGTAGTTATTAACATTCTCGTAAATTCAAAGCAGGCGATCGAAACAGTAGATGGACATAGAACAATTTGGATAAAGACTGGCTACATAGATAAGGGACAAAATGCTTTTGTAGAAATATCCGATGATGGTCCAGGCATTGAAGAGTCAATAATGAACCAGATTTTTCATCCTTTTTTCACAACCAAAAAGGAAGGAAGGGGCACAGGTCTGGGTCTTTCTTATTCTTCCAATGTAATCCTGGCGCACGATGGAACCATTGATGTGCAATCCCGAGTACCAAATGGGGTTACATTTAGATTCCAAATTCCAGCTATTCGCGATGAAAGCATTGAAGCCTTACCTGAACATATAAAACCTGTAGAAAAAGCGCACTCAAAGTCGATATTGGTTATTGACGATGAAGAAGAAATGGCCAATGTGATTGTTGAAATATTACTTTTAAACGGCTACAGCGCTGACCCGGTATTCAGTGCCAAAGCTGCACTGCCGATGCTCGAAAGAAACAATTACGATGTTATCCTGACCGATATTCGCATGCCAGACATAGATGGTATCTCCTTTTATCAGATTGTCTCTGAATCACATCCCCATCTAGCCCAAAAATTCGTATTTATAAGTGGCGATATGATTAGTGACGATATACATCAATGTATCAGTAAATGGAGTGTGCCCCTCATTGGAAAGCCCTTTCTAATTGAAGAACTGATTTCTGCAATGCCTGAGCTTTCAAGTGAGGAAGATGTAAATTGATTAATACAATATTCCTTAAGCATTCGATTAACTCCTGAAATGTATCTAAATGTCTAAACAGAAACACATTATGATTGTTGATGATGATCCGGAAATACGAGAAGTCATCGATGAATATTTAAGCTCACGCGGCCTAAAAGTATTTTCTGCGAAAGACGGCGAGGAGATGAAAAAGATATTGGCAGATAATCATGTTGATCTTGTATTACTTGATATTACCTTACCAACAGAGAATGGCATTGAGTTAACCCACTATCTTAAAGCACGTGAAAATATTGCCATCATAATCGTAACTGGCCATACCGATACAGAAGATCGAGTACTTGGGCTGGAAAGTGGGGCAGATGATTACGTTACCAAACCATTTAACCTTCGCGAATTATTAGCAAGGGTCAATAGCGTTTTGAGAAGAGGAGCACTACAACGACCAGCTAGCGAGAACGCTAACAGCAATAAGATCGTCAGGTTTGGAAAGTGGACCTTCAACATCCAGGAGCAAACCCTCAGCAGTGATGATGGTGAAAATATCGAACTTTCAGCTGGTGAAATGGATTTATTAAATATTTTTACCAGCAAAGCAAATGAACCCGTTTCTCGTGATGAATTATTGGAGAAGACATCGCACCAGTCTCGCGGGGCCTATGATCGCAGTATCGATGTGCGTGTAACGCGATTACGTCAAAAATTGGAAGTAGACCCATCCAAACCAAAAATTATTCGTACCGTGCGTACCGTAGGATATACGCTGATCAGCAATTCAATTGAATCTTAAATCTCGTGAAGAACCTACGATTCCCTCCCAAATACACGCTACGGATTTCATCCGGCGAGATAGTCTCATTACTTATTTTACTGTTTCCCATCACTACTACCTATTCCCAGGAATTAAATTCAGGCTTGGGTCAACGCAATGAGTTTCTTGAGGAAATTATTGTATCAGCTAAAAAGCGCGAAGAGTCGATCCAGGATGTATCAATTGCGATCACATCGTTTACTGGCGAAACAATACGAAACATTGGATGGAATAACCCTTTGGATATGGTCGCTCAAGTTCCAAACCTCAGCGGTTATTCCATTTTTGGAAATGCTTTTCCACTTTTCACTATTCGGGGTCTTGGCACGAATGATCCTGGTCATGGCGCTCAGAGTCCTGTTGGCGTGTATACCGATGAGGTTTATCACAGCTCATTGGCGGGTCAGGGACTCGCATTATTCGACCTGGAAAGGGTTGAAGTGCTGCGTGGGCCTCAAGGTACACTTTGGGGGAAAAACACAACCGGTGGCGCTATACATTTTGTTGCGGCACAAGCAAAGCATGTAACAGAAGGCTATGTTCATACTGATTTCGGTCTATACAACGACGACACACCTGTATATGAACTGGAGGCCGCTGTTTCAGGTTCACTTAGTAAAAACGTGTTGGCGGCGAGATTGGCTGTGAAGGTTCATTTTCGCGAGGACTGGATTACCAACGAGTTCGGTCAGTCAGATCCTGATGTGCCTGGCAAACTAGACGGCGTAAATGAATATGCCGGGCGATTGTCATTGATGTATACACCCCTGGATAACCTGGAAGTTGTATTGAGAACGGTTATTGGACGTCGCTTTGGCGATCACATCCCTCTACACCAGGAACCCCTGAACAATCCCAACTCTTTCTTTCGACATGCTGGCTACACCGAGAACCCTGACATTGCTATCCAGAGCCTGGATCGTCGAAGTCCTGAAACCGTTGAGTATGACTCTGTATCTGCCCACCTGGATCTAAAAACTGATTACGGCAGGCTAAATATAATCAGCGCCTACATTCGGAGCTTTTATAACCAGGACCTTGATGTTGATGCCACTCCGGATGACGGCTTGTTTGGCCCTTTTGAATCCAATTCGAAACAATGGTCACAGGAAATTCGTTTTTCGTCTGAAGTGGGTGAAACTTTTAATTGGACAGTAGGTTTGTTTTATCTCAAAGAAAAAATGAATGGCTTCAACTTATTCCTTACTGGATCAAATCTTAATAACCCTCCAGTACAATCATTTGAAAACTCTGGAATCGGTAATGTTGAGCAACGTGATCGGGAAAGTGCTGCCATATTCGCATCACTGGAGTATGAAATTGCTGAAAATTGGCGTGTTGACGGAGGGCTCAGATATACCCAGGATAAAGAGGACTGGAACTTCCAACAAATATCCTGGAGTTTTATCGACCCTCTTTCAAACGAAGGTGAACCTGATCGAAATGATGCGGTAGAATTGTTTGATGCAAGAACCTCGTTAGGCAATCTTCGCGAATCATGGCGTGAAATCACCGGAGATATTACCCTGGCCTATTTATTCTCAAGCAAAGTCAATATATTTGGAAAATTTAGCCGCGGTTATCTCGGAGGAAATCATGTACTTCCTTTCAATGGTACAAACTTCAGTGTTGTCGATCCTGAGAATATAAGTGCGTATGAAATTGGCGTTAAATCGAATATTTTGGGAGATCGTGTACAGGTTAATTTCGCATACTTTTATCATGACGTTAGCAATATGCAGGTTAATCGCAATATTACTGTGCCAGGTCAGGGAGGGTTTATCTCAATCAGGCAAAATGCTGGTGAAGCTACAATTAAAGGTATTGAAGTAGAAATCCAATACGCACCAACAAAAAATATTCATCTGGACGCTGGATTCGGCTATACGGACACAAAGTTTGATTCATTCAGTTCAATTCGGGCTGATGGCAACGTAGATGATTTTTCTGGCTTCCCTACTCCCAACACACCGGAATTTAGTGGCAATATAATGGCCAGTTATATGATCCCGCTTAAATCGGGATCTGGACTTGAGTTTTCAACAAATTGGAATTACCAGGATGAGTATTTTGTAGATACTAATTTTAATCCACTGGACATTGGTGAATCACGAACTATTGGTAATGCCAATGTTCGTTATTATAGCGCAAGCGGAAGATGGAATATTGGTGCCTA
>WLWI01001266.1_pt1 | contig 22088 bp, 9 predicted proteins | sample 6701501 | NCBI WGS metagenome assembly WLWI01 (sample SAMN12718690, study PRJNA515312) | sponge metagenome | isolation source: marine sponge | host: Mycale hentscheli | place: New Zealand: South Island, Marlborough, Capsize Point | collected 2014-11-01 | reverse complement strand
ACGCCCACGCGCCGGAGGAAGCAGGGGGGGGGGGGGGAGGGGGGGGGGGGGGTGGTGTTATTGTATTAAAACAAGGGTGGATGCAGGAATGCCCCTAAAAGAAGCTACCTGCCACACTGCAATTCATAAAAGCACTACAACTAGCCAATAGGAAGCCTCTAGGGGGAGGGAGACGCTTACATACACGCACAATGCAACAACAAAAAAATTAAATAAAAATTCAAACTGGCATTTAGCCAAGTACACCAGATATAAACAGTCTTCACAGGGATAAAGAATGCCAGCAATCACGAGCACTCAACCACACATTGCCTGCAGACTCAGCTGGGGATGACTTTGTTGCGAAAAGCATGCGAAAATTGTTGTAAATTTTGTAGGTAGACACACACATTACAAAACACTGCAAAGGGATGCCCACCAATTTGTTCCCAATATGTTGTTGGGGACAGCGAAAGCTCCTGTGATGGTGACCACAACGGCTCATTGAATGGAATCGTTGACAAAATGGCCTACATGGATCCTACATAAACATGTTCACTCCCAAAGAGATATTTTCAGGCAAAAAAAGTAAGAAAATAATTGTTTTTTCCAAAATCTAAAGTCTGCCTTGTGTATGTCCACAGAGAGGCTAACAGTTGAAGTCAATATTTACTCCTGTAGCCTTGCTTCATGTACTAAATGAGCCATTACTACACACACACACACACACACACATACACTTACACAGACCAGCAGGCCATCTTTCTCTCACCAACTCCCTTGTAACTTGCAAACTTTAGACTCTGCCAAGAGAGCACATTGAGTCACTGATTTATAGGAACTTGTTCCATTGTTTAAAGTAGTCTATTGCCCCTCCCACTTCCCAAGAGTTTCCTTAAAACCCTCCTGATTACAGCTATCTTTGCTGGCAATGATGCCTTATGGCATAATAAAATAAACATACCAGTGTTGTTCTTGTTTCTGCCATGTCAAACAGCTAACAATAACTAGACCTTATACTGTCAAGTAAACAAGTCCACCTCCACCAAACACTGTCTTCAGAAACCTCAGACTACTGCAGCTACTAGCTCCACCTCCACCAAACACTGTCTTCAGAAACCTCAGACTACTGCAGCTACTAGCTCCACCTCCACCAAACACTGTCTTCAGAAACCTCAGACTACTGAAGCTACTAGCTCCACCTCCACCAAACACTGTCTTCAGAAACCTCAGACTACTGAAGCTACTAGCTCGAAGCAACAGGAATATAACATGGTAGCTAACTACTTCCTGCAGTATTGGTGTACAGCCATAAAAGTGACTGTCAATGATTGCAACAACCAAACAAAGAATTAATGATGAAGTGCCATTGAGGGAGGCATCCAGACTCGACTGCAACAGGTAATGTGCTGCCCCAACTCAAGTCATATTTAGGATGCGTGAAAACTACCACTGTATAAGTTGTTCTTATGCTTAAAACAAAGTTGAGTACTATATGGGTTTTTGCTAAGAAGTCCAGTAGAGACTACTTCTATTAGCTACAGTGTATGCACACGACTGTATTACTATTATTATTATTATTATATTATCTATTATTACTACTACTACTATTATTATTACTAGTGATGCGCTCTAATAGCACAAAATAGCGAAGCGAGCGATGCATGTTCCCTGTAATTGCAGCTATTCCATGCATGCTTGGTGTGGCTACAAAATACTGTCAAAGTGAGAAAACAATAGTGGTAGCTTTTTTCTACGATGAAGGCGCCGTGTAGCTGAAACGTTTGTAATCTACAACATCACATCATGATGAAGATGAATATCAGGAATAGTCTAATAAATAAATTAGGAACATTTAATGGCTTTTCAAAAAGAAAGATTCTTTACTTTGCTATCTGTTTCTGTTTAGTTTTAGCTCTCCTCCTCCTTGCCCTGTCTTTTTCATTTCTTATCGCTCTCCTTACTTATTTTTCTTCAGGAGTTTCTAACGCCCTCAAAGCTCTTGACCGAGCGTTTCTAACGTTTTGTCTACTGGGCATCGCTACTTTGTACGGCGGGTAAACAAAACAAAATGTTGCTAAGAAGGTTACGCGGCCCGCGCAAGCACGTAGGAGAAAGACGTACGCCCACGCAAGAACAAAAACAATTTCTTATTATTATTAATACGTAATTCATATTACATTATTCTAGATTAACACCATCTATAACTAGCTGATTTACATTTAAATTTTTCTTTAAAGTAGACCAATGTGATCTTCACTTACGCGAACATACTTGACTACTTCCATTATTTCTCCAATTTCTTTCATAAGAGCTGCAGCTGATGTATCTCGACTACCAAGACCTAACCTCTCCCTTCTTCTTTGCCTGCGTTCTTCCCTTTGTTCTTCTCTTCTTTCTTTCCTTCGTCGTTTTCTGCTCTCAGGTGACAGTAACATATCTTCTTCTCTTTCACGACGTCTTATCTCCTTTCGTTCCTTCCTTCTCCTTCTCCTTTCTTCCTTATCCAAGCCTTCAATGCTATCTAGGGAAGTTGAATAGTCACTGCTGTGATAACTGTAGCTATCACTGTCTTCAATACCCGCTTCACGTCGCCGTCTTCTTTCCCTCTCCCTCTTTTTTTCTCTTTGTCTTTGTTTCTTTCGTTTTCTTTTTGTGGCAGAAGACACATCAGTGTCCATGAAAGATGAAGAATCATAATAAGATGAATCTGAGGAATCATAATAAGAATCAGAAGAATATAAAGAGGATGAGTAATATGTAGTGCTTGAAACTACTTCACCAGCTTGTCTTCTGCGCATTCGGTCTTTGTGCTTTTCTTTGCGCTGCTTTCTCTTTTCCTTTCTTCGAAGACGCTCACTGTCCATGTCAGAATCACTGTAATCACTGTCGGAGTAATATCTTCTCTTTTTCTTTCCCTTCCTCCATCTCTGCCATCTCTCAATACTGGAGTCATCATCACTGCTCGAAGAAACAACTTCTCCTCTTTCCCTCCTCATTTTCCTGTCTGCTCGCCGCTGCTGCTTTTTCTCCCACCTTAATTTCATTTCATCATCATATTCTTTTTCTCTCTTTTTTCTATATTCTTTTCGCAATCTCTTTTCTCTTTTTTTGAAATCTGCACTAGTCTCCCCTGGAAGTCTCTCAATAACTATGTCCTCTTCATCTCCAAATATTTCAGCTAGTTCACGTTGCCTCATGATTGCTCTTCTTTCTTTCTTCTCTCTCCGTCTAAACTCAGCACTTGTCTCACCTTCTCGTCTCTTAATCACAATTTCTTGCTCTTCTCTCAGTCTAGCTTCACGTCTCCTCTTTTTCATTATTTCTTTCCTTTCCTTTTTCTCTCTTTTTTTAAATTCAGCACTTGTCTCACCCTCTCGTCTTTCAATTATAATCTGTGCCTCTTCAAGTTCCTTCATCTTGCGCCTTTTTTCACGTTGATCTTTCCTCTTCATCTGTCTTTTTCTAGCACTGAAGGTGTTACGGAGAAGATTGACTCCATTAGGGCCATTACAAGCAATAGTGGCACTGTCTAATCTTATCATCTTCTTTGTTTTTGGATCATAAACCATTTTGTCATGAATTCCAACACTTTCCCTACCATATTCATTGTCCAATTTGGCCAGTGCTTCTATTATCTCACTTTCACTCATATTTTTTAATTCAGAACCATTTTGCATCATCTCTATAAGCTTGCCCACTGAAGGTGGAATGACTGGAACAAACCCTTTACCAGATGGATCCATAAACACTTCCATGTTTTTCTCAATGTATTCTCTTAGTCTCTCCTTTGCGGCCCCAGTTAGACCAGCTTCTCTTGCTAATTTCTCTGCCATAATTCTTTTATATAAGCGTGGGTCATTCATTATGTCTGGTCTCTCAAGAAGAGCATCAATGTCACATTTACCAAGAGCAGCTGTAAGCAAAATTCACTACAGATTAAATCTGCTGCAAATATACAACTAGCTACATGCAATATAATAATGAAACTATTTGTATGTCAAAAATAAGTAAGTGTGAGGTTAACTCTTTCACCACTGTAGCTGCCATATGACAGTTTAAAGTATCACCTCAGAAATATTATTGTTTATTCTTGCCTGCATTGCCTCATTCGAATACTATAGCCTCAAGAAATTAGTTATTATAGCTAGTCAGTAATTTTTGAACTCCATGTGGCTATACAGTGGTAACATTGAAGCTGTTTACGAAGTAAGAGTTTTTTAATTCTTTCACAATGGCGACATGGCGGTCAATTGTTGAGGTAGTAGACCTGGATTAACAGCAACTTCGGCATTATAGATGGTGAATCTAGTACATCAGAAAGTGGTGATGAGTTTTGTGCCTACAGAAGCCATTTAAACAACAAAGATAGAGTTGCTCTGTGAATTTATCCAGGTGTTAGCTACAGCTTTAGAAGACAAAAATTATTGAAAATTTGTATGAAGATGAAGTATACTGAACTCAGAATAGCTACACACAGTTTAGTATCAGATATGGAGAACTGTTTTTGTACTTGCACTGTCTTTTCTTTTATGAACATTTACTGACAAAGTAAAAATAAAATTTCCCTTTACAATTCAGTGGTGAAAGTGTTAATTGTACCTCTGATGTTATCAGAAATGATTAACCTTGCCTTTATATAAATATATAACTTCATTCAGCATTCATGAAACCTGACAGCTAATACATTAATAGTTTATGCTGCTACAGATTTATCAGTACAAAATTACATTCATAATTGCTCTGGATAGTTAGCTGCAGTAAGAATGTTAATGTGTTATATTCAGTATTAAGCATTAAACATGACATAATGAAGAATATTAACCAATACTATTACACATATTCTGTTGAAAAAAACTAAGCAATGCAACTGCTATATAGTATAATAAGAATCCAATTATAATAGCTTACGATATGCAGTTTAATTTTATTACATACAACATACCTATGAGCACTTCATCTGAAAATTGTAGCAGAGTGGCAAGATCCACTGCTCCTGAGTCGATTAGTGATGGAAGAAGTGAAACTAGAACCTCAGGGTCATCCCATGCTTCTGGAGGAATGTCAGGAAACTGGTCCTTCATTTTCTCTTTAATAGCATCCAACTGTTCTTTGCTAAGATAGTGAAGTTGCTGACCTGCACAAATAGAGCGATTATTATTTATATAGCTCAGCAACGGACTCGCTGATACCTGAAAAATTCCTTCTATAAATTAATTATCAACATCCAAACACAAACCACTATATTATTAATTTACATGTAATAGCTATCATGCACCATGTAAGCAATATAAGCATGAAATTTATATACTTATGCAATGGTGAAGCCTGATAGTACATCTATGTTCACTACGTATATTGATGTTGTTTACGTGTATAGACTATACACATGTAAGTAAAACTTACATAATAATTTACATGTGATAATAAATGGAATTGCTGAGCTACCATGCACCATGCAAGTGATATACATCCATAAAATTTTGAGGGGGGTGAGGCCCCAACATCTATAAGTTGAATGGGGTTTAGAGAAGTCCTAAATTATATCAAGCAAATAAAGTACACTACTTTATTACTATTGATGAATTCCAGTTATTGCTAGCTTACCGGGTGGGAGATCATCAATAGTCATGAGAAGCATTGCCTCCGGAAGCTTCCCTTGAGGTATACCATACTTCAAAAGAGGATTAATTTTCTTGACAGATTTTCCTTTTCCTCGAAGTCGCAACCTATTTTTGTTCTTTCTTCTCATAAAGGCAAACTTTCCAGTAGCTTCATCAATATTTGAAGTTTTGATAGGTTCAGGTATAATTGTATGTCTGTATGTTACAGATCCTCCTTCAATGAGGCAAGTGCTATATCCTTTAATGGTGGGTCCTCTTTCCCGCTTGTTAGTTGGGTAAATATGCTTCCCAACTTTCCGTTTATTTTTGCTTCCATCTCCAAGAATCGTTATACGAGGGGCTCTTTCCAATTTTTTGGAAGGTGGCTTTTCATCTAATTTGTTTGTAGCATATTTTGCCACAGCTGGAGTAATTTCTGAATGTTCTACATCCATCTTTTCCCCTTTAACTTTTGCATTCTTCTTTGCTGGTGGAGCATTATCTAACTTATCTGGTTTTCTTTTTTCATGCTTTATTTTTGATAATGCTTCAATCTGTTCTTTATTCAGCAATGGCTCCTTGTGGGAATCTATTATAGTTGAAACATCTGCACAAGATGAATTTTGTTCAGGTGTTTTATGGCTGTGCTTTTTTTCTGCAGCACCTTCACATTTCCTAGCCAAAATGGGTGGAGGCAAGACTTTCAATTGATCCTTTAGTTGTGCTGTCTCACTATCCAATTGATCAGAGTCTCTATTTGTAAATGAATCATTCATAACTTCATTCTGCTTTGAACTTACCAGCATCTTTCCTTTTAAATCTATTGAATGTGGTGGTACAGTGACATTGTCTGGTAAAGACATGTGAAAAACTGATTTTGTAACTTTATTCGTAGTACTTGATTCAGCTTTAGACTGAACAGTTATAGCTTCTCTGGCAAGGATATTGGATTGCAGGTAAGTGTCCATTTCTTCAATATTTTCTACTTTATTGATCCACTCATCTTCAGCAGGTTCTTCAGTGATGATGTTACTGATTGGAGGTAAAGGAACATAATCTGCTAATTGTTGTTGCTTGTCTTCTAAATATCCACTTTTCTCTAATGTTCTGGCTCTTTTGTCAGGCTCACATTGAGTACTCACTCGACTAATTAGTAGCCGTTTTGGTGCCTTATGCAGCAAGTACTTTCTCTCTGGGGGACGAATAGAGTTCTTTAATAAATGGTTCAGACCCTGTATTGCTAGCAGAGAAGATAGGGTGGTATTATCTTCCATTTGTGGTACATGTGGTGGCAATAAATCTTGGCTAGAATCTGAAATTGTGTCATTAGAGTAATTTGTTAATTTCATTAATTGTGTCTGCCTATTTAAAGAGCGAAGCTGATCAAACTTAAGAATATCAGATTTCGGTTTATCAAAGAACTTCATTACATCAATATTGGAAGGAGCATGAGTGTGTAACCTTTCTATGGGATCACTTCTGTGTAACTGAGAAGGTTCCTTCCTTTGTTGATCAAAGAAGTCACCTACATTCAACTTTGGAATTGGTAAGAATTCGGTGCTCTCCAGTATGTCAATCCACTTATCTACCAACATTATATTCTTTGAGTTTCGCAAATTTTTGCGGACTCTATCAATAGATCGGTTATAACTAGAGTACTTGTGTTTCATTTTTGTACCTTTTGTGTGTTGTGTGGCACAAGCAACTTCTGACTTCTGATTGTCATCTCTATGAGTTTTAACTGGTTTTATTTGGTCTTCAGCCATAGCTTGCAATGTTTCTTTGTTGTTAGTTTCAAAGTTAACATTACTTGCACTATTTTCATCAGCATTATTACCAAGTTCAAGACTTTCAATAGCAATATTTTCTTTAACATGTTTACTTGAGTCTGAATCATTGTCTTTAAAAATGGGTGGTAATACTGACAATTTGGACATGGTACTAACATTTTCTTTGTTCACAGGTGATGAACCAGATGAGAAATGAGATTTTTTTTTGTCACGATCTTTCAAAGGTAAGCTGTGAGGAATATTTTCTTTGTCCAAGTAATGGACTTTAAGGGCTGTCATTGGATGATATTGCAAAACTTTGGGCTCCATTTGGAAAGGAGTTAAATTGTTGGTATTTCTTTCTATTGATGAAATGCTGTGGCTCAAATATTCATCCATGAATGATTTAGAATCTGACTTCTGTTTGGTTGCTGGTACTGGAACAATAAGCAAACACAATACTAATAAAAACAATAGAAAATCTGTTCAAAGATAGATATTCAAAATATTTTATGTAAAGCTTTAAAAAGAATATGATAGTCTAATAATGTACATAATGAATTTGTATGTAACCTATATACCACTTCCAAGATGTGAGTCTGAACTCCATGTGCAAGGTTTGTGAATAGCAATACTGACCATTTTTAACTGGCTTATTTAACTATTTATAATAGCCCACTTATGTACAGACTTGGAAGTATCTCAGATAAATGAAGTAACTTTAATGAGATGCATACACGCAATATTATAAAATTAGTTTGTTTATCACATGATAAATTGTAAGGTGATATCATGGAAATAATAATAATACATATATAATATTTATTTACAATACTTTGTCCACCTGGTAATATTGTAAGTATCCATAAGTCAATTAAGTTTGCTTAACAGTTGACTAATAATTTGAAGTATCTTTATCACTGATGACTGTAGATATTATAATAAACTTACAAGAAGGAAGATGAATTTCTTCCTTGGGTTTCACCCTGCGTTTAGATTTCGGCACATCCCACCACACTCCCTCACACAACAGGCCTTGGTGTGAACTAGGTCCAGTTACCGGAGGAAGAAATAGATTAAAGCTGACAGTACCACTCACTGAAGAAAAGGGATCAATGTTCCTCCCTCTGTATGCCTCATTGTACTTCAACTCCTCTTTGGTCACCTTCTTTTGAAGTGGTACCAACTGAGGGAGCTCAACATGTTCTGGTGTGCAAGCTCCCTCTACTCCTGTCAACTGATGCACTTTTAAAACTTGATCTCTCAGATGTCGTAGCTTTCTAGAATGATGAGTCGGAAGGAAAAAGTTTTGCTTGTTTGGGTCAGAGAGACCAGGATATTGTCCATGCATTTTACAGGCAGGCAGGTAGTCACTTCACTTCAGTTTAACCTAACAGAGACAATAGAATAGATAAAGCTTTGAAGCTAATTGAATTGCCAATTATATATAAATATTTATTTATAAATATGTACCTTTCTATATGAATATATGCTTATACTTGCTATGTATATTATACCCCCTCTGAACCCCCTCCCCCCACTACACTACCCCTGATCCCCTTCCCTTAGCCCTAATAGCCACTTATAGAAGAAGTGTTTTTAGTCAGCTATACAGTAAGAAAGCTTGCTACAATCTTCCGTATTATTGTTTCAGCTTTAAAGTATAGAATGATAACAATCATGACTTCTGCTACAATTGCCTACATCCAGTTATTATTCAAACATACTGGTAGTACTTTTATTATATTTTAACACACTTTGTCCTTACTGAAAAAAAAAATATGAAGAAATGAGGTGGTATAGTTAGTTGTTCTCTTAATATGGAAATTGACAATTATTTAAAACCATACCAACTTAAACTTGATATTCATTCATAGCATATACCATATTAGTTGGACCATTATTTTTTCCTATGCCAACTTAACTTTGCCTTCAAAAAAAATATTTTTAGATCTATTTAACTAACTCAGGAGTTGTACAAAGCTTTGGTTTACTAAGAAATGATAATTCTTTACATTCAGTTCTTTTTAGTATTAAACACAATGTATTTTGTTACAATTGATAGATTAATGGGTCAAAATTAATAAGATGGGGGTTCTTAGTGTGACATAAAATTTAAAATGGCTCTGATCTAGTAATGACTACTATTGCAACATTTTACATACTTTACTAGGCAACATGGAGTAGATAAAATATAGTATAAACCATAACTTTTGTAAATAGAGTTCTACAAATTCCTAGTTATGGCAATTTAGGAGTTGTAACTCTATTTTAATACCTTGATAACTTATTACCTAATTCTATTCAGTAGCTATATAGATAGAATTATTGGGTTACCTGCCTTTCCAACAGCTTTTGTTTACTTTCACACCTTTGCATGGCAAACAGTAAGTGTTACCTTATGGGTAAGTGTGAGAAATAGGTCGTTAAGAATTCAAAGTAATTGTATGAGTTTATTTACACACCAGGTGTTTACTAATTATCATGTGGAGTAGTGTTAATTAATTTGGCTTTGAAGACTGTCACCTTAAAATATCACCTTAAAATATCACCTTACCTGTTCCAAGGTTTCTTAAAACACGAACTGAAGTAACGAGGAAGAGGGCGCAGTGATTGTGAAGAGAATTGCCGTGCGTATTTCCTGATTCTCGTGGTGCTAGACCCTTTACCCATCCGCTACGACCCTGGGAAAGGGTCTGGCACCGCCAGACTAGTAATTTCTGTGGAAGTCTTCCTTACGCTCTATGGCGCCAATTCTTTCGCACGTCCTTCGTTCATTCATTCAGTACTCATTCGTTCAATTCATCTATTGGTTTGATAATTTCGCCCACCCCAACAAAATACAAATAGTTTTGTGTGGGAGAGACAGTAAATCCAAGTGAAGGACTTTCCCGAACACAGCCCAACCCCTCCCCCTACCCACACACTCTTCAGGAGGTGAACAACGCAACGCTTACGCTCTCTATGGCGCTAATTCTTTCACTCCTGCGTTCTTTCTTCATTCAAGTATCACTCCTTCATTCATTCATTGGTTCAATTCATTCATTGGTTTCATTCCGTTCATTAATTCATTCATATTAGCTTTTATTACAATGTTACTTTATAATGCATAGACCTTTTTCTTAAAGTGAAGTTAAGCCTGCATCGCGTTCACCAAGGTAACCTTTGGTGCGCTGGTTGCAGAGAACTTCAAACGTATTTTACTACTATGTGCAAAACTATGCTATATTTTGTCAAGGGGGAATAATAATACTATGGAGAACCATTGTTCTCTTCGTCATAAGTGAGTATACTAGAAGGATAAAAGGTGAGGTAAATTTGACTGTAAATTTTAGCGTTGATATCCAAAAGTAAATAAGGGTTGCAAGCTATTAACTATATATTTATATTGCTAGATACATGTCAATTTGAGAAATACAATAAAATATGCCTTGGTGTTGTTCTATAAAGTATACCATTCTATAAAGTTAGCAATATATTATCAGTACACAAAAGATAGTGTAAATAATCTAAAACTAGCAAGCAGTTATTAGATAGAAATTAGGAATAACTAATTTAATATTGGAGTTTCTTTTTTTAGTTCAGCCAGTAATAATTTTTGTATATAGCTAGCGGGTTATTCATTTAGGCTGATATTGTTAGATTGGAACTAAGTTATCAGATAAATGAATTCGGAGGTAGAGTCATTTTCTTGAATGTACTATCTTGTAGAGACTATTGTATTTGAAAATTCTTTCTGCATTCATGTTTTCTTCAATATTCTTCTCAATTGAGATTTAAATTTTTTTTTTTTATGAAATACTTCCTCGGCTACATCTGTTGATGCTACCTCATGGGATGCTTCTTTGCACTCATTTGCTGATAACTCTATGGATTGGGCTTCCAGCATTTTATCTTGTAATTCTTCTGTTTCTGCATCAAATATTGGCATTTTGGTTGTACTTAGTTGAGAATCATCAGCAGCTTCCTTGTTTGATGACTGATTCATCAGTTTCTCCTCTAACCCTTCAGCAGGTGGACTATTTGGTGTTATTTTTAGTGTTTTCTCTTGGAATGCATCTTCATCTTCCTCATTTGTTGACTGCTTCATCAACTTCTCTTCTACCTCTTCAGCAGCTATTGTAGTATTAAGTGGCATTTTGGGTGTGCAGTGTTGGGATTCATCAGTAGCTTTCTCAGTTGATGATTGTTTCATCAAATTTTCATCTAATTCTTCAGGAGTTAGACAATTTTGTGGCATTTTGAGTGCTTTTTCTGGGGATTCATTGACAGCTTTCTCATCCGCTGACCACAATTTCCAGTTCTCTTCGAAGTCTCCAGCAACTCCATGATTTGGTGGCACTTTGTGTGGCGGCACTTTGTGTGGCGTCACAGAAAAGTCATCTTGAGGTTTCCCTTCTATTAATGGCATCGTGAGAGAATATTTGCTTAAATCTTCATCACTTGGCATAATGTGAACACTCATTACATTGCTGGAGCTTGTGGTGACGACACTTGAGCTGTCTTCAAAACTCACACCATCATCATCATGCTCACTTTCTTGAGCTAAACCAATGTTATCCTGATAACGGATTGTGGAAAAGTGGATTGGTAATTCCAAGTTGAGCGTCTGGGCATCATTTGTTTGTGCTTTTAAAGATTTAAGCACTTCAATGACTGCTTCTTCAACGATTACTTTAACTTCTTTCACCATAGGTGGAGATAAGTGTTTGAATTTGGGATTGTGTTGATTTTCACTTGCAGCCTAAATATTATATACATTTAGTAATAATATACACCTATTCTCTAATTTAAATCTTTCAAACTGACATAAATAGCAAATAAAGTTTGTAAGCATAAAATGTATAGAACAGTTAAGAGTTCTGAAGTTTATAGGCATCATTATAATGAGTGGTTTAAAATTTTTCTGTATGTTTAATATAGCAAATAGGAACTTTTATATGGCAAATTTTATTTTTTGTTTGCACATTAATATATATGACATACTTACCATTCCCTTAGAAGCACCTGATGTTGATTGTCTGCCACTGACACTCCTCCATGAATCTGAGCCCCACCCATGTGACGCCCACTTTACTGAAGTGGTCCCATGAGAATTCTGATAGCTGGAGCCACCAGAGCTCTTGCCACTCTTTGTAGTCGGATAACTATCTGCACCCAGAGACATTCGTGGATTTGAAGTACTATCATTACGGTATGCGTACTTGGAGGTGCAACTTCCTTTTGGACTTCTTTTTCGCACTTGTCGACCATCAGGTGATCCGTCCCACCTGGGTGAAACAGGCCTACTTTTGTTATTCAATGTGGTAACCCTCTTCTACAGGACACATAAAAAGAAGTTTAACGCGATATTTCATTATTCTTTACCTACTTTTATACTTAATGTGTATGATCTATAATCAAATTGGACTGAAAAAATAAAATTTATAATTAATACAATACACTATAAAAATTTCATTATACATATTTTTTAATGTTGAGCACAATCATCATCAAATATTTTTCATATCAATCTTAAGATTGTAGATCGCTACTAATAGCTACCTCTACTGATCCTGTCCAATCTCCTGAGTCAGCCAAAATGAAATTCTGTTTCAGCTGTTGTAATTTATGTGTTGGAATATTGCATGTGGATATTAACTTATGAATCACTTCTCCTAGTAATTTGTATATGTCTACAAGAGCATCCATGGCTAACTCTTGTACACGACTATCTTTATGAATAAGAAGATCACAAATAGCCCCAATGTGTTCATCTATCATCAGTTTCTCTAGTCCAAATCTAAGAAAACAAATTAAAATTAATTAACTAAGATGAAGTATAAAACTAGTTATGAGATATCAAACTATACAAATAACAATAAAATAGAAAGGATCATTAACTAGTAATAAGTTATTTTTATTGAATTTTTACTTTCGTATAGTCCTCAGAAGACAAATTATTCCTCCTCTTTTTACTCTGAAACTTTTGTGAGCCAAGCATGTTTCAACCACATGATCCATGACAGCCTGGGGGTTGGTTACGCAGTGTGACATGATAATTTGGAACAATGATTGAGCACTACTACAAACAACTCGACTAGAATCTCCTAGTTTTACAGTTAAGGGGACAAAAACTGTAACACACAAGGAAATTATTATTTTATTCATATTATTTCTTCGAAAAGTTAAAGTTTGCCTCTAATTAGTAAATAAAGATTCTATTGCAATAATATATCATCTTGACACAACTATTATGTTAATGAACCCGTGCTAGCATTGATTGATGAACCCAGTGCTAGTTATATCGATTGATGAACTCGTGCTAGCATTGATTGTTTAATACTAATAAACAAGTAAGTAGTTAAATTTCTCATCTGTCCCTGAATATCTAACTTACTGGCTGTCAAGTATGACTGAAAATGATGTTGCATTTCTATTGCAATTACTTCTATAATTTTCATGGTGATAACCTGAACCTTAACACACAATGACAATAATAGAAATACTTTAATATTATTATTATTATTATTATTATTATGCTATTACCTTATGGCTAGACGATCTAATCCAATCTGTTAACTTCCGCATAAAAGTCATGACGTTTCTAGAAGTTTTATAATGCCACATATTTTTAAAATACAGCAATAATTCTTCTGCCAGTTCTAGTTTGTGGTTGACGTCCATTTCCTGTGACATTCTACTTATTAGGTACTCTTCCATCTTCCCTTACCCCTGGTGAAGCAGCGCGCCGCACCTCTACGCGGAGTAGAAGTTAAACGTCACTTTCTACACCCCTACCACCTTCTTCCTCGTTAGGACGCATTGTAGCGTTAGACATTGGCTATCGTACACAACAAAAGTGATATTGAAGCGTAGCGGTGTTAACATTTTTTTTCCCACTAAGATAACTGCCGTTATAGGCTCCTAATGGCTACTTTCACTCACACTTAACCATTCAGCATTCACAATAGGCTATAAAAATAGACATAATAGGTATAAATCCTTGTTAATCGCTAGTGACCCTCTACCTAACCATTACGCTGGGAAAGGGTCTGGTGTCCATCTGCACCAATCTCGTTTTACTGGATTATTTCACGAGCAAACTAATTTAATTTCACAAGCTGAGCCAGAGGCAGTGAAAATAAAGCCTAAGAGTGAAATATCTAGCCATATCACTCTGACGAGTGAGTGTAATAAGTGGTTTATTCCATACTAGATATCTTCACTGCCATAGTTTGTTGGTAACTCATAGCATAAGGTTGGCCTAAAAGTCTCTATACATATGTAGATATAAAATCATAAATTCACAACAACTTGACGTCTCTAGATCCACCACTGCATACACAAGAGGCTGAGGGCAGGGTCTGGAGATGCTGAGGACCCCATAATTTTTCTATTATTATATTATACTTAAGTTAGTAATGTCAGAAATTAGATAACAAATGCTTTTATTGAACTGTACCAATTGACCAGTATTATATTTCACCCTTTCAACTGCAAAGTTACCACTACAATTCATGCTTGACCATGTAAGTCTTCCCTTGCAGTGCTAAACTTAGGAATGCTGCATATTTTGCAAATGGACATTAGTTCAAGATAGTCACAATTCTGCTCTTAATACTCAAAACGCACAGGATAGTTAAAAAAATGTGTGATTTATTATAACATGTTAGATTCCAGGCACATATTTTAAATGATTATATCGAACTGTACAAAAGTGTGGCTCTTAGTGCTTTGGAGAATAAATTGTTATGAGCTTAAAATGTTGAACTCTCTTACAGTAAACATTTTAATTAGCTTTTTTATTTATTTATTTATGATGCTAAATAGACTCATTGTTGGATCATTTTAATTACTTAATCAGCCCATCAGCTGTCTCTGCCTCATCTGTTGCAGTATGTGCACAGCAGGTATAGATGTAGTACAAAAAAATCTTTTGAATTATCAGATATGTTGTAAAAGTTCTCAATGGTAGCCAATTAGCTATATGTGAGAATTACATTATCTAAAAATCATGTTAGCTTTTATTATAGCCTATGTATGGAAGGAGACCAGCAATACTCACGAGTTTCCCTCCTTTCTAAAGAACTATTGGAACAACATGCAGAGTAGGGATAATTGTAATAGTTCTTGTAATTGACATTCTTCTATTAAAGGGTAACTGCCACCATTTTTATTTCTTTTATTTTTTTGAGTCATTCAGTAGATAATAACACAGTATCACTCCAAAAAAATTGACAGTGTTTGGTCAAGTTGTTCCTGAGTTATGGGCCTTTGAAAATGCACCCTACTCCCACGCTAATTAAGTAGGCCAATTGGTTGATTACGTCACAAGTTGAGTACCGCACGGATCAGCGAGCTTGTGTAAACTTCAGTGTGCTTGTGTAAACTTCAGTGTGCTTGTGTAAACTTCAGCGTGCTTGTGTAAACTTCGGGGTTTCGAGCCAGATACGATGGCAACCTATACCTGAGGCAGTGGTAACAGCAGAAGTGATGCTTCCTCATACAGTGGGAGTGATGGTAGCATTTCAACTACTGATTCTGAAGAATACACTAGTGATAGCTAGCTCTTCTGGTTCTTCCATTGAACCTTATAGATTTGAACCAAGTGCTTCAAATTCTTCAGACAGCAGCAGTTCTGCTGAAGAGGATGATCCAGACAGGCTTTTAGACTTGTCTTGGTAAGAGAGTGATAGCTACCAAGTTCAGTGTGTGTGTAAAATTGTGTGTATTCGTCAATATAATTATAGGTGTGATTGTGAATGCTGCCAGATAATGCCAACCAGCTTAGAGTGTGTTTGCTGCAAAGAAATCAACAAAGTGGTAGCAAAAATGGGAGAGACTGAGAATGAACCTGCAAGTTGCATAACCTGACATCCAGGATTTGAGGGCGTGTGTCGAACGCATGGGTACTGCAAGCAGCATACTATCAATATCGACAGGAACATGGAATCAATGCACGAGTATGCATATAATATGTAATAATAATTGTAATAATAATAAAGATAATAATAAAAATAATAATAGTAATAATAATAGTAACATTTTTTCACTACTCTGTTTTATTATTTTTTAAGGAAATACAGATATATTGCATACAGGCAACTGACTCGATGGTGCTGGGGATTGCTTGGCCATAATGTCAGGTTTGTATTACCTGCTTGTGCTGTCAAGAAAATGAGAGACATTTCAATCTGATAATTACACAGGATTTCATCCAACAATATAACCAATTACACACACAATTATTTTGAAAATCTGGTCTGATGTTCAGCAATTGCCTTCTGTTTTTCAGGTTTTTCCAAACTATCACAGAGTGCAGGTGGTGGTGGTAACATCATAACTGGTACTTCACATTCTTTCAGCATAACATCCCATAGTGCACAAAAGAGGTCTTGCACATACCCTATAAATATTTAAGCCATTGGGTATATAAGAGCAGAAATTGGTGATATTTCTGACAATGTGTCCACCAGATTTGTACTTGGGATACAAAACAGAATATCTTTTCTCCCCTTGCTTAGTTTTTGCCTGTCCTCTGCGGCTGTTTTCGCTGTAATGTAGGACTGCCAACTTTAGCCTGGTAATGTCATAATTCACGATTGCATATCTTCATAAATGGTCTCATGAAAACTGATAATACGGGAAGAGATGATAATATTCTTATGATCATTTAATGTTTAAGATGATTCAACAGACAAATAATTCCCTGAAGTAGTACCATAGCAAACAAGGACATTTAAATTTTTGTAGCATAGAATTTCACTGCATTGAGCCAAGAATCTAGCACTTGTTTATCAATTTCTCTTGCTGTAGGTGTAAAACTCCTCCAGGTATTGTATTGAATGTAGCTAAATATCTTCATTGACATTCTGTTGTAAAGGATGTAGTTTAGAGAGAACGTTTAGGGTCTTTGCATTCTTATGGATTCATTTTTTATTAGCTACTTTTAATATTGTGCACGTTAGCAGAATGTTAATATAACTGGCATAATGTTTTATTATTTTATTCAATCTAAGAGTTGATTGGGACTAACAGAAGCTTTTACTTAAACTGAGCCTTCGATTTTTTATAACTTGACACATAAGCTTGAATAACTAAATATATTATAGCAAGAACATTTAGCAAATAATACATTAATCAATTTCAAATGCAAGACTAGAATGTTAGTCATTTTCCATGCATATTTTGGTGGAATAAACTGGGGACAAGAAGAAGTAGTTTGCTGCCACCCGAGTTTGACTCCAAGGCTAATCACTGAGAGCACTCCAATTATCAGGGATATACAAGCCATTATTTGTGGCAGAGGAACTGGGAGGCTAAGGGGTCATCAGGCTAATTAGTTGTCGTAGTAGCAGCTAAATTTCTGTTGGAAAGAAATACATAGCAATTCAGCTTACACACAGGAGTTAAATCCTGTCAATAGGTAAAGTTTCAGAGCATAGTGGAGTTTGTAATGTCAGAGGCCCATGCCTAATTTTTTTTGGCCAAAAATACTGAAAATAAAATGACAAGTTGATTACCATAATAATATTGATGTTCAATATTATTAATTTTGGACATACTAATATGGCTTCTAGAAAATAAAGAGGCCTTTGTCACTGAAAAAAACAAATCACAGATAAATGGAAAATCACAATAAAGTGTTACTTTACCGTGAAGTATGTAGCCTGCTTAATTTATTTCAGTTTAAAAGATTAGGAGTTGTAAGTTTGAACAGTGTCAAAATAATGTGAATATTTTGCTTATCATACTAGCTATAAACAACTGCAACAGCTGAGTGGACCTTTTCAACTCTCTATGTTGACTCAAATTTCATTTTTGACTATTGAACAAAATTTGAACACTTCAGTGTTACCACATTTACATGAAGATATGGTGCTATAGTCAGGTACACAGAGACTAGAAAAGATTAAAGAGACTAGTAAAGACAAAAGAGACTAAAGAGACTGAAGAGACTATAGAAAGTAGAAAAAACTAAAGATACTGAATACACTAAAAGACTAGAAGAGACTAAAGAGACTAGAAGAGACTATAGATACTAGAAAAGACTAAAGATACTTGGAGAGACTGAAGAGGCTAGAATAGACGAAGAGACTAAACAGATTAGTATAGACTAAAAAGACTAGAAGAGACTAAGAGACTAAAGAAACTAGAGACGAAAGTGACTAGAAGAGACTAAAGAGACTGGAAGAGAATAAGAGACTAAAGAGACTTGGAAAGACTAAAGGCACTGCATAGACTTGAAGAGAATAGAAGGGACTAAAACGTCTTGATGAGACTAGAAGTGACTAAGAAGACTAGAAGAGAGTATAGAAACTAGGAAAGACTAAATATACTAGAAGAGACTAAAGAGAATAAAGAGAATAAAGAGGCTAGAAGAAACTAAAGATACTAGGAGAGACTAAAGAGACTAAAAGAGAATAAAGAGGCTAGAAGAAACTAAAGATACTAGGAGAGACTAAAGAGACAAGAAGAGACTGGAAAGCACTAAAGATCCTGAAGAGACTAAAGAGACAAGAAGAGAGTAAAGAGACCAAAAGAGACTGGAAGGCACTAAAGAACCTGAAGAGACTAAAGGGACATGAAGGGACTAAAGAGACTAGAATAGACTAAAGAGATTAGAAAAGACTAAAGATACTGAGGAAACTAAAAGAGACCAGAGAGACAAAAGAAACTGAAGAGACTAATGAAGCATGAAGAGACTAAAGAGACCAGAATAGACTAAAAAGACTAGAAGAGACTAAAGAGACTAGTAAAGACTAAAGAGACTAGAACAAAGAGACTGGAAGAGAATAAAGAGACTTGAGACTAAAGAGACTAGAATAAACGAAAGACACTACAGGGACTAGAAAAGACTAAAGTGACTAGAAGAGACTAAAGAGATTAAAGAAACTGGAAGAAACCATAGAGACTATAAGAGACTAAAGACACTGAGAGACTAGAATCGACTAAAGAGATTAGAAGAAACTAAAGAGACTAGAACAGACAAAAAAGACTAGAAAGACTATAAGTAACTAAGGAGAGTAGAAGAGACTTAATAGACTGTAATACACTAGTTATTTAACTAAAGCTATAGAGAATGTTTTTCATTATAAACTTTAAAAATGACGTAGCTAATTAGAGTAATACTTACATGAAGAAACAACCCTTTCTCACAGGAAGAGCAGGTATCAATACAAACATGTATACTAAATCTTCATTGAGTATGTTTTTATATGAAGAGAAGGCCCAACAAAAAATGGATTTTATTATAAATCTTGTCATGAAACATGACAGGGGCAAAGCTTTTGACTAGTGATTAAAACAGAATAGGGTTTAAAAAACAACAACAACATGTAACCTAGATTGTAACTACTCACCTAAAGGTGTCTGGAAAGACCCCTTTAGGTGAGAAAATTTCTATCTAGCCTGTATGAAGGGTCAGAATGTGATAATAACATGCATGACCTGTTTGACTTAATTAAAATCAGTAAAAAAATAGCTGGCAAGTGATATTAGTTTTTAAGTCTATTACCTTGATAAAATGTATGTGTAGCTAACTCTGTTTAACATGATGGAAAAAAATTACTTAGTATATGTCTACATAACAGCTTATGTAGTTGTGATGAATATATCAACTTGGAACCATATGCAAGCAAACTATATCAATAACTCTGAAGAATTCATCACTTGAGGTGATTTCAACAATAGAATTTGATTGTTGACTTGCACAATATTAATATGCCATCAAACAAGACCTTCAAAACAATATAACTTATTCCATAGATGAAATGGACTTAAAAAATGAGTTTAGGAAAGTTTATGTTATAAATAAGAGATCAGAAATCGCATTTTTATTAGCAAAGTAAAGCTGAAAGGTGAACTTGCGAGTTGCAATATTTCAAATACAATAATTTTCATGAGTACAATTTTTGTGCAGATATTATGATCTAAGTCGTGTGTACAAAAGAAGTATTAATAGCAAATGGCAATTCAGGTTATAATTATTTCAGGCGAGAATGACTGAATCATTAAAAGAAGTATTAGTTGGACCATACCTGTAGAAACAATAGGTAAAAATTATTTATGTTTATTTACAGAAGTAGAGTAAAGTGAATTGATTGTGATTATATGGTTATTTGATTTTTTTTTATGTGTAGCATTAGCTGCTTGGAAGCTTGGACATGTGAATCATGTTACATAAAAACAAGATTTTCATCAAGACAGTCAGTATGAATATCTACAAATAATGCAGGTAGTAAATCTTCCTAATTAACTTTCACTTATGAATTATTATCCCTATTGAAAGACATAAATTAGTTATAATAATAAGTAATCTACCTAATGTTTCATGTCAACTGTTTAACAAGTTCTTGTAAATTATTTCAATGAGTTTTTTAATCAGAGCCTCTTCATATACAATATAAATATTTATAGAATTTCTTTCATTGATCTAATGAAATTCTACAACAATAAGTCAAAGTATTATTCAAGATGCTATGTCAGTTGTAGTGAATATTAGCTCCACAAGATCTGTTATTACTATAATTGGCATCTCATACATGCATTTCAGAAACTTTTTAAGTTCAAAGCACATCGTTTCTAATAGTTAAACCACAAAAACAATAGATAAAGTATATTATAAAAGAAGCCTAGGATTGTTTCATCACAACTATATTCAGAACATTTCTCCTTCTTCTGCAATACTCCCACTTATATTACTTTTTCTAATAATTCAGTCTCACATACTTGCACAGATCCCTCAAGCCTTCTTTTGTTTGTTTTTTTCTTCAAAAATAAAGCCTGTTCTTGTATCAAGTAGATATTTTATTTTTATGTAATCTTTTAAACTAATTTTTGCTGTTTGTATATATTGGATTACTGTAAAATAGATAGGACATCAAAAGAAATCAAACTACAAATTTCTATATTATTTGTATGAATAATGAAAAAAAAGTATTATTTTAACATTTAAGAAGATATTTGAACTAGTGCTTCTAATGTGTACAAAATGCATATGCCTATTCGTATAGGATAGAGAATTGCAACTGTTAGTGTATAGTTGGCAGCTTTACAAATTTTTGCAACCCATAACTTATAAAACAGCCACAGGATTTCCTTCCAAAGTTGTAGTCAATATTATCTAATTTTTCCATTTCCATCACTAGATAGTTCACATAGCTAAACTGAAACTTATACAGAATATATTTGGACTATCCTTAAAAAAAAATTCAACCATTTTCCATAATTTGATTTCAAAGGAAGTGTCCACTATTTTCACTTTTGAATTTGTCTGACAATTTATTCACTTCCTTGTACTTGTGACAACTTGTAACCAAGAAGAAAAAAATATTTTATATTTATTCCACGCTAATATCTGACAATGTCTTTTTATTTTAGGTAGTGACCAGTGAGATCACTCATAATGTCTCAGCTGTATTGCTATCTCATGCTCATTACTCTCTGATACCTAGTAGTTATAGCAATCAGCCTACTTACTTGTTTTCTGTGTTTTTTTACACCTAACATTTCTCATGGAATATCAGTCAACTATAATGAGTTACCAACCCCAATATATACTACTGCAGTAAAAATATCCAGCATAGAATGAACCATTTATTATACAATCATCATAATGGTAGCTAAGGCCAGATATTTCAGTCTCAGGCTTTAATATTTTCACTGCCTCTAGCTCCTGAAAATAAATTAGCCCGCTCTGAAATGTTTTTATGTAATTAGTATATTGTATGTATGCATTATATGTATTTATTAT